>ERZ869925.560-NODE-560-length-25616-cov-4.808497_pt1 | contig 25616 bp, 36 predicted proteins | sample MGYA00579311_ERZ869925 | MGnify/ENA primary metagenome ERZ869925 (study PRJEB32216, sample SAMN09231817) | wastewater metagenome | place: USA: Maryland | collected 2016-07-30 | study: EMG produced TPA metagenomics assembly of the PRJNA472060 data set (Reclaimed...
CCACGATAACCGCCGCCCACTTGGCTGGAGAGAACGTCGTCGTCTGGGCCAATGGGGTTGATATTGGGACCGCTTCTGACGGAACGCAGACCTACACCCTGGACGGGTCTGGTCAGGCGATGATTCCATCTTCAACCAGTTACATGGTTGGGCTTCCCTATACAGCTTCCTTCAAGTCCGGGAAACTCCTGAGTCTGTCGGGTTCCATTCCGACCCCATTGAACCAGGTCAAGGCGATTCGTTCGCTTGGCTTGATTATGGCTGACGTTCATCCGAAGGGCTTGAAAGTGGGTCGAGACCTGACGAACATGGATGACCTTCCAGAATTGGAAGATGGGTACGCGATCAGCACCACGGCAATAAGGACATCTTACGACGGAGATCCAATCGTTCTTCCTGGTACATGGGGCACCGACGAAAGACTGTGCCTGTTGGGCGCAGCCCCAAGACCGGTGACGATCCTCTCTGCGGTGATGGAGGTTGAAACATGAGCTGGATGCAGCTTATTCCCGTGGCGACCTCGCTGTTTTCCGCAATGGGGAAGTCTTCTGCTGGAGACGCGGCGGCGCGCGCTGGGGCGCAACAACAGGAAGCGGCAAGGTATGAAGCTGCGCAGATGCGGATCAACGCGGGCCAATCCATTGCTGCCAGCCAAAGAGCGGCGCAAGAGCAACGGCGCCAAGGTGATTATGCTGCTTCCAGGGCCATCGCCCTTGCTGCTGCGGGTGGTGGTTCAACGACTGATCCTGGCATCATCAACCTGCTGGCCAACAATGCCGGCGAAGTAGCGTACCGTTCTGCTGTTGCCCTGTACGAAGGTGAAGACAAGGCGAGAAGCCTGCGGGAGATGGCGAAGGCCAAGGAATACTCTGGGGCACAAGCGGCGGCAGCAGGGCAGGATCAGCAGAGCGCGCTGAAGATCGGCGCCTTCGGTGATCTACTGAAAGGAGGGGCGTCGTTGTATCAAACATTTGGCGGTGGCGGCGTTCAGTCAGGTTCTGGATTCAGCTATGACTCATTCGAGGCGATGTAATGAAACTACCTGACCTCGGCGAACAAGCCCGCCCGACTCCTACTCCTGCGGGCGGGATAGCGTCCTATCAGCCTCAAAGTGCCGCTTCTGCTATGGCGCCGGGGCTGGCGGTTGCTTCCGTCGCTCAAGACGTGGGGCGCGAGGCGCAAATCTGGCTTGCGAAGGAAAAGGATCGCGTCGATACGATGATGGTCGAAGACGCTACCACGAAGTTCCGAGCGGCGCAGCAAGACCTCAAGATGGGCAAGGATGGCTTCATAAATCAGCGTGGCGTGGAAGCCCTGAAGAAACCGATTCTTGATGACTACACCGCCCGCCTGGACAAGACGGCCGGAGAACTTGCATCGAAACTCACCCCGGATCAGCAGGCTGCTTTCAAGAAGCGGACTCAAGTCTATGGTACGGAGTTCCGCGGTGATGTGATGCAGCACCTTCTGCGTGAGGGTGATAGGGTTGAAGATCAAACATTCCAGTCGAGGGTTGCCGGCGAACAGAAGCAGATCGCCGAGAACTGGAACAGCGGGGCCGCGGTGGCTACTTCCATCGCCAGTATCGAAGGGGTTGCCAAGCAATACGGTCAATCTCGTGGGTGGGATCAGGCGACTCTCGATGCTTTCATATCGGAGCAAAAGGGCAAGGCCGGGGTCAATATCGTCCAACAGGCTATTGCCGACAACAATCTCGGCTACGCGAAGGACATGCTCAAGCAGTTCAAGCCTGACATCGAAACCAGCGCATTCAAGACGCTGAAGAACCAGGTCGAGATCGGGGATAAGCAGGCGAAAGTCCTGACCTACTCCGATGAAATCTTTGCGACGACCAAGGGCTACAAAGCCCAGATGGACAAGGTTCAATCCGACTTTACTTCTGGCAAGATCGACGCTGCTACGCGGGTCGGGGCCGAACAGAGGATCGACCACAAGCGCGCTGTCGGCGAGCAAATGAAGAACGACGGCGACAAGGCCATGATGGGCGCGGCGCAAGAGTGGGTCTTGAAGAACACCGGGAAGTCGGTTCTCGAAATGCCGACGAATATGTACGCTTGGGCAAAGAACACTGGGCATCTTGCTGGATTGGATGGATTCGCTCAACGAGAGGGTCGGCCAGGCGAGCGGATGGCGGAATTGAAGGTTCGCGGCGCATTGATGGAACAAGCCGCAACGGATCCAGATGCTTTCATTGCCGACTTCAAAAAGACCGCATTCGCCGATCGGTTCGACCTCGGCGCCGCCGGCATAAAGCAGATGCAGGACGCTGCTGCGTCGATGATGCAGGGAACCGGGAAGTATAAGGTCGGGTTCGACTCGAAGATCATGCAGGACGCGATCCCAAAAGAATTGCTGGCGACCGGCAAGAAGGATCAGCGGGATGCCTTTATCGGGCTTCAGCACGAAGCTCAACTCGAATGGAAGAAGGCGAACCCTGGAAAGGTTCCGACCATCGAGGAACAAAAGACCATCGCTCGCGCTGCGAATGCGGAGTTCATCGAGATTGGCAAGGTCTGGAACTCCACGATCAAAGCTTTTGAGGTCAAGGAAGGAAAGTCGAATGTAGTCCCTGCCGAGTTCTTCAAGACCATGAAAGCCCGCGGTGCCACTGATGCCGAGATTGCCGCCGCATGGCAACTCAAGAAGGCGAAGAAGTGATGGACGAGTACGACGAACTTCTCGCTCGGGTTCGGTCTGGTCCGCCTGCTGCTCCTGCGGTTCCGGCCGGCGCCCCGAAGGTGGATGAGTACGACCAACTGCTGAAGCAGGTTCGCACGCCCGACCTGACCTCTGCACAGTCTGCTATCTACAACGGTTCATTCTCCAATCCAGCACAAGAAGCAGAGAAGCGAAACCTGTCCGCGAACATCAAGAAGATGCTCGGGGAAGACATCGCTCCTTCGATTATTGATCCGGTGGAGGACTCTCGCAGGGTGCGCCAGGCGCAGATGGACCATGGCATCCAGCAATCCGCCAGCCTGCGGAAGTGGATTGAGAATGATCCAGGGAATGCGGGGCTGGTCGGAACGAAGGACGTTGCGCCATTGCTTTCAGTGGATGGGGCGCTGCACGCTGGACGAAGGGCCGCGGGGAGTATGGCCGCCGGCTTTGCTGCCGATACCTCGGCATCCGCATACACCTACGCTGCAATGCCGTTCAAGCTTGGAGAACAGGGACTCGAAGCCTTGGGGATGCCGCCATGGATGGCGCAGACCGAGATGGGTAAAGCCCTGTTGTGGGCCGCGCGGGAGTCGAAGAAAACCGGCGATGTCGCTTCTGGTGCCCGTGGTGATGAGGGGAATGTCGAGGCCGGGGTTTATTCCGGATTCAGGTCGCTCGGCGGGAACCTGCTGACGATGGGAACCGGATCTGCTTTGAACTTTGGGGCCAAGATAACGACCGGCATCATGGCTGCGATTGCTGGCGGCGGGTCCGCTCTGAAGGCTTTCGACTCTGGAAAGTCCGCGACAACCGCACTGACCTTGGCCGGCGCCGATGCAGCAGCAGAGTTTGCTACCGAAGCGCCAGGCATGAAGCAACTCTTTGCCATCCCCGGTTTGAAGCAAGGCATGATGGCCTTCGCCAAGGGCGCGGGAAACTTTGCCGTCAAGGAAATGGCCGGCGAGCAATTGGCTACGGTGTGGCAGGACTTCAACGAGTGGGCGCTGATCAATCCTGAGAAGACGCTGGACGACTTCATTGCCGAACGACCGGATGCTGCTATCCAGACCGCAGTCGCTACCCTCGTCGGCGGCGGCGGCCAGATTGCCATTCAACAAGCAATGGTTCGCGGCCGGCAGCAGGAAACCAAAGCCCTGTTCGATGCACTCCACCAAGGGGCGCAAGACTCCGAACTCCTGAAGAACGTGCCCGAGAAGTACCGCGAATTCGTCAAGCAAGCAACTGCTGACGGCGGGGTCGAGACCGTATTCATCCCAGCCGAGAAATTCACGACCTACTTCCAAGGCCGGGACATGGACCCCGCCATGATCGCCAAAGAACTCGGCGCATCGAACTACACGGAAGCCATGGCCGCCGGCAGTGACGTGATGATTCCGATGGACGCCTTCGCTACCCTGATCGCAGGAACGGATCATTACGCCGGATTGCAGAACGACTTGAGACTGCATCAAGGCGACCTGACCGCAAGCGAGCAAGCCATTGCTGACGCCAATCAGGACGCGACCATCGAGAAGATGCAGGCCGACATCGAGGCCATTGCCGCGCAGAACGATCAGGGATTGAACGCGCAGATCGCCAGAATTCAAGACGACATCGCTCTGCAACTCTCGCCGCGATTCGACAAGCAGACCGCCGATACCTACGCCCAGGTCATGCGGGGCATCGCCGTGGCTACTGCTCGGGACACGCAGAACAAAGCCAAGGCCGAAGGGCGGGAAGCCTCTGAGGGCGAGATTCAACGCGACATCTCCGCGCAGTTGGCGAAGTACGATATCAAGATCAATCCGAATCCGCCGCTGCCGGAAATCCTGACCAAGCGCCCGAACTTCAAGGCCGAGATTGATCCGATGTTGGACATGCTCCGCGCTGGCAAGGGGGTGAAGGAACAGGACATCTTTGGAAAGTCTCTGGTCGAATTCATCCGCGAACGTGGTGGATTGGCTCCTGTCGGTGAATTGCAGGACGTTGGAACCTTTGACGCGAAGCTGATTCAGGAACTCGGCGCCAAGCTCGACGACATGGCGATGAAGGCCGTCGAAGCGGGGTACTTCCCCGGCACCGAGGATGGACAACTGACCGAGACGCAACTGGTCGAAGCGATCCTGAATGAACTGGCCGGCGATCGGAAAGAATTCGCCACACAGAACGACAAGCTACTCGACCAGCAGGCAACGCTTGAAGGCTTGCAAAAGGCTCTTGACGCGATGGGCTTGGACATCAACGCGATGGACAACGAAGCCATCAAGGCGGCGCTGTTTCCGGAGGCGACGTTTGAGCAGGGCCAGAATCGAATCAACCAAGATGATCTCGATAAGTTCGCCGAAAATCTCAAAACAGAAACGGGACTTGAACGGCTGACCCTGATTGACATAGGCGATAACGAGGTCGAACTATCGGCCATTATCGTTCCGAAAGGCCAGAGAGGATCGGGCGCCGGCACTGCGGCGATGAACCGGATTATCGAATTCGCCGACGAAAACGGATTGAGGATTATGCTTGACCCGGCGTCTCGCGGCGACCCATTCATGCCGGGCACAACGTCACAAGCGAGGCTTGTGAAGTTCTACAAGCGATTCGGATTCACCGACAACAAGGGCCGTAAGCGCGACTTTTCGATTTCATACGGCATGTACCGCGAACCGCAGAAAGTCGGCACTGGTGATACGGCGATGAGAGAGGTTGATATTGAAGATCGGCACGACGAAAGCGGGTATCCGCTTCCGGAATTTGAAGTAACAGTACCTGATGATCTGGCGCAAAGGATGCTTTCCGCGTACAACAAGTCGGCAGATAAAAGCGAAACAAAACTAGGGCGCGTAGAGGATAGCGAGGAAATAGGCGCGAAAACTGACGCCTTCAAGGTGATGGCCGAGGCCGAGGGTTATACGGTTGGCGGCGACCGAAAATACCTGACGCTTTCAAAGCGAAACGGACCAATTCTCCATGTGCGGTTATCAGATCACGCAAACGTCAATAAAGGTGTTCATTTTGGCGAAAGTCTAATCAACATTGCGCCAGGAGATGGAAGTAATCCGGTGGATACGTTCGGGTCGGCCTTGTTCATTTTGCGCAATGCCGTTGTCGATGAAAATGGCGACACGATTTTTATTCGAGAGGATGCAAGGATTCTGTATCAGCCTGCCTACCACGGCAGCCCGTTCAAGTTCGACCGCTTCACGCTTGACCATATCGGGAAGGGCGAGGGCGCGCAGGCTTATGGGTGGGGGCTGTACTTCGCGGGGAAGAAGGAGATTGGCGAGTTCTACCGTGATCAACTGAAGCCGAATAGCGAAGTCACGAACTGGCAATTCGGATCTGCAATCCTGATGCGCAATGGCGAATATCAGGACTACTCGCCGCGCGATTCGTCGCCGCTTCAACAGGCAAAGGCGGTACTGTCTGAGGATTTGCTGATCCGTGAGGCGGACATTCTCAACGCCTACGACAAGGACGGAATCGAAGCCGCTCGCGCAATCATGCTGGAAGTCGCCGATGACCGAATCACATCGGCACAAGAGGATAACCCAGGCATCGTTTCGCATCTGAAAATCCTGCGCAAGCGAATTGCGGAAGAATTGAAGTTCGATGTAAAGGTGGAAACCGGCCAACTCTACGAAGTCGAAATCCCCGAAGATGGACAATATCTGCTGTGGGACAAGCCGCTGAGTGAGCAGCCAGAGAAGGTGAAGGCGGCAACTTCTGACGTTCTGCAAGTAATCAAAAATCCGGTGCCTGCATTTAGCGATGAAACATGGCTTGTCGGATTCGAGTCAGACAACATGGATGATGTTGTCGATGCCTACGCGACAAAGAAGGAGGCGATGGCGGCGCGCGAGCAAATGACTGGCCGCCAGCTCTACGAGGCGCTTGCTCCTGGTCGCGGACCAAGGGCGGCATCCATGTTCCTCCAAGAGCGCGGAATTGTCGGCATCAAGTACCTTGACGGCTCCAGTCGGGACAAGGGAGAAGGATCGTTCAACTACGTCATCTTCGACGAGAACGCAGTAAAGGTGTTGCAGACGTTCTACCAGCCTGAGAACCGCGGCCAAATCCGCATCGGCGCCGAGCGCAAGATCAACATCGATCTGTTGAAAGGCGCGAACTTTTCGACCTTCCTCCACGAAACCGGGCATTTCTACCTTGAGTTCCTTGGCGACCTGGCAGAGAACGGCAGCGCGGAAACAAAGGCGGATTACGCGGCAATCCTCAAATGGATGGGCGTTACCTCGCGGGACCAGATCGAAGTCAAGCACCATGAGATGTTCGCCCGCGCGAATGAACGCTACCTCATGGAAGGCAAGGCTCCGTCAATCGAACTGAGATCAGCCTTTGCCCGGTTCAAGGGCTGGCTGACTTCGATCTACAAGACCCTGACCGCTCTCGACGTGAAGCTGACCGACGAAGTGCGGGAAGTCTTTGATCGAATCTACGCGACGGATGCCGAAATCGCAGCCGCACGGGCCGAGAATGATCTGGTTGATGTCTTCGTGACAGCGGAACAGATGGGGGTGTCTCAGGCCGAATTTGACGCCTACAAGAAACAGGCCGGCAAAGAAATCGTTGCCGGTTATGACAAGCTCCGGGCCAAGGTCATGCGGGTTCAGAGATTGAAGCGCGAACAGTGGTGGCGCGATGAACTCGCCAAGACCCGGACTGAAGTCGCCGCAGAGATTGACGGACTCAAATCGTATCAAGCCCATGACACGCTGACCGCGAAGGATTCAGAACTCAAGATCGACCGGACTGCCTTGGTAGAACAGTACGGGGAACCGATCCTGAAACGCCTGCCCCGTGGATTTGGAGAGGGCCGGGGCGCGATCTACACCGGCAAGGATCAATCCGGGGTATCGGTGGGGACTGCCGCTCAACTCTTGGGGTATGACTCGGCTGATGCCTTGATCGAAGACATGGCAAACCTCAAGCCGCGAAACAAGTTGATCGCTGCGGAAGCTGATGCCAGGATGAATGAACGGTACGGGGATATTCTGAACAGTATCGAGTTGGCCGACGAAGCTCAAGAGGCTTTACACAATTCCGAACGGGGGTCCAAGTTGGCGATGGAACTCAAAGCCCTTCGGTCATTGCAGCGCAAGGTTGATCCGATCCTGAAAGCCCGGGCCAAGGATCAAGCGGCGGACGAAAAGATTGGTCGGCAGCATTCGCTTGACGTTGCTCCGGTATCGGTGTTCCGCGAAGCCGCCCGCAGGGTCATGGCGACGAAGCTGATCCGCGACATCCGCCCGAATGACTACTTGGTTGCCGAACGGAAAGCCAATCGCAGGGCTTTTGAAGCCATGGGCAAGAAGGACTACGGCGCCGCTCAAGAGGCCAAGCAGCAGGAGCTTTTGAACTTCGCCCTGTACCAAGAGGCGACCCGGGTCAAGGCTGAAATGAAGAAACTGCACGACTTTGCGGCCAGGTTTGAAAAAGGACCGATGCGCGAGAAGTTGGGCAAGGCCGGGGAACAGTATCTCGAAGCGGCGACCGCAATCCTCGAAGATGTGGAACTGCGGAACAAGAGCCTGAAAGCGATCGACAGAACCAAGCTGATGAACTGGCTCAAGGAAGCCGAGAACTCCGACCTGTACGTCACCGAGGACATGATCGCCGGGACGTATGCGAAGAACTGGAAAGACCTGACCGTCGAGGAAATGCGGACGATCTCTGACGCATTGAAGAACATCGAGCATGTGGCTTCGCGGCAGTTGAAGATCATGGTCGGGCAGAAGATGATGGACTTCAAGGAAACCGTCGATGGAATCTCGGCGAGCATCATCGAGCACGGCGGAAAAGCGAAGCCTGTCTCGATGGAGCCGGAAGGAAAGTTCATCCGATTCGTTCGTGGCTTCAACGCGCAGAACAGGAAGATCAGCAGTTTGGTCCGGCAGATGGATGGCGGGGTGGAGAATGGCCCGTTCTACAATGCTTTTGTTCGCAGCATGAATGAACGTGGGGCATGGGAGTCCGACAAGAATTCCGAAGCGACGAAAGCCCTGGCCGAAATCTACGCGCCGATTCTGAAGATGAAGGGCGGGATCACTGGCGATGTCAGGATGATTCCCGGACTTGGGGCGAGTCTTTCCCGCGGTGCCAGGCTTTCAATTGCTCTGAACTGGGGCAACGAAGGCAACCGCCAGCGGATCCTCGGAAGCGACTACGGCAACGGGATGCTGACTCCGATGCAGGTCAATGCGGTGCTGGATACTCTGACCCGTGAGGAATGGACGTTCGTCAATCAGACGTGGAAGTTCATCAACGACTTCTGGCCCGAGATCGCGGCAAAGGAAAAGCGGGTCTATGGCGTTGCTCCTGAAAAGGTCGAAGCAGCACCTTTCACCCGAACCTTCGCAGATGGTTCGACAATCGCCCTGACAGGGGGTTACTACCCGATCAAGTACGACCAGTCCAAGGATGACAAGGCGGCAGCCCATGACCAGGCTACGCTTGCGCAGGAGGTCATGCGCGGGGCTTTCACGGCGCAGACAACCCGGAAGGGACACACTGAGGCCCGCGTCGAGGAGGTCAAGCGCCCTGTCCGTTTGTCTCTGGATGTGATTACCGAACACGTTGCACAGGTCACGCATGACTTGGCCTGGCACGAATGGCTGATCGACGCGACTAGGATAATGCGGTCGCGGAAAATCTCGTCGGCGATTCGGGATCACTACGGCGATGCGGTTCTCAAGACCATGCGGGACGGCCTGACCGGAATCGCTGTCGGAGATTTGGCAAACCAGACTGCGACCGATACCGCGCTCATGTATCTCCGGGCGAACGTCCAGCGATCGACGATGGGGTTCTCCCTGACAACTGCTTTCCTTCAGCCGTTCGGCCTTACTCAGTCCATGGCTCGAATTGGACCGAAGTACGTCCTTCGCGGGATCGCAGAATGGACGGGTGACATGGCGCACTTCGAGAACACCCTCAAGAAGATTCGTGAGAAGTCTGTTTTCATGAAACATCGCGGGGAGACATTCAACCGCGAACTTCACGAGATTAAGGGGCGTGTTACCGGGAACCAAAGCAAGGCGCGGCAGATTTACGATGCCAGCCTGTTCATGCTCATGCAGAAAATGCAGACCGTGGCCGATGTCCCGACATGGTTGGGGGCGTATGACAAGGCAACCGAAAGCGGTAACACAGAAGAAGAAGCGATTGCCCAGGCCGACCGCGCCGTTCTCGAATCTCAGGGGGGCGGTCAGACGAAAGACCTGACGGAGTTCCAGCGGAAGCACCCGATGCTGACAGTGTTCTTCAGCTACTTCAGCGTGACCTACAACCTGATGGCCGAGAGTACCGCGAAGACCAGTTTCAAGAATCCGATGTCGATGGCCGGATGGGTGTCGGACATGATGCTGCTTGCGGTGATTCCTGCTTTGGGGCCGGCGATCATCCTGTCACTGCTACGGGGTGAGGGTGGAGATGATGACGAAGAAAAGTGGATGGCGAAACTCGCCAAGTGGCAAGCCGCCTACCTGATTGGAACCTTGCCCCTTGTGCGCGAGGCCGGCGGGTCGATTGAAGGGTATGGCTATGCCGGACCTCCTGCCGGCAGGATTGTTTCCGATACCGCGAAACTCGGGAGCCAAGTGGTGAAGGTCTGGAACGACGAAGCAGATGCAACCGATGAACAACCCGTCTTGGCCGCGGTGCGGTTCCTTGGGTCATTCCTTGGAATACCGACCGTGCAAGCGATCAGGACGTACAAGGGATGGAAGGCATGGGATGACGGAGAAGCCCCTGCCACCGCGATTTTGGTAGGGCCGCCGAGGGCCGAGAAATGACACGCCTACGGGCACACAGAGCTGAAGCCCCATCGGGCCGGGACGGGAACTCCTCCTCCTCGGTCTGGCCTGGTGGGGTAGAGGCACCGGGGGAATGATGGATATTGCTGCCGACGTGATGGATGGATTGAAGGGGCGGGTTCGGTCTGCCCTGGACAATGCCGCGGCTGAAAAGCTCCGGATTGCCAAGGCGGACATTCGCCGCTTGGAAGATGAACTGAAAGCTGCAAAGGTTTGCGAGGCGGAAGAAAAGACCGAGAAGGAAACGATGGAGGTCAGGCTTCAATCCGCATTAATCGACTTGGCGAAGGCCGAAACAAAAGCAGAATCGGATCGCGCTGCACTGGTCGAGGCCGGCAAGACGATTGCGTTTGAAAGAACAATGATCGCCGCACTGGAAAAACGTATTGATTCGCTGTTGAAGCCGGCCGATAATCCGCTGAACGGTTGGAGCATTGATGTTCAAAAGGACGGATCAGACGTGACTCGGCGGCTTATCTTGAAACCAATGGAGGGTAAATAATGGTCGCCAAAGTAGTACCGCCTGAAGCCACCGAGGACAACCCGGTTCCGGTTTCCGATGGTACGTCCAGAAATTTCCTCTGGCGCATCCTCCAGATGCTCATGGCCCCGCTCGGGTACGACAAGTCTTTACAGCGGCAGCGCGGCACGGTGATTGTTGAAAGCGGGACCGTGACTACGGTTGCAACGGTGACAACGACTGGCACCCTGACCAACCAGACGAACATCGGTGGCTTCAATGCCGATGCACATGTCCGCGCAAGCATCAACGCGGCGTGGAACCTTAACGTAAGGGCGAGAATCACATAATGGCAAACACATTCAAGAAGGTCATTGACCAACTAGCATGGCGGCAGACTGCTCCGGCGCCCAATGCCCATGCGGCGGCAATCTGTCTGGCGTCCGACTTGCGCTCGGGCCTGTCGCGCAATCCGTTCGTCTATCAACTGGTCAGCGCCACGGTGCTGAACCGCTTCAACGTGGTGACGAAGGCGTGGAACTTCGTGCAGTCTCCTGCGCTCGCCGGTACGTTTGGCGTAGGCGCTGCGATGGCATTTGCTCCCTCGCTCGGTCTGGTCGGTACGATTGCTGCCGGTGCAACCACAACCTCTGTGGTGCTGACCACGGCGCTGCCGGCGGCGGTCGGCCTGAACATGCTGGCGAACCGTGGCGGCTCCGGTGAATACGGATTCAAGCTGCGGATCATCGACAACGGGGCTGGCGGCTCTGGCAAGACTGCCGAGCGGTACATAACTGGCAATACTGCGGGTACGACTCCGACGATTCAAGTGCTGTCTGCATTTGGCTTTACCCCTGTGTCCGGCTCGCGGTATGAGATTGTCGCAGGTCGCGTAATGATGCTGTCATCCGGTCTGCTGGCTGCTAACGCCTTCCGCAGCTATGAGGTTGCCAGCAACTTCCTCTCCACTACACTGTCGATCACCAACCTCCCCGCCACGTTGACGACCGACTCGGCCATGATGGTGCTGGATGAGCAATACGTCCCCTATGACATGAAGCCTGGCGAGGGGATGATCAGCGGCACATATACCTACGACACGGGTGTCGAAACCCGTAACGCGCTGGCAGCAACGGCAATGGCGCTCGGCACGCTGACTGGACAAGCCGCGCTTGGGGACGCGGTGGTTGCCGCGAACGAATACCGCAATTTTCAGATTCGGATCGTCGAGGACACGACCAACGTCACGGCTGTCGGGCAGCGACGCATCATCGCTTCCCATACAGGCGGCGCGTCGCCGGTCTATACGCTCGGCAGCAACTGGGCGGTCACGCCCTCGGCGACGGCGAAGTACGTCATTGAACTGCCGAATCTGCTCCTGTTGCGGACCACGGCCAACACGTCGGTCTATACCTACAACTACGGCGACGCATCAGTCACCAACGGCACCGGAACTATTGCCGCGAATGCTTGGAGTGCGACTTACTTCGGTGTAGCCGGTGCAGCCGGTGCAGTCGGCGGCATGTGGGCACCGAGCTGGGGGATTCAGCCTGACACGGCGCGCAATGCGCGACACTCGCACTGCCACTTCTTCCGTGGCTCTGCGGCAACGGTGGATACGCTGGACATCGCCGGGGCTATCGCCGGGTCGTGGTCGAGCGCCATCGCCATCGACGGATCGGTGGCGCTGACTACCGGCACGAGCGGGTGTTACTCACCGTTCGACAACGAGGGGCGGATGTTCTACATGAACATCTACACGGCCAGCGCGATCAATCAGATGTACCGCTTCGATGTAAAGCACCGCGTTATGTCACCATTCACTCCGACCGACTTCTTACAGTCAGGCACCGCTGCGGCAGGAAACCGGATGGCTACATACTGCGCGGTGGACGGTACGGATGAGTACGATGTTGTGCTATTGCAATCTCACCTCTCAACGATCTCGCAAGAGATGATCCCCCTCGTCTAAGGACACTGACATGAAGATCGAAGAACTTATCACGCTGGCGGAGAACAAACTGATGGCGCTTAACCAATCCATTGCCACGGCGACAGCGAAGGGCGACACCGCCGCGCTGGCAGCACTGGAAACAGAAGCGGCCGAGACGCAGGCCACGCTGGATGATCTAAGGACCATCGCGTGAGCAACTTCCTTGTTGATTTTGGTGCCGCGAATGTCGGGCTTGCGACAGTCGGATACACGCAATTGAAGGCTGACGGCACGGTGGCGGTCGCCCGTACTGCGGTCGGTGTTGTCGCCTTCGGGCATGGGGTGTACGGGGCGACGGTTACGCCGGGCGCGCTGGCGACGGCTATCCAGTGGGATACTGGCCAGACCGTCCCTTCCTATGCCGTCGAGGACATCGCTATCGCTGCCAACATCAAGCAGGTCAACGACATCACTGTGACCGGAACTGGCGCCAGCGGAAACGAATGGGGTCCGCTATGAGCTACAACTATCCAACGTGGGGGATGTCATGGCTCGGCTCCTGGGGTGATTCATGGGGGCCGATTGCGGTACATGACGACACGATCTGGGGCGGCCATCAGCCGATGCCATTTTCTCGCAGGCGCAAAACCGACGACGACGAGATTCTTGATTTAGTCGCAATGCTTCTACCGTTTCTTGATAAACTGAATTCTGCAAGGGGATTGACATGACCACTGCAACTGACCGCCGCCATGGATTGATCGGCAACGCCGCAATCAAAGTTCCATGCCGGGTTGCCACCACCGGGCCGATCACGCTATCCGGAGAGCAGACAATTGACGTTATTGCGGTGGTAGAAGGTGATCGGGTACTGGTCAAAGACCAGGCGTCCGGGGTTGATAACGGGATCTACACCGTCAGCACCGGGGCATGGTCAAGATCGACTGACTTCGATGGAACCTACGATGTCGTCCAGGGTACTCTAGTCCACGTGGTCGGCGGAACGGTCGGCGGCGGGTACGTCTACAAGCTGACCACGGCGAACCCGATCACTATCGGAACGACAAGCCTGGCGTTTGCGATTGTGTTCTCCTCTGCTTCAGTTTCGGCCTTCATGGCGACCCTGCTTGATGATGCCGATGCAGCGGCGGCGCGGGCAACGCTTGGCGCTGCCGCTCTGGTCAACGTCCGCGAAGACGTAGCCAGTGCAACCACGCTCGACCTCGATTCGATGACCGGCGACTATGGCCGGGTCACTGGAACGACGGCAACGACAGCAATCACCCTGACCAGCGGAGAGCGCCGCCTATTGCTGGCCGCTGCCGCCTGGCCCATCACCCACGGCGCCAGCCTGATCTGCCCCGGATCGGCCAGCTACACCTGCGCGGCCGGCGATCTGGTGCTGGCCGTCGGCGAAGCCGCGGGCGTGGTGCGGCTGGCGATCTGGAAGGCGGACGGGACGGCGGTGGTGGCTGGTAGTTCTGGCGCACAAATCCAGCCGATCAGCGCATCCGTTGCCGGCAACGCCCTGACCATTACGGCCCCTTCCCTGACGCTCGATTTCCGCTCGGCCACCCTGACCAGCGGCACCGTGACAACGGTCACTGGCGACCCTGCCGACCTGGTTGTGTCGTCCGGTTCCACGCTCGGTACGGTCTCCGGCATCGCTTCGCGGCTGGCCGTGATCGCAATGAACAACGCCGGCACTATCGAGCTTGCGGTGCGGAATGTCTCTGCCGGCGCGAATCTGGATGAGGGTGCGCTGATCTCGACAACTGCCGAAGGTGGCGCGGGGGCAGCGGATTCTGCCACGGTGAATTACTCGACCACGGCGCGCAGCAATCTGGCCTTCCGGGTGATCGGCTATATCGAGTCGACACAAGCCACGGCTGGAACATGGGCGACATCACCAAGCACGATTCAGGGCGAGGGCGGTAATGCCTGTGCGGTGAAAAGCGCGTGGGTTATCGGTACGTCCATCGCCTCCTCCAGTCAGACCGCCATCGACTTCACCGGCATCCCGGCGTGGGCGACGGAAGTCATTGTGAGCTACCGCGACGGTTCGCTGAATGCGTCGGACTATTGGCTGCTTCAGATGGGGGATGCGGGAGGTTTCGAGACGACCGGCTACACCGGGAATTACAACCAACTCGATGTGGCCGGCGGCGCGTTGTCGTCCGGCTTCCGGGATACGTCCGGTGCGGCGACACAAGTCAGATCAGCTCAGTGGCACTTCACCATTGTTGATCGGGCGACGAATACATGGTTCTGTCAGGCAAACGGTGCGCGTACTGACGGAGCTTCAGCGGATGCATATTCAGTGACCGGATACAAGTCGCTCTCCGACACGCTGACGCAGATCAAACTGACGACCGGCACCGGCACGTCGCAGATTGATGGCGGAACATTCAACTTCCAATATCGATAGGACGACCATGAAAAAAACCATTGTTGATGTAGTGACCGGTGAACAGAAGACGGTTGATCTGTCGGCGGAAGAAGTCGCCAAGGCAAACGCCCAAGCCGCTGCTGCTGCCGACGAACCGAAGCCCAAGACGCTCATGGACCGCATCATCTCCGACCCGGAAGAACTGGCGAAGCTGAAGGCGGCGCTCGGAATCTAAACGCATCTGCCCCATAGAGGGCGGGAAGGAATGAATCATGGTAGAACCCTTGAGCAAAGAAGAATCAAAGGAAGTCATTAAGGAAGCGCTCCATGAATGGCTTGATGAAAAGTACGCAGCCTTTGGCAGGTGGTCCTTTCACGGATTTATCGCCTTAATGATCGCTGCCGGATGCTACTTCGTCCTAGCGGCGAATGGATGGCACAAGTGATTACCCTTGAAAACTACTTCGGCCCCTGGAAGGATCACGAAGATGCAACCGAAGAGCGCCGACAGAACGCCATCCTTCTTCTCCATGCTTGTTCTGCCCTGGAGTATTTTGCTCTCCGCGACGGCGTTGAGTTCCCTGACAATCCTCACACTGGCAGCGGGGTATCTGGGCAAACCTATGGTGGCTTCCGGCCCCAAGATTGCCCGCAGGGTGCGCCACACAGTAGCCACAAGGAAGGGATGGCAGTTGATCGTTATGACCCCGAAGGGCTGATTGACAAGTGGTGTATGCGTAACAGCGAAGTTGGTGGATTGCTGGAGTCTTGCGGGATTTACATCGAGCACCCCGACGCAACTCCGAATTGGAGCCACTGGACCACGCGCCGGCCAGGGTCGGGGAACAGGGTATTCAGGCCATGACCGACACCTACGCCCTGCTGCTGCTCGCTGTTGCCTTCGCGCTGATCCTTTGGCTTTGGCAGCGCGCCGATGATACGTTTGATCTGCGGCACCTGATCGTTGATACCGCAACAGGACGCGTCAGCCTGTTCAAGCTCGGACAGTTCGTGGCGCTGATCGTATCGACGTGGGCGCTGGTGCATGAGACTCGGCGCGGGTTCCTGACCGAGTGGCTGTTCGCGGTATATATGCTGTCATGGGCGGGGGCCAACATCGCCAACAAGGTAACGGAGAAGTACAAATCGCTTGAGCCACCGAAGGAGGGAAAAGAATGACATTCCTACTCACCAATTGGAAGTTGGTCATCATTGGAATCCTTCTCGTTTCCAATGCTTTCTTCTTCAAACTCTGGCGCGAGGAAGTACGCGCCTTCGCGGTATTCAAGGCGCAGGTTGAAGTTCTCGGCAAGGCGGCTCAGGTGGAGAAAGAGCGGATCGAACGGGAGCATACGAAAGTCACCAAGGAGATAAAAGATGAAATACCGAAGAAAATCGCTCACGCTCGCGGCGCTGCTGTCGCTAATTACCTTGCCAGGATGCCAGTCAATCCCTGTGGCGGTGACGTGTCCGGTACTGCCGACAGTTCCGGTAGAGTTGATGCAGCCGGCAAAGAATCAGTGGTTGCTTGCACCAGTGGATTCATCCAAGACTCAGCCCAAGACGCTGCCACAATAGGATTGTGGCAGGATTGGGCTAGGGGAGTGGGCTTACCGGTGAAGTAATGGCAGCGGCGTCGTCTTACGGGAGGGCGAGATAGTCCTCTAACATCTTCCTAGCACGTTCAGCTTCGCCACCCCATATCCGACAAGCACTCGCGGTGTTGAACATGGCAATCCGCAACTGTTGCTCTCTGGCTTTGGATGCGGCGAGTTCTGGCTGCGCCCCTTGTTCCTTTACCATCGCGTAGAGTTGCTCTCTGCTGCTCTTGTGATTCGCGCACTCGATGTTGTAGCAGTGCGTCATGGCGGCGAGTTCCTTTTCAACATCCTCAAGCCGGTCAATCTGCGGGTCGAGTGGAGCCAGGCGCTCAATCGCCGCAGCCGCCCTCTCCATAACGTCCATTGCCCGTTTCCGGCCGCGAAAGTCGGCGACTTCTGCCTGGCTTTCGCGCAGCTCCTGGGCGAGTTCAATGAGGCTTTCGGTGCCTTGGTGGGCGATCATGGTGTTACTCTCCGAAACTCGATCACCCATACCCATGGATTCGCCGACCATGAGCCTTGGCCGTTGATCTGTTCCCATATAGAGCGATACATCAGAACCGGGTCTTGCATTCCGCATGAACGATCGCCGTCAAAAATCTCTCTTGGTCGGTCAATACCTTCGGCCAGCGCATCGGATGCGCTGATTTCCCGCAGCCGCTCGACCCTGACGGCTTCAACTTCGAGGGTGATACGCGAACCGAGGCGCGGCAGATGGATCGACGGTCGGCGTTTCCATCCCCATGTTTTCAGGTTGTCGCGCTCTTCCCATGGAAGCCCCGCCGGGTAGTCGGCGTCGTAGATGAACGGCGGCCAGGTGTCGGCGCCTTCGCGCATCATCTTCTGCGTGCGCTCCGGTCGCTGCCAGGCGGTTTCGCGGACATAGAGCCGGTCGCCTGCCTTCCCGTATTTGCAGAAAAGAGCGGTGCTGGCGCCATACTTGTGCGCAATGTCCGTCATCAGCAGTCCGGTTTTTGAGTCTGTCCAGATACGCTCCCCTGGCTGCGGTTTCATCGCTCGTCGTGTTTGCGACTTGGTGCCGGCGAGCAGGGCTCGAATCATCGGCGCGCTGAATAGGATTGGGCGCTCAGTCATCATCGCCACCGAACACGCGCGCCTCGATACCGGCCAGGCACTTCTCCTGCTTTTCGGTGAGGACAAAGCGATTGGCGACGCTGGGCAGAAATTCGTTTTTCTCCCAGCTTGAGAGATCGCTGCCGACGCATTCGTCCAGGATGCGCCTGACGCGGGCGCGCGGCGCCGTGTCGGTGGCCGGGCTGGCGGTAGGGGATAGGCTCATGGTTTTACCTTCGCCACCACTGCTCGCAGCGCGTTGATGTACTCGGCAGTCGCCGGCACGTCTTTCCATAGTGGCGTGTCCCAGCGGTCAATCAGCGATTGTGCGACTACCAGCAGTTCATCGCGCTGCTCTGCGGCCTTGACTAGTTCCGGGTGATGTTCAATCGTGTCCGCATCCGGATCGAGGCACTTGTTCGCCGGGTCACAAACAACGGCCATGCCCCATATGACGCGCGAGATCGAGCCTTGATTGAGAAGCCGGCGCAGGCCGTCAAGCAGTTTTGCGTATTGATCGCAGTCACGCTCGTCAAGCCATTCAATTTCCTCGGCATCTTCGGATAGGTCGTCAGGCATTTGCCCCCGCTCTATCGCGTCCAGGTAGTTGGACAGCTTCATGGCCATATTCAGATCGGCCTCGGAGGCTTTTGCCATTTTCATGTGGAGATACCCTTTTCCTTGAAATGCTCACAGGCCGGCGCCGTTGCCTGGATGTCGGCCGCGGCGGCAAGCCCGATCAATCCGATGCGGCGGCTCATGCGGCCCTCGCTGCGATCTGGCGCTCTTCATAGACGCGCACACCATCGACGATCATGGCCTGCTTGAGAGCGCTTGCCATCTTGTTGATGGCCGACTCGTTGGCGTCGACCAAGCCGATGAACTGTGGATTGGCGGCGACGAACCTGATCAGCGCCAGCTTGTCCTTAACCTCGCCTTTCCACTTGGTTTTGCCGGCGATACCAGACACCTTCGGCGTGGCGCTTGCGATGGCCACCGGGGCAGCCTGCACCATAGCGGCTTGGCCGCGCAGTTCCTCGGCGCGCACTTCTTCGCCCTTCGAGTCGGCTTTGGAATCCGCCTTGGCTGCGGCGATGTCGGCCGCCTGGGCGGCGGCGCTATGCGCCTTTGCCTCGGCCTCCAACTGGTCGGCGCGCGCCTTGTCGCCGGCTCGCGCCGCTGCCTCGGCTTCGGCGCGAATTCGATCTTCCTCGGCGCGGGCTTCCGCTGCCTTCCGCTCTGCGGCCTGAGCCTCAGCGCGCAGCCTGTCCTCTTCAGCCTTGGCTTTCGCTTCGGCGGCTGCGGCCTCGGCTTGCAAGCGAGCGCGCTCCTTGGCGGCAGCTTCTTCGGCCTTGCGGCGGTTCTCGGCGGCGATGCGCTCCTGCTCGCGGTCAAAGGTAATCATGGCGCCCTTGATCGTGGATTCTGCTTGCGCCAGGAACTCAAGAGGCGCGCGGAACATATCGTTGATCTTCTTCACGACAGCATTCAGCGGGGCCACCAAGCCGACGCGCTGCTCTTCCAGATCCTTCGACTTGCGCTTGATCTGCTGAAGCTCGGTAACGGCCGTTTGGTACATTTCCGGCGAGTCGATGACGATCGATCGCGCCGACACAAGGAAGTTCTCGGCTGACTTGTTGAGCGCGCCAGCATCCGGCGTTTGAACATTGACTACTTCCATTTCGATCTCCAGTTGAACAGGGTGAGTGCTGCCATGAACACGCCCAAGTCGCCGCGGTCGGCGCATGGGTGCAGGTTGTACGTTCCGTCCGGCTTGAGTTGCAGGGCGAAGCGCTTTGCTTTCGGCGCGCCGTGGGCCTCGGCGTAAGCGGCGGTTTGCGGGCCAACTGTCGGATACAGGGTGGCCGTGCATTTGGTGTCTATCAGCGATCGCCCGAGCTTCGGAAGATCCCCGAACAGATCAAGCGTGCCGGCGTAGGCGTACTTGCTGGAATAGACTTGTCGCTCAGATTCCAACATCACGAAACCGGCCTCGGCCTGAAACTTCCGCCAGCCATTGAAATACCCGCGCCAGGAATCATTGATGCTCGATTCGTCCAGGTCTCCGGCCAGGTCGAGTTCGATCGCCTCATGCACCCATGTTCCGATCTGGCGCTTGCGCTCCAGAACGTCGCGCGGAATCATGGACAGGTCGGTAAGCTGCCCAAGGATCTGCGTGACGCTCGGAACTACAGCGCCATTCCAGCGGTAGGTGTGCGTGAAGCGGTCGAACGTAAGCATGTTCAGCCGCCCATTGGGTTGGAGATGAATTGCAGGATCTCGTCAACCTGCTTGGTGTTGATGCCCTCCAACGACTCGATGCCGAAGCGCTTGAAAATGTCCGCTTCGCTGATCGTGGCCGCCTCGGCTTTGGTCTTGATGAACTTGATCTGTGACGCGCTGGCTGGCTTGATTGGCGCGTCGTCGCCGCTCTTCGCGGTCGGCTGCTGGGGCGCATCCTTCTTCGTCTCGGCAGCCGGCGCCTCGGTCTTGGCTTCGGGTTTGGCTTTTGCCTTTGGACCGCCAGCGGCCGGCGCGTCTCCGTCAAGAACATCAAACCAGTCTTCGGGGCTACTCATGCCGTCGCGCAAACTGACGTGGATCTTCTTGAGCGAGGCGACTTGCGCCGGGACAATGGCTTCCATGTGGCGCTGGATGCGCTTCTCGATCTGTGCCCTCGATACACCGAACTTGTCGAACGCTTCGACCAGGCTGGTGATCAGTTCAGGCGTGATGGTGATCTTTGCCGTCAGTGTGGAGTCTGCCTGGCGCATCGCCTGTTCAATCACGTCGCCGGGGATAACAGCCAAGATGCAGGCTCGGACGCGGCGCTGGGCCATGTTGGCGCAAAGCTCGTAGATTTCCCGCTCTTCCTTGATTGCGTAGCCGCCCTTCTTGGTGTCGCGCCAGTGCGGTACACGAAACTGCGTCGGCCGCTTGGTGTTGCTCTGCACGTCCCATGCGAACGCCTCGATTTCCGAATACCCAACACCATCGGCGCTGACGCCGCGGGAAAGCTCGCGGAAACCGAATTGCATGTTTCCCCACAGCTGCGCGATGGCCTCGGCGCTGCGAATGCTCGGGCCGGACACGTCGCTACCGCCCTTGGAATACTGGTATTGCGACTGTTCAGCCAGGGTCGGCCTGGTGAAGGCGTTGAGAATGTTGTCCATGGCGCGGATCTCGTCGCGCGGATTTGCGCGGGCGATCATCAGCGCGGCCTGAACCTCAGCGATTGCGCGTTGTTGGTCGGATGTCGCAAGCGCCCCAATTGCTTGCGCAATAGGCTTGGCAACCTGGAATTGGTTTTCTGTGTCGGACTGGTTCATGCTGCGTTCCTTTCTGCCGGCGCTGCCGGCGTGGTGGTGGTCAGTACCGCGCTGGTGTGATGCGAAATAACCGCAAGCACTTCCTGCGCGTAGTTCGGATGCAGTTCGGTGATGACATCGGCCAGCGACATCGCCACGCCCTGCCAGTCGGTTTCAAGGTGCGGGTGCGGTGCGTTCATTCTCGAATTCCCAATAGACCGGCCATGCTGAATCTGGACGGCGTGAGGTTTGCCATCTGGCGTTGCACGACTTTCAGGCCGTTGCCGTGCTTGTGACGCCAGCGCCTTGCGTATTCGGTGTTGCCTGCGGCCGGCGGCGGCGGTACGCTTTCCCCGGCGCCGTAGCGATAAACAGGCGTCCAGTTTCCCGAGACCGGCGGCGGATTCCAGCGGCAAACGTGGATCACGCCCATCGCCAGCAGCGCCTTCATGTAGCCGCCCTTCTGCAAGGTGGTGACAGAGACATAGGCGCGCTCGGAAATCTCGGCCTGCGTCCTGTCGGAAACCCTGAGAACGTCAATCACGCGGCGCATGGCAGGAGAACTGGCGAGCGTAGGCGGGGTTCGGCTGCTCATATCAAGCTCGCAATCAGCGCGCAGATGATGGTCACGGCGACCACGGCATAGTCGGCGGGGCGGGTCATTTCATGACCTCCATCAATTTCAGCGCATCCATCGCCCTGTCGTGTATATGCCCGATTTCTCTTTCTACGCGCCCAAAATCGAAACACGACGCCGATGCCCACGTCGCAATGATCTTTAGCGCCCCGATAGCGATAGCTCTGTCCTCGACGAGCTTCCGGTGCTCGGCTCGCAGGCGTTCAATCCTGGCTGCGGCCTTCCGCAGCCGCTCAACATCCATATCAACTTGATGAAGTAGCTGGCTCATGGCTGAATGCTCAACCAATCAAGCCGGCGCAGGGCAGACTCCGCAGCGCACTCGTGAGCACTGACTGCCTTGTGATCGTCCATGTGGCTGGCGAGGTAGGCATTGACCCGGTAAAAGCTGTACTCCCATCGAGCGAACAGGCGGCGCAGGGCGTTCATGCCTCGTATCCTTGTGGGCCATTTACTTGCCGCAACGCGCCTTCCGGATCCACATTGCCGTTGATCGCCTGGCAGTTCGGGCAGGATGTCGAGAGCCTCTCATAGGCGGCATTGCAGCGCCAGCAAAGCGTCTGGCCAAGAATGCGCGCATCGGTCGCGGCCTCTTCGCGGAAACGGCGCTTCTTGGCGTCCTCGTAGGTTTCGCCGTCTAGGATGGTGGTCGGCATTACGGATCAACCTCGAACACCCGCGCCTCGATTGCTGCCAGGCACTTCTCCTGCTTCTCGGTGAGGACGAAGCGATTGGCGAAACTCGGCAGGAGTTCATGCTTCTCAAAACTTGAGAGATCGCTGCCTACGCACTCGTCAAGGATCCGGCGCACCCTGGCGCGTGGCGCCGTATCGGTGGCCGCGCTGGTGTTCTTCAGGATGGTAGCGATGTCGGGCATGGTTTCCTCGTAATTGGCAATGCGCTGAATGGCTTTGTGCTTCGTCGCCAGCTTGGCTAGCGTCGGCGCAGCTTCGGCGCGGGTGAGGGCGGTTGCAAGTGCGAAGTAATTCATATCGGCAGCCTCAACACGACCACCACGCCAACGAAGCAGACCGCCAGCACAATGAGATAGATCGCCGTTCCATGCGGCTCGTCGGCAAATCCGGCTGAATCTTCCTTGTCAAACCACATTGCATTTCTCCTGTTCTTTGCACTGGTCGGCTGTGTCGCTGGAATGGATTATCCGCATGGAGGGATTAAGCGCAACATGATTGTATTTATTAGCGCATAAACACAATCTATCAACTAGGCTTGTTTTTTGTGCAAAATATTGGCATGGAACGAACTAAGGAACAAATCTATGTGCTGGTCGGGAAGGTCGTAAGGCCGGCAATGGCTCGGTTTAACCGTGCCGGAACTGTCGCAATTATCGACACTCCGCATGGCCCGATTGAGTTCAAGAAGTGGCACAAGACCGAGAGGGCCGCAAAACTTGCATCCACAAGGAAGGCGGAAAAGGTATGAGCTTTGCGTTATATCGGTGCTTTGATAAGGACAGCGCGCTGATCTATGTCGGCATGTCTATCAGCATTCGGCGCCGGCTATCTCAGCACATCAATAAAGCTGGATGGTTTTCAGAGGTTAGTGAAATCAAAATATCCCGTTATCCAGACGGCGAACAATGTAGGGCGGCTGAAAAACATGCGATAAGAAATGAATGCCCAAAGTACAACATACAGCGCCTAGCCTACACCGTAAGCAAATCAAAGGCCGGCAGATAATGAACGTCACCCTTGCCGATATGACGGTCATGAATTGTGGCGCTAATTGCGGAGGTACGCCATGCAATTAGCCATCAACTTCGACGCCTTCACGCACGCCCGGCGCAGCGACCCGATCACCTCGCACCTGGCCGCTGCCAAGGTCAAGGAATTCGCCAAGGGGCATGCGGCCACGATCCTGAACTGCCTGAAGGACTACGGGCCGCAGACGGCGGACGAGATCGCTAAGCGCACCCACCTGAACAGCGTCCAGATTTGCCGGCGCCTTCCTGAGTTGGAGAAGGCTGGCGCGGCAAGGCCGACCGGAAAACTTCGGCTTTCGGCGAGCGGGTGCCAAGAGCGGGAATGGGGGGCTTGCTGATGGCGCGCATTCGATCCGTAAAGCCCGATTTCTTTCGGCACGAGGTATTGCAGGACTTGGAAATCGCTAACCCTGGCAGCTACCCGATGATGGTCTTTGCCGGACTGTGGGGACATTGCGACAGCAAGGGCCGGTTCGAGTGGCGCCCTAGGCAGTTGAAGCTCGACATTCTCCCATTCCTACCGTTCGACATGGCCGGAACGCTTGAGATTCTTGAGCGGGCCGGCATGGTGAAGCGGTACAGCGTCGACGGGAAAGAATACGGCGAAGTCCCGACGTTCGAGAAGCACCAACGGCTCTCAGGGAAAGAAGCGACCGAAGGCGAGAAGCACCCCGATCCAATTAGGGAAGCAATGGGGAAGCAACGGGGAAGCGGTAGAGAAATACCAGAATCCCAGGAAGGGAAGGGAAGGGAAGAGGAAGGGAAAGGAGTAAACCAGCCGCCAGAAAAGCCGGCGGCTTTCAATTCCCGAGCCGAGTTGATTTCTCGCGGCGTATCCGAACCAGTTGCAGACGATTTCCTGAAAGTCCGAAAGGCGAAGCGATCCGCGCTGACCCTGACGGCAATTGACGGCCTTGTTGCCGAGTCAGGTAGGGCCGGCATCACGCTGGACGCAGCCCTTCGGGAATGCTGTTCCCGAGGGTGGCAGGGATTCAAGGCGGAATGGATCGAAAACGGTAAAGGGGTCGCAAATGGGAAAAATGGAAGCAGCAGAGCAGACCGGGTCAGTGCAACCATCGCCGAGCTTACCGGCGCAAACCGTCACCCTTCGCCAGCTATCGCCGGAGTTGCAGAACGGGTGGATTGAACGCCTGTTTTCTCGACTAGCTGCGCTCTACGGTGCGGCTTTCGGCCGGCAGTGGGATGGCACCAACATCGCCGACGTGAAATCGGTGTGGGCTGAAAAGCTCGGCGGGTTCACCGCTTCGCAGATTGGCGCGGCGTTGAAGGGTTGCGATGACCGGCAATACCCGCCGAACCTGCCCGAATTCATCGACCTGTGCCGGCAGGCGGCGAAGCGCGACGACAAGCCGATGGCTATCGAGGCGCCGCAGCTATCCGTCGAAGAGCGCATGGACCGCGCTCGGCAGCTTGAGGCCGCTGCGTCGAAGCCGGCCACCTACGATTACCGGGCGTGGTGCAAGGAACTGAAGCGGCGCTACCTGTCCGGCGACGATCTGCTGCCGATTCAGATTTCGATGGCATCGGAAGCGATGGGCGAAGTCTGGGACAAGCGCGAGTGTAGGACGAAAGAAGCAGCATGACTGTCCAATGCGTCGAATGTCAGAATTTCGACCTGCAATCTGCGGGCAAGGATTGGGCCGTTATAGGGTTCGGCGAGTGCAAAGTGATTCGCGGGGCGTACAAGGCGGCCCGGTATGCTCGGGAATGTGCCAGCTTTGCGGATGCGCCTGCGGAAACAGCAACCAAGCGCAGGGAATGGCTGAGGGCGAAGGTTGATGGCTGACACCCATGCATGTGCTGGCCGCGCTGGGGCCTTCGATCTGGATCCGTGCGCGCCGGCCGTGCGGCCCTGGGACGCGGCGGCGAGGCATTACGTCTGAATTCAGGGGGCTGAGCCGCTTTTGGCGAAGCTCCCCTGGAATGATGGGTTAGCCGGCTACCCACGAGCACCGGCACAGG
>ERZ869925.561-NODE-561-length-25597-cov-5.162047_pt1 | contig 25597 bp, 35 predicted proteins | sample MGYA00579311_ERZ869925 | MGnify/ENA primary metagenome ERZ869925 (study PRJEB32216, sample SAMN09231817) | wastewater metagenome | place: USA: Maryland | collected 2016-07-30 | study: EMG produced TPA metagenomics assembly of the PRJNA472060 data set (Reclaimed...
TGCGATGGCTCGACTTGACCCGCGTCGTGTCGCCGTAGTGGCCGGGGGCGCTCACCACGAAGTAGATCGTGCCGGTCGTCGTGCTGGTCGTCTGGCTCATCGTCGTCTCCTGGCTGGCGGTTCGCGGCTGGCTCCCTTGCGGCCCGCTCGCGTCTTCCATGCCTGTATACTAGACCAATTCGCCTATGGTGTCAATGGTCTAATGCGTGGATTCTTCAGATTTCTTTTTCCGCCGATGCCGTTGTGCAAAACGTTGTGTTGGGCGCGCCGGGACGAGACGGCGCGCGACGGGACGCGCGCCGCACGCAGGGAAAACGGCATGCGTGGCGCGCCGGGAGGCGTCGGGAGGGGCCGTCGCGGTTTTGAAAACCGCCATCCGGGCGACCGGATCAAGGGTTCGAATCCCTTCCCCTCCGCTGCAACCGATTGCCAGGAAAGAGTTTGCGTCCAGGCCGCAGGCACAACGCCCGTCGTCCTCCCGCAACGGGCGTTGTGCTAAACGTTGTGTCGCCGCTCACAATGCGTCGATGGCCGACCGCAAGGAGGAGTCCTCGGCCAGCGCGTAGAATTCCATCGTCGTCGTGATCGAGGCGTGCCGCATCAGCCGCTGGAGGACGGCGGCGGGCACCCTCGACGCCAGGCGGCAGCCGAAGCCGGCCCGCAGGCGGTGCATGGAGAGCCGGACGCCGGCTCTCCTCGCCCACAGGCAGATGTTGCTGCCCACGCCGTCGGGCGTCCTGGGGCCGGCGACGCCCTCCCGGCCCCACGGGAACACCCTCCCGTCCGGGTGCCGCTCCAGGGCCGCCAGCTCGGCCACCAAGGCCGCGTGCAGGGGCATCCACTGGTCCGCGTCGGCCTTGACCGCCGCCGCCGGCATCCAGATCCGGGGCAGGCTCCCCAGCTCGACCCAGGCGGCCGTGCCGTCGTCGTCCCATCGCAAGAAGAACGCCTCGGAGAGCCTCAGGCCCGCCCACCAGGCCAGCAGGAGCATGAGCCGGTGCGCCCCCGGCACGGCGGCGATGAGCCGCTCGGCCTGCGCGGGGTCCACGGGGCGCGGCCTGCGCTGCGGCACCTTGACGGGCGGCAGGGGCGGCACCTCGCGCACCAGGCCGGATTCCCTGCCCCAGGCCAGCGCCTTGCCGACGGCCGCGAGGTAGTTGCGCTGCGTCCACGGGGCCAGCCCGACCTTGCCGGCGCGCACGCGCCGCGTGCGCATGCCGGCGACGAACCGGGCGAGGCAAGCCGCGTCCACGGCCCGCGCGCTGGCCGGGGCGCATATCTCCTCCAGGCAGTCCAGCACCGTGGCCAGCTTGTCGCGCGACGACGGGCGAAGGCCGGCGGCGTGGCCGGCCATGAACCGCTCGCGGAACTCGGCCCAGCCCAGCCGCTCCTCGTCCAGGGGCAGGCCGGCGGCGAGGCGGTCCTCGATCCAGGCCCGCAGCCGCTCGGCCTCGCGCGCGTCGGCGGTCTTGAGCGACCTCGTGCGCCTCCTGCCGGTGTCCGGGTCGGTCCATTGCGCCTGCCAGTGCGGCCGGTCGTCGGGGGACATGAGCCATACCCGCGTGCGCGTCTCCATCGCGTGATCCTCCTGCCGGGACAGCAGGGAGGATAGCGGAGCGGGCCGGCGAGGGTCAATCCTGGGCGGTCAGCGGGACAGGGGGAACAGCCGCTCGTACAGCTCGGGCAGTCCGTCCACCAGCCCGACGATGTCGCACCCGGTGCGGGCCATCCTGTCCTTGCCCCGAGGGGTCAGGGAGATGAGGACGGCGACGGCGATCAGGACGTTGAGCTTGATTCGGTCGAGCATGGCAAGTCTCCGGTTCGGGGCGAAGGCGGGGGAAGGAAGGGGCCGCTCACTCGTCCTCGCCGTCGTCGTCCATCTGGCCGACCGCGACGCCTGCGCCGGTGCAGGCCATCGAGGCGACGAGCAGGACCGGCGAGCAGCCGCTGAGGAGGCCGGCGACGCCGAAGGCTGCCGCGACGAGGAAGCAGGACAGGCTGAGGGCGACGGTGAAGGTGTTCATGGCTGTCTCCGGTGCGGGGTTCCCATTCCTTACACTCTCAGTATAGGTGAGTGGTTATCCACAGTCAACCACAATTGCAGAAAAATGTTTGTGGTAGTCCCCACGCCGCGAGTGTGGTACAATACAGGCGAAGGAGGTGGACACCATGAAGCGAGATGACGACAATGCCCAGCATGGCAAAGAAGAAGTCGGACAAGTCGAAGGACCGGCACGCCTCGGGGGCGATGATTCGCCTGCCCGAGGACGTGCATCGTCAACTGAAACTGCTCGCGGAGCGGAACAACCGCCCGGCGACGTGGGAACTGCGGGCGCTGGTGGTGAAGGCGCTGGAGGAGGCGAACCTCTGGCCCCCTTCTGGGGAATCGAAGGGGTGACGGACGTGCCCGTCTCCTACGGGCCGTTCGTCTACTTGGCGAAAGGCGAAGGGTTGTGGAAGATCGGCAAATCGCAAAGCCCGGTCGAGCGGATAGCTACCCTGAACAACGCCTATGGGCGGGTGTCCCTGTTTCACTGCATCAGGTCAACGAAGCCGTTCTGGCTGGAAAGGAAACTGCATCGGTTCTTCGACGCCAAGCACGCCTATGGGGAGTGGTACAGGCTCACCCCTGACGATGTCCGTTTGATCGTTGCCATCAGGGAATGCAACCACGCAGGCCACATGCCGGCATGGTTGCCGAAGGACGACACGGACCCCATCAACCCCTTGCCGGTCAGGTCTGGCAAGTCGAACATTGACCGACAGGACACTGTGACCATCAAGATCCCTGTCGATTCCATCACCGCCGACTGGCTTGAATGGGCTGCCAAGACCACAGGGAAACCGGCGGGCGTGTTCGCTGCGGATGCGGTCTGGAGAGCGGTGTTGGAGTTGCAACGCGAAGTGGCTTTCCGCTGGTGGGAGAAAGAACACATCCTGCCAGAAGAGTGAAAACGGGAGGGGCCGGCATCGGATGATGCCGGCCCCCCTCCGTTGGCGTCCGCCGGCCGATCAACGGATGCGCAGGCCGAGCCGCAGCGCAGCGCCGCCGGGACAGGACGGGCACGCGGCCTCGACGGCGGCCGCCGCAGGCACGGCGTAGCCGCTGGACACGACGGGAGCCACGACGGCGGCAGGGGCCGCGTAGCCGGGGACGATCAGTGCGGCCCCGCCGTAGCCGGGAGCCACGACGGCGGATCGCAGGAACGCGCGCCTGCGGACGACGATGGCCGCAGGCGCGACCACGGCAGGAGCGATGACGGCACGGCGCAGGGCGACGCGACGGATGGCGACCGCGCGCACGGCACGGACGGGGGTCGCGCGGACAGCCACGCGCACGGCCCGCACGGGAGCGCGACGGACGCCCGCCCGGAAGGCGGCGCGGGGAGCGACGCGGGCACGGACGGCCACGCGCCCGCCACGGCGCTGGGCCGAAGCGTCGCCGGACACGAAGCACAGCAGGAAGGCCAGCGCGAACAGCGCGGCCAGGGGCAGGGTCGTGATCCTCATGGGATCGGTCCTCTCAGGACAGGGATGGAAGGGGCGATCATCGGCCAGCGGCGCGGGCGATCAGGGCCTTGCGCCGCTCGGAGATCCGTGGAGCCTCAGGGGCCGCATCGGCGGCGACCTCGTGCAGCGTGCGGGGAGGGGCAGCGGGCCATGAGGCGGGGGCAGACTTGCTGGACGCCCACTCCTCGAAAAGGGCCGTCTCCTCGTCGGTCAGCGGCTTGCCGCCCTTGGGCATGTCGCCCTTGTTGACGCGGACGAACGACTCCAGCCGGTCCACGCGCGGCACGGCAGCCAGGTCGTCCAGGCCGATGCCGTTCTTCCCGTTCGCGCCGCTGCCGGCGTGGCACTTGATGCACGACCGCTCAACGACGGCCTGGAGGCCCGCAGGCACGCCAGCCGGCGGCTTGCCGCTCCGCCCGGCCTGCGCAGGTTTCATCGCCGGCGCAGGGTCAGCGGCAGGCGGCTCCTTGATGCGCGGCACGGGGGCGGATTCCAGCCGCTGGGCCGCGAGCAGCTGGAGCGCACGCATCGCGGCAGCGTCGGCGATCACGCTGTCCCGGTAGCCGTCGCTGGCCGAGTAGTAGGAGTCATGGGCCACGGCCACGGCGACCGCCTTCGGCACCAGCACGACAGGGGCGGCGTGGACGGCCACGGCCGCCTTGCGGACGACGATGGCGGGCCGGAAGACGGCAGGGGCGCACACGGCCGATCCGCCGACCGTGCGGCACTGCGCGCCCGCGTAGCCACTCGGCGCGGCCAGCGCGCCGAGGAGGCAGAGGCCAAAAAAACGGGGGATCTCCGACCGGGTGTTCATCTCGCCTTCTCCTTCTTCTCCAGCGAATCGACCAGCAGCACGGCCTCGCGAAACACGTCGCGGTCCCAGGCCTCGCGGGGGATGGCCCTGCCGAGGGCCAGCAGCCCCAGCCTCGCCTTCGGCGACCTCGACAGGGCGCGCCGCAATTCTTCGGGCGCGACGCCGACCTCGCACGCCGCCTGCTCCAAGGGCACGGGATCGTCGTACCAGTCCCGCAGGGAAATCAGGGCCGCAGCGAACTTCGCCCCGCTCCACCCCTTGTCGTCGGGGTCGAGCGGGTCGCGCCCCAGGTCGGCCAGCATCGCCTTGTAGGGGGCCTGCCAGCCAGCGACCTTCCTGTCCCAATCGAGGTAGAAGGCGCGGTAGCGGTTGCGCTCGTCCCTGTCCTTGAACTTGGCGTCGAGGCCGGCCTTCAAGCTCTCCCGAACGGAATCCTTCGGCACGATGAACCCGTTGTCGGGCGCGTGGCACGTCACGCAGCCCATCATCGTCCGCACGTCCCGATATCGCCCGTCCGCCGTGTTGACGGCGAAGTCCAGGGTCGCTTTCTCGATCCTGTTTCCCTGGTCGTTGGTCAGCAAGCCCGCCTGCCCCCCGCTGGGCAGCGTGGCGAGCAGTTCGCCCGCCTTCGCCTTGAGCTTGCCCACTTCGATGAGGCGCGGCACGTCCTTGGAGCCTTCCACATAGTCGGTGTCGCCCGAAGTGGTGTCCGTGTCGAACGTCTTGAGGGCCGGGCCGTTCGGCGCGTCGATGATCAGCACTACGCGGTTGTTGCGCGCCACGATGGAGCCTCGCGCCGGATCGTCCCTGTTGCCCGCGACGACGGCCCCGCGCTCCGGGTCCAGCTTCGATCTCCTCAAGGCTTGGACGGCAGCGGCGATCCCGAAGAAGTCGTTCCAGTCCGATTCGTTGGCCGGGAAGTTGACGACGCGCCCGCCGACGAACCTCTTGCCTGCGAACAGCAGGTCGTAGTACGACGTGCTACGGTCGCTCTCCATCGTGTCGCGCAGCAGCCAGTCGCCGCGCACCATCGCCACGACGTGCAGCGTCTTCTCGTCCTGCGACTCCCCGATGGCGTCGCGCAGGCGGATGGCCGTCTCGCTGGGGATGGCCGGCTCGACGCTGAACGGCTCGCGCAGGGCCACGGCCCGCCACGCGGCGGCGTTCCAGCGGTAGTCCCGCAGGTCGAGGCGCTGGAGACGCCCCCGGCTGCCCGGCACGTCCTCGGGGCGGATGCGGCCTGGCGCCGTGTGCAGGTGCCCGGCGATCCACACGGCAGCGGCCTTGCGCGCGTCCGCGAGGCGGGATTGCGGCACGGCGTGCCAGGAGATGTACCGCGAGTTCCGCGCATCGGCGAGCCGCCGCACCCGGAGCATGTGCCCCAGGTCGCGAGCCGCCAGCGCCGCCATCTCGGCAGCGGTCGGGCGCGAGCCGGCGGCAGGCCCGGCGCAGAGGGCCAGCAGCAGGGCGGCTCCTGTCATCTCGCCCCCCTCCGGTGCGCAGCCCGCTCCACGCAGCCCCACCCGAGCATGCAGTAGCCGGCCATGAGGCCCAGCGCAAGCCAGGTCGCCAGCGCGCAGAGCAGGAGGTAGCGGCGACGGGTCATGCTCGCCCCTGGATCTTGGTGACGCGGAAGTTGGGGATCGACACGCCGTCGATCTCGCCTGTGCCGCTGATGGTGATCGTCCACGGGATGCCGCCGACCGGATGCGCAGGCGGCGTCGGAGGCGGCGCAACGGCCACAGGAGGACCGTACCTCGCCTGCGCCTCGCGGATGTCCCCTGCCTGCGGCGACCAGATGCGCGAGTCGTAGGTCGGCTGGAGCAGGTTGCCCCCGGCGATGTGCGGGATGCCCAGGACGTGGCCCGTCTCGTGGCAGGCGACGCGCATCAGGTCGATGAGGTTCGCCGGCGGCGTCGGGCCGGACTGCGCCGCCCACCGCTCCTGGCTGTCGTACCGCTGCGACTTGGCCCGCGCCGTCCCGTCGGCCAGCTCGCTCCAGGCCAGCACGCCCATCGCCCCGTCGATGGGGGCGCAGGAGATCACGACGTTGGCGCTCGCCGCGTTCGCGGCCTGCCGGGGGCGGATCGCGCAGACGCTGGCCCACTGGCCCCACGCCCAGGCGAAGGCGTCCACGACGCGCTGGGCGTCCAGGCCGGGGAACGCGCCGGGGTTCGTGACGAACCACGACAGGTCGAGCGTCGGCCACTTCGCGGCCATCGCCGCCTCTGCCGTCTGCTCCATCGCGTCGGGCAGGCCGCACATGCGCTGCGCCGCCAGGCTGCGCACCGTCGGCGCGTCCGGTTCGCCGGTGACGAGCAGGCCGTGCCAGCGCTGGTAGGCCGCGATGGCGGCGCGCGCCGCGTCCGCCGTGGCGTCGGCGGCGGCGGCGAGGAACCCGCGCCGCTGAAGGAGCCCGATCATCGCGGCAGCTAGCATGGGCCGCCCTCCGGTCGTTTGGTTTCCAGCAGGTACTTGACCTGGGACTGCAGTTCGGCAACCGTGCTTTCCAGGCACACGATGCGGCCCAGCGCCGCGTCCCGCTCCGACTCCAGCAGGCGGATGCGGCCCTCCGCCGCGTCGCGGTCCTTGCCGCACTGCTCCTCCGCCGCCTCCAGCTGCCGGATACGCCTCTCGGTCCACTCGCGATAGCGGGCCGCAGCCAGCTCCAGCGCCTCGATGCGCCCGGCCTGCGCCTCGTTGAGCAGCTTGTAGTGCGCGGCGAGATCCGCGCCCCATCTCCGCTGCTGCTCGGCCAGCGACTCGAAGTCGGCCTTCTGCGGCGCGGTCGAGGAGAACCACTTGGCGATCCAATCCCCCAGGGATGTCCACATGGCGGCTGTCCTCCGTAGCCCCGAGGGGCGATCTCCGCACCCCATCTATTGTGTCATTCCATCGCCAATCGGAATAGCGATGGGTCTGCAGGCCGGGCGATCCGCAGGGCGGATCGCCCGCAGGACCGGCGCGTCCCTCGCGGACGCGCGGGCGGAGGGTCAGCCCAGGTCCACCGTGCCCGTCCACGCGATGGCGGACGGCGACACGGGGCGGCGAGCCGCCATCTCCGCGACGTAAGCAGCCTTCGCTGCCGCCGTCAGTTCGGCGCGGAGTGCCGCTGCTCCCTTGGCTGCGCCCTGCGCGTCCAGCAGCGGCACGGACGCCAGCAGTTCCAGCCCTCGGGGCTGGCCGTCCGGCCCGTCCCCGTCCGGCACGCGCACCACGACGTGCGCCTCGCCTCCGCTCTTCCACGCCTTGACGATGTCCGCGATCATGGGTGCGTCCTCAGGGAAGCAGGCAGTAGCCCACGGAGTAGGTGACGCTGCTGCCGGACGAATGGCCGACGAACACGCGCCACGAGCGCGGCAACTGCCCCTGCGCGACCTGGACGACGAACGGCGCCGCCGCGCCTCCCGCCGTGACCGCGCCCGGCCCGAAGGCGAAGCCGTACTGGCCGACCGCGCTGAAGCCGGTCGGCAGCGGCGTGAGCGTGATCCAGTTGCCCGACACCGGGTCCAGCCACTCGACGTAGGGCCGCAGCGTGACCGTGCTGGCGTTGGCCGTGATGTTGACCGACAGCAGCACGCCCCGGCTGTTGTGGTTGGTGAGCGTGCCCGACGCCGTGCTGCTCGTGCGGGCCGCGCTGGCCAGGGCCGTGCCCTCCACCGTGCCGCGCTCCAGGTCGAGCGTCGAGCCGTTGTATCGCAGGCCGGCAGCGCCCACCACCGTCGTCGTCGGCAGGGCCAGCGCGTCGGCCAGGAGGACCGCCGCCGTCAGGGGCGTCGTCGGGTCCGTGACGCGCAGGTCGCCGGCCCCGTTGACCTGGAGCATCGTGTAGTCGCCGTCCGCGATCCCGCCCGGCAGGCCGCGAGAGGTCCGGTACTGCACGAATCCGGGGACGCCCTTGTCGCCCACGTTGGCGGCGGCCCCGAACACGTTCACGGCGTCGTCGATCAGCTGGAGGCTCGTCAGCGCGTCGCCGTCCACCTGGACGGCGAACGTGCCCGCGTTGGTCACGGGGTGCGAGCTAGGGCCAGCCCGCCGCCCTCGTCCACACCAGCGACTCCCCCGCCGCCAGCGCCTGCCTCTTCAGGATGGCGACGGTGGAATTGTCGTTGAGCTGGAGGAGGACGGTGGCGGCCGCCGTGTCCTTGTTGTAGACGACGATGCTGTCCACGATCCGCTGCTTGCCGCTGGCGGGCGCGGCCAGGATCGTCGCCGGCGTCGTGGAGTTGGACGCGCTCCGCGTCCGGGCCGGCGTGGCCGTGCCCGCCGCCGCGTCCAGTTCCGTGTAGGCCACGACCACCGGCAATTGGTTCGTGGTGATGGCCCCGGCCAGCACGATCTCCAGGCTGTCCGTCGTCGCGTGCAGGATCATGTCACACCCCCATCAGGGCGCGGGCGAGGACGTAGCCCCGGTACGCGCCGTCGATCTTGTCCTCGGCGATGGCCGACGAGGCCATCGCGTCCGTGTCCACGGTGCCGTCGAGCAGGTCCGCGCCGCTGCCGCTGGTGGCGATGGCCGCCAGCCCGCCCGCGATGTCGATTGCCGCGTTGGTCGCCACTGCCGCCTCCTCACCAGGTGATGATGACCATGCCGTCCGCGCCGTCGCCGCCATCGACCGCGTCGAGCGAGCCGCCGCCGCCGCCTCCCGGCGAGACGCCGTTGCCGCCCGTGCCGTCGCCCGTGCCGCCATCGCCGCCGGGGCTGTTGCCGCCGCCCCCCGGCTGCGGGGCGCTGCCGCTGCCGCCGGTCCCGCCGCCTCCCGTCGGTCCGCCCGCGCCGCCGCCTGAGCCGACCTGGTAGCTGGCGGAGTCGTTGCCGTTGCCGCCGGAGCCGCCCGTGTTGCTGGAGTCTCCCGTGAGCGGCGACGTGGCCCCGGACCCGCCCGCGCCGCTGGCGATGCTGGGGGCGAATCCCCCGGAGCCGCCGCCGGCCTCCACCAGGGGCGAGCCGGACAGCGTAACCGACGTGGTGCCGCCGCTGCCGCCGAAGCCGGGGCCGCTGCCCGCGACGCCTGCGCCGCCCGCGCCGATGGCGATGCTGAGCGTCGCCCCGATGGTCGCGCCGGTGACGGACCGCGTCGCCCAGCCGCCGCCGCCGCCGCCGCCGCCTCCGCTCCCCGCGCCGTCGCCTCCCGCGCCGCCGCCGCCGCCGCCGATGGCCTGGACGGTGAAGTCCGCCGCCGGGATCAGGAACGTGCCGCTGGACGTGACGACGTGCGGGCTGGTCGGGGCGGGGGCGGACGGCGTGGCATTCGCCGTGGCGCTCCAATCCGATCCCGCCCCGTTGTGCATGGACTTGATCCGCGCGTAGTAGGTCGTGCCGTTCGTCAGCCCCGTCGCCGTGTAGTCGATGGCGCTGCCGCTCGTCGTGGTCGATCCGGTGAGCGAACTGAACGAGCCGCTCGTGGACCACTGGAGGATGAAGCCGTCGGGGGCGGGGCTGGTGGCGATGGCGTCCCACTCCCACAGGATCTCCGCGTCGCCTGCCGTGCCGTCCAGGTCCGGCACGTCGGCGGGAGGCCCGACCGCCACGCGGGACGGACGCCACGGCAGGACGACGCCCGTCGTGCCCGTCCGCGCGAAGTAGAGCGGGTTCGACCAGTCCGGCGCGGTCGGCTCGACGGCGACGTAATCGCCGGGGTTGACGGGGCTGACGAAGTAGTACTGCCCGCCCGTGAAGTCGTTCGGCATGCCGCTGATGACGCCGCTGAACTGCACGGTCAGGGCATCGGCGCTGGACACCTTGCAGACGATGGCGAGGCCCAGTTTCGCCCCGTCGCTGGCGTCCGCGAGGAGCCAATCCGTGCCGTCGAAATAGACCGCGTCGCCCACCGCGAGGCCGTGGGCCGTCTGCGCGACGGCGAGGCGGGACGTGTCCAGTTGCAGGCCGTTGATGAGGACCGTCCCGCCGGACAGGTTGAGCGTCTGGCCTGCGGGGATGGTGATCGTGGTGTCGCCGTCGAGGGACACGTCGCCCTCGACGGTCAGGCCGCCCTCGACGGTTACGTCCCCCTCAAATGTCGTGTCCTCGGCGACCGTGCCGCCCTCGTAGGAAAGGTGCGCCGTGCCCTCGCCGTCCGGCTGCGTGAGCCTGAGGCCGCTGTCCTGGTCCACGGTGATGCTCGTCACGCCCTCGTAGGAGGGATCGCCGTCCGCCTCGGAGATCGTGACGCCCTCGACCGGCTCGCGCGCGTCCGTCACCCAGACGGGCACGGACGCGTCGCCGCCGGCGAGGTCGTCGGCGGGCAGGGCCAGGTAGTAGGAATCGACCGCGAGCGGCCCGTTGGGCGCGTGGACGAGGCCGGCGGCGAGCGCGTCCCCCTCGGAATCGGCCTCGTCGAAGACCGCCTCCGACGTGACGTAGTCGCTCGGGACGCACGGCCACCAGCCGGGGGCGTCCTCCTGCTCCGGGCCGGTGACCCGCACCATCTGGCCGGAGCCGCCGGCGGCGACCGCCGGCCCGGCGGAAGGGCCTGCGTGCTGCGACAGCACCTCTCGCAGCCGTGCCGCTGCGGCGTCGCCCAGGACGTGGCGGGCCATGCTACTCCTCCTCTGGCGGCTCGCCCGTGATCAGGTAGAGGAAATCGGCGTACTCGTAGCCGGTGAACTCCAGGTAGTTCGGGGCCTCGTCCTGCCGCAGGACGCGCGTGCCGTCCGCGCTCAGCGGGACGGGGCCGCCCGGGATCTTGCCGTCCGCGTACTTCGCCGGCTTCGGCGGGCCGTAGGTGTGCGTCCCCGGATCGTACTTGCCCAGGACGACCGTCCCGGCGTTCAGCAGCTTCACCGGGTTCCAGCCGCCCTCCTGGAATTCGATGGTGACGCTGAACTCCCAAAAGTAGGTCCCGAACTCGTGGATGCTGCTCAGCGCGTACTCGGTGCATCGCGCCCAGCCGGCCGGCCAGACGTAGCGGAACGTGGCGTCGTTCACCTTGTCCACATAGTCGCTGATCTTCTGCTCGTCCCTCTGGCCCGGCGCCAGGTCCAGCTCGTCCGATCCGGGGTCCACGGCCTTGATGCCGGTGATCGTGAGCGTCGGGTTCGCCACGGGCAGCTCCAGCCCTCCGCCCAGGAGCTGCTTGGCGGCGTTGACCACGTCGCGCGGCCCGCCGGCCAGGTCGGATCGCCTGTCCTGCTGGAAGTATTTCGTGCGGTGCCTCGCCCCCCACTTGTAGACGTAGGGCCGCAGCGTCGGGTAGATCTGGCGGCTGTACTGGTTGTCGTCCGGCGCGGTGTCCCAATCGACCCGGCAATCCCAGTAGCACAGCTCGCCCCGCCGCTGCGTGGCCGACACCGTCTTCGCCAGGGCGTACGGGTCGCTGGGGTGGGCGCTGCCCCACGCGGGCAGGACGGCCCCGACCTGGAGGACGGTGGCGTCCTCGCCGGACGCCTCGACGAGGTACTCCCTCGAGTAGGCGTACACGCCCTTGGGGCCAAGGCTGGCCGTCTCGGTGATCAGGTCCACGCCAAGGATGACGCTGGCCACGCTCCCGCCCCCGTTGTTAGATGTCGATGATCTCCGCCTTCTCGTTGTCCGTCACGTTGAAGAACTTGCGCACGCGCAGCGCGTCGCGCATCTCCTTCTGCACCTCCAATTGCTCCTTCTGGACGGTGAGGGCGTTGTTGCCCTCCGTCCTCCACCGCGCGATCGTCTCGTTGGCCTCCCGGCTCTGCTGCTCCATGACGGCCACGGGGTGCGCGTCGATGCGCGTCGAGTCGGCGTAGGCCGCTGCGGCGGCCGGGGCCTTCGCCGCCGCCCGGTCGGCCGCGTCCATCGCCGCGAACCGGGCCTCCATGGCGCGGCGCGTCGAGCCGACGACCACGTCCTCGCCGCCGAGCATCTTGCCCAGCGCCTTGATGGCCTGGCCGGGGTCGTTGCTGGCGTCCTTCCTGTTCGCGTCGATGACGATGCCCCACGCGCCGCTCATGGCGAACCGCTGGGCCAGCGTCATCGAGTCGCCGAGCCTCTCCAGGATCGGCCCGAGGTTCTTCTGGATGGTGTCGAAGATGTCGGCGAAGGTCGTCGCCACGCTGCGCAGGGCGGCCTTGACGCCCTGCGTCCACTCCTCCATCGAGCCGAACGCCCCGCCGGCCTTGCCGTTGACCAGGCCGAACACGTCGCCCAGCCGAAGCACGTCCTCGACGAGGACGCGGACGAGGACGCTCGCCGTGCGGATGGCCTCGCCCAGGGCGACGCCCACGCGCTCGGCCACCAGCTTGACCGTCGGGGCCATGGCCGTGATCGACTCGGCGACCGACTGCATGGCAGGAGCCATGGCGACGACGATCCTGCGCCATGCCCCGTCCATCATGAAGCTGACGCGCTGCCATGCGTCGTTGGCGGCCTCCACCTTGCCCGCGTCGAGGGCGGACATGCTGTACCCCAGCGCGTCGTACGCCTTGATCGTGTCGCGGATCGCCTGCCCGCCCGCCTCGAGCATGGTGATGCCCTTGACGCCGACCTTGCCGAACTTCTCGACGGCCATCGCCGCGCGGTCCGAAGGCGACTCGACGGCCTTGACCTCGTCGGCGAACTTCGCCAGGGCCTCCACCATGTTGCCCATGGGGTCGTTCAGGCGGAACTTGGCCATCATCTTGTACAGGTCGTCGTAGGCGATGCCGGCCTCTCCCGCGAATCCCTCCAGCCCCATCATGTCCTCCATCGAGACGCCCAGCCGGCGGGCGTCCTTGGCGGTGCGGTCGATCTTGGGGGCCAGCTCGTCCCACTTGCCCATCAGCGTCGAGACGCCGCTGGACGCCAGGCCCATCGTGCCGCTGATGGCGCTGCCGACCAGGCCGATTCCCCCGCTGACGCCGCCCCTGGCGATGCCGTAGAGGCCGCCCATGCTGCCGAGCAGGCCGCCCGACAGGGCGCTTTTGGCGGAGACGAACGCGCCGCCGACGCCCTTGATCGCGCCGGCCGCGTCGGCGGCAGCCGACTTGACGCCGAGCATCCTGCCCACGGCGGAATCGGCGAACGACTTGACGGCCGCGCCCGCCTTGGCCGTGCCCTCGCCGACCTGGCTGGCGTCGGCGACGATCTTGATCGCGATCTTTCCGATGTTCGCCACGCCGCCTCCTTCCTCGCCGCGACTCACCGCACCTTGCCGCCGGCCCGCAGCGTGGCGGCGACCAGCGCCCTCTCCATCTGCTCGGGGGTCTGCCGCTGCCGCTCCTCGCCGAAGGAGAGGACCAGCTTCGCCGGATCCACCCCCGGCCCCTTGGCCCGCAGCATGTTGACCACGCACGAGGCCACCATCGCCGCGTTGAGGTCGAGCCTCTTGCCTCCCCACGGGTCGAGGCGGTAGTACGCCTGCCACAGGGCCAGCTCCTGCGCCGTCAGCCGTCCCAGCAGCTCCCGCACCGTGCAGCCCAGGGCCAGGGCCAGGCGGTGGTAGAAGACCAGCTCGGGACGGCCCCTCAGTTTCCCTCCGCCTCCTTCTGCCCGGCCTCGCTCAGGCCGGAGAGGCGCAAGGCCGCGTCCGTGATCCGGTCCAGCGCCGCCGCGCTGCGCCGGCCCAGCGCGGCGGCGTCCTCGTCCTGGAACAGCCGCTCGCCCTTCTCGTCCACCACGCACAGCACGGCCAGCCGCGCGCGGAAGTTGGCGAGGTTCTTGCGCCCCTTGCCGGGGTTGACCGACGCCTCGAAGGCGTCGCGCTCCGCGGCCGTGAGCGTGCGGACCCAGACCGCGCCGCCCCATTCCGGCACGGCGACCTCCTCGCGCGGCAGGTCGTCGGCCCTGAGGATGGAATCCCGTGTCAATGCCATTTCACGATCCCTTGGTGTAGGTGCATTTCCCGCTCATGACGATTTTGAAATCGACCTCGGTCTTGTCGTCCAGGGGCGTCGTCTCCATGATGTCGGCGAGGAACCCCTTGCCGACCCAGCGCGAGGGCAGCGTGTGGCCGTCGGCGACCGGCAGGGCCACCTTCCACCAGCGCTCCGTGCGGTCGTCCGCCTCCAGCGCGTAGAGCGTCTCGAGCTGGTCGGCGTCGAGCAGCGCCTTGGCCTCGATCTCGCCGGGGTCGCGCGCGCCGGGCCGCTTCTCCTTGGTGCGGTCGGGCGAGTCGTGGTTGTAGGTGTCGACGCGCGTCTTCGTCAGCGGCGGCGGCTTCACGTCGGTGAGGTAGGCCACCTCCGTGTAGCTGCCGCCCTCGGTCGCGCTGTAGCTCAGGCTCGCGCCGTAGCCGATCTCTCCCGGTGCCCGCGCCATGGTCCCGCCCTCCCCGTGTGGCCTGTCAGGATTCGCCGCCGCCGCACCAGATGCGGTAGGTCGCGCTGCAAGAGAACCGCCCCTGCTCGCCGCCGTCGAGCGGCTGGTCGGAATCGCCGTCCTCGCTCTCGTCGAGGACCCCCAGCAGCCGCAGCCCGCCGGCGGACGACCGCGAGCCGTTGAGCGCCGCCCGCACGGCCCTGGCCAGCGACTTCGCGCCGGCCTTCGACGCGGCGAACATCGAGATCCCCATCAGGTAGCTGTTGAGGTCCACCGGCCCGTCGTGCGTCATGGCCTGCTCGCGCCCGGCCTGGTCGTACTGCGCGTAGGGCAGGGCCGCCCCCTGCGGGGCCGCGTCGGGATACAGGCGCGTCCCGATCAGCGCGGCCACGCCGGGGTCGCCCGTCAGGATCGAGTACAGCCGCTCCTCGACGGTCATGCCCCGCCCTCCGCGACCTTGCGCACGGCCTCGGCCATGGCGTCCTTGACCCGCGAGGCCGTGGCCCGCTCCACCGGCTCGCGGAACGGGTAGGCCCGGCTGCGTACCGTGCCCCCGTCCACGAGGTGCGCGTACTGCGTCGGGTTGCTGTAGCGGTCGACCGTCTCGCCCTTCTTGTTGACGCGCGTCCCCTCGAGCCGGCTGAACCTCGTCTGCACCTTGGCCTTGCTGCCGTCCTTCTGCTTGACCACCTTGAAGCCGGTGCGGGGGCCGACGATGCCGACCGCCACGCCGGAATCGCGGAACGCCTTGACCTTGCGGCCCAGGCTCTTCTTGAGCAGGCCCGTGCGCACGCGGACGGCGGGCTTCATCGCGTCGAGGACGATCTTGCTGCCGGCCTGCGCCGCCTTGCGCGAGCCGTCGCGCTGGATCTTCTTGCCGGCCTTGTCGAGCGCCGCGTAGGCCTCGCGCATCCCCTGGACGCTGGCGCTGATCATGGCGTGTTGTCCTGGAGGGTGCGGATCTGCACGGTCCCGGTGGTCGTGGCCAGGTTGGTGACGAAGACCTGCGTCACGTCCGCCGTGAGGGGGTTGGCGATGCCGCTGCCCGAGTACCACTCCAGCGGGTAGCCGGCAGCCAGAGTCAGCGTGTTGTCGGCGCTGGTGCCGGTGGCGTTGGTGCGAACCTCGCACGCCACGTCGCTGGAGATGAACAGCGACCCCATCGCGCTCACGTCGAGGTTGATGTCGGCCTCCTTGTTGGCCTGCGTGGACGTGAGGCTCACGTCGGTGTTGATCTCGCCGTCCTTGGTGATGGTCACGCTCTTGGAGATCTGCTCCCCGGAGCGCGTGTAGGTCAGCGTGTGGATATGGCTCGGCATCGCGTCATCCCTCCTCGCGGTACTGGCACAGCGCGCCGACCGCGAGCGGGTCGGCCACGACGGACTCGATGTTGAGGACGCGCGTCCCCCACAGGAACCGCATCCGGCTGGTGAGGCCGGGATAGCGGCGGATCTCCACCGTGCCCGACCGGACGGCGCGGACGGTGCCGTCCTGCCACGTCTCCTGGCCGGCCTGCTCCGTCACCAGGGCCGAGACCGTGGCCAGCGTCGTCCATACGAGCAGGACGCCGCCCAGGCTGTCGCGAGCCTCGCTCGGCGACTGGATCTCCACGCGGTGCCGCAGGCGGCCGGCGTTCATGCGTACCTCCCGCTGCGGTACGGGTCGAGGAGCCATTCGGCGGCCAGCGGCATCTCCTTCGGCGGCGCGCCGTCGGCGACGCTCTCGCGGTGGGCGTGCCAGTGGCCGGCCAGCAGCCGCGCCGCCTGCCGGATCGGCTCGGGCACGTCGCTGGCGAGCGCGCCGTAGCCCGCCGAATAGGCGATCCGCACGCAGCCCGCCGATCCGTCCGTGGACGGCCAGGAGGCGGCCGGCTGCACGAACGGGACGGCGCGGCCCTCGGGGGCCTGCCAGTCGGCAGCGTCCATCGCGACGAGATTGCCGTCGGGGTCGAGGTAGGACACCGACGAGACGGACTGGAGGGGCGAGCGGAACAGCTCGATGGGGCCGGCCGACTCGGGGAAGCCGTCGTGCGTCTGCCGCCAGGAGCAGGTGAGCAGGCACAGGCCCGTCTCCTTCTCGATGCGCAGGCGGGCGGCGGCGGCGAGCGCGGCGAGGTAGGCGTCGTCGTCCGCGTGGTCGACGCGGCAATGGGCGCGGAGCTCGGCGGCGGAGAGGATCTCCGCCCCCGGCCCCGACACCAGCACCAGCCCGCCCTCGATCAGCATGGACGCCCCCTCCCCGTCACCGCATCACGCTCGCCGGGATGCCGTTCTCCTCGTAGTCGCTGGTCGGCTGGCAGACGTGGACCAGGTCCTTGCCCGGCCACTTGACCACTTCCTCCAGGTGCCCCACGACGACGCGCGGGGCGAGGCAGGCCGTGTGCCCGGCCTGCCGCAAAACGTGCCAGAACGCGATGTCCGCGTCCGTCTGCCCGCCCTCCCAGCGGCCCTGCGCGTTGGGCGTCGGCTGCATCCACGGGCGGGGCAGCGACCGCAGCACGTCGGCGCGGATCAGGGTCAGGCCGAAGTGCCCGGTGTGCGCCGGCAGGAGGTTGCGCGCCAGGTCGCTCTGGGCTACGCTCGCCTTGACCGTGCCCGGCTTCTTGCCGGCGAGGCTGAACAGCGCCTGCTCGCAGCCGCGCTTGGCCTGGAGCGGGAACACCGCCGCCACGTCGGGCCGGGCCTCCAGCAGGCGGAACAGCTCCAGCACGTCGTCTGCGCCGAACACCGTGTCGAAGTCCATCGTCAGGACGTAGCGGCAGGCCGGATCGGCGATGGCGTCCTCCATCAGCTCGCTCAGTTTCTGATGCCAGAAGCAGCTCTGGCCCGCCCGCGCCTGGATGCGCAGGCGGTGGAACGCCTTCTCCGCGCATCGCGGATGCATCAAGGGGCCGAAGCGCGGCACGCTCATGCAGGCGCGCACGATCCCTTCCAGGGAGGTCGTCGGGCCGGACGGCTTGAACCCCTGGAGGTTGAGCGAATGCGGCCCGGCGCTGCACGTCCCCGGCTCGCCCTGCCACGGGCCGATCCGCTCCAGCCCGACCTTGACCATCAATTCCGCGAGCGCCTCGCGGTCGAACAGGCAGCCGTGGCGGTCGTCGCGGTCGGTGTGCCCGCCCATGACGTAGCCCTGCACGTTGACCGGCTCGCCCTTGAGGTAGCGGCTCGCCACGTCCTCGAAGTCGGGCACGGCGATGCGGATGCGCCCGCCCGGCTTGAGCTTGTCCACCCAGTGCTTGAGGACGTTGCCCGTGTCCCGGTGGCTGAAATGCTCCAGGACGTGCGAGGCCAGGATCTCCTCAGCGCTCTCGTCCGGCACGTCCAGCGGCCACGCCTCGCCGCCCGAGTCGCGGTCGATGGCGGTGAAGCCAGCCAGATGCACGCCGCCCGCGCCGATGTTCAGGCGCAGGGGCGGGGCGTCGTCGGGCGGGGCGGGCACGGCAGCGTCGAACGCCGCCAGTCCGGCCGGGGGCGCGACGAAGCCGGCAGCCTCCGCAGCGAGGCCAGCCTCCTCGGAGCCGCAAGCCGCGATCCGCTCGGCGCGCTCGCGGATGCTGCCGGGGTAGGCGTCGGGGCCGAACAGGCGGTTCTTCACCTCCGCCGGCTCATCGCCGACGATCTGCTCGTGCCTGACCCTCGCCAGAGGCACGCCGCCCCCGGCCTTGAAGGGCGGCAGGCCAAGGCAGCCGCGCATTCCGTTCACGGTCAGCGGACGCCAGAACTTCTCGGCCCGGTCCTCGCCTGGCAGGGGCGGCAGGCCGAAATGGCCGCGAGCCTCGTTCACCGTCATGAGGCCGCCGCTGACGGCGACGGCGATCTCCTCGGGCGACGGGCGCTCGCCGACGATCCGCTGCGCGTCGTGCGCCGGCGGATCGACGAAGCCGTCGTAGTCCGCAGCGCGATCCAGCGCGGCGAAGTCGCTCGTGATGCGTCCAGGGTGTCCGTTCAGGATGCCTTGCATAGCTCTCCGATGATGCTTTCGATGGGCCTCGTGGCCGTCCACGCGGGGTAGTCCCGGCGGAACTTCGAGGTATCCGAAACGTACCACCTGTGGTCGCCCTTCCGGGGCTCCGCGACGCTGCTGCGCTGGAGCTTCTTGCCCGTCGCCTCTTCCATCGCGAAAATCGCTTCCAGGACAGACAAAGCGTTTTCCTTGCCGCCGCCCAGGTTGTACGCCTCGCCCTTCGTGGGGGCCGCCGCGAACGCCTCGACGGCCAGCGCCACGTCGGCGGCGTGCAGGTTGTCGCGCACCTGCTTGCCCCGGTAGCCGATGACCTGGTACGCCCGGCCCTCGCGCAGGCATCGCGCCAGGTAGGCCAGGAAGCCGTGGGCCGCCGCGCCGGCGTGCGCGCCGCCCGTCAGGCAGCCGCAGCGGAAGGCCGCCGTGGGCATGCCGAAGTAGCGCCCGTATTCCTGCACCATCGCGTCGGCGGCGAGCTTGCCGCACCCGAAGATGCTGTGCGTGCAGGCGTCCACGCTCATGGACTCGCCGATGCCGCCGGCCCACTCCTCGCCCTTCGGCTCCCAGCGCGTCTTGCGCTCGGCGCACTCGATCCGGTTGGGGTTGTCCCCGTAGACCTTGTTCGTGGACAGGAACGCGAACGCGGCCTCGGGGGCGTGCCTGCGGCACGCCTCGAGGAGGTTCAGCGTGCCCGTGGCGTTGGTGTCGAAGTCGTCGAACGGGCGGCTCGCGGCCAGGTCGTGCGAGGGCTGCGCGGCAGCGTGGACCACCAGCGCGGGCCGCGTGCGCTGGACGATCTTGGCCATCCCCGCCCGGTCGCGCACGTCGAGGCCGTGGTGCCGGTAGCCGGGCACCTCCTTCGACAGCGCCTTCAGGTTGGGGCGCGTGTCGCCGTCGCGTCCGAACCATTCCTTTCTGGAATTGGAGTCGGTGCCGACGCAGGCCCAGCCCCGCGCGGCGAAGTGCCGGACGCACTCCGACCCCACGAGGCCCGCCGATCCGGTGACGAGTACGGTCTTCTGCATCGGCTCATGCTCCGGTGGGGGCGGGAGGGCGGGGCAGGGGCGGATCGCCCCGGCCCCGCAGGATCAGGCCACCACCTGCGCCGTGACGCCGCGCCCGGCCGCCGTGGTCGGGGCCTGCTCGGCCCGCGAGAGGATCGCGTGGGCGCTGGCGACGCGGGCCGCGCCGGCCGCCGTGTAGGTGATCTTCAGGTTCTTCTTGCGGCCGCGCATGTCGAGCAGCCACTTGTAGCACTGCGCGTTGCTGGTGTCGGGCGCGGCCGTGGTGAGGGCCAGGTCCGTCGCCGTCGTGTAGGTCGTGCCGTCGCTCTCGGTGAGGGTGAGCGTCACGTCCACGTTGCTGGCCGTCTGGGTGGCGAGGTGGATGAACACCTCGGCGTAGTCGAAGCCCTGGCAGGAGACGGTGCCCGTGGCCGTGGCGTTGGTCGCCACCGACTGCGGCGTGATGAGCGAGACGAACTTCGTGTCCTGAGCATGGATCATGGGGAGGCTCCCGGCTGGGTTCGGAGGGGGAGGGCGGAGCCGCGCGGCTCCGCCCGTCGGCCAGTGGCCGGGATCAGCTCGCGCCGCCGCACAGGGCGACGATGGGTCCGGCCGCGCTCGTGGTGCCCAGGTCGTGGTTGACGATGTCGAAGCGGCTCGTTCCCAGGATGCCGATCTGGTCGGTGTCCATGTAGCGGTGGTCGCTGGGGAAGATGCGGATCTCGCGCCGGTCGCCCAGCGTGCTGGACTTGCTGAGGTCGCCGAAGAACAGCATGGGCAGGCCGCTGTAGTCGGTGGACGGGCCGGCCGGCAGCACCTGCGAGGTGACGATGGGGTAGCCGGCGTAGCTGTCCATGAAGTCGCCGGACAGCGTCTGCGGGTTGTTGCCGCCGGCCGCCGCCTTCAGCCGCCCGAAGACCATCTCGCGGGCGTAGGCGCTGCAGTACCACTTGGCGTTGGCGCGGGCGTACTCGGGCAGGACGCCCATGGCCCCGGCCAGGTCGGTGGCGTCGATCTCCGCGAAGGTGTCGTGCGTGGCCGTGGCGCAGGCCACCGCGCCGGCCAGGCCCAGCGCGACGGTCATCAGGTTGGTCAGGCCGGCGATGCCCAGGTAGGTGCTGGTGCCGTCGCCGATGAACCCGCACTGGTCCTCGAAGTAGCCGAAGCCGTAGGCGAACTCGCTGGCGATCCAGTCGGCCAGGTCGATCACCGCGTCCTCGCTGATCTCGCTGGAGAGCTTGGCCAGCGCGCCGCACTTCTTCGCGTTGAGCTGCACGTTGTTCCACGTCGGGTTCGACTCGCTGGCGGCGCTGGACGGGTTCTCGCCCAGCGGCCCGACCGTGATGCCGGTGAGCCGGCGCGGCGTGTTCATCGAATCGCGGCCCATCGGCTGGACGAACACGTTCTGGCGGAACTTGCCGTACGCCTCGCGCAGGTCGATGATGCGCTGCGACAGCTCCACGGGCACGAGGAACCCGCCGCTGCTGTTGGGCGTGGTGCCCAGCGCCGCGCGGATGTCGGTGCCGACGCCGTGGCTCAGGCACCAGGAGAGGGCGCGCTGGTCGGCGAAGATCGCGGCGCGGCACCACATGCCGCCCCGGTAGGCGTCCTCGTGGCCCTCGCGCGTGTTCTGGAACGCCTTGAGCGGGCGCGTGCGGACGACGTTCGCGGGGATGCCGCTGCTGCGGGACGGGGCCGGCGGCGGGACGGCGGGGGACGGCTGGTCGGGGGGCGTCCGGCGGCCCTGCGGCACGGCCAGCGTCTCCTCGAGCCGGGCCAGCTCCTCGGCGCGGGCCTGGTGGTCCTGGATCTGCTTGATCTGCGCCTTGCAGTCGGCGACGGTCTGGATGAGGCGGTCGAACGTGGCCTGCTCGTCGGGCGTCGTGGGACGGCCCTCGGCGTCGGCGCGGCTGATGATCTCCTTGGCGGAGAGCGCCGCGTGGCTCAACTTGGCCTGCAATTCCTGGAGCTTGTTCACGGGGGTTTCCCTCGTTGCGGATTGGTCTGGAACCCGTAGGCTCCAGCCGTCAACGAGGGCTGGCCGACGATGTGCTTTGCGGACGGGCCGCCATCCCCCGACGGAGGATGCCAGCGAATGCGGGAACCGGGAGTCGAACCACGGCACCCCGGCTTATGAGGCCGGGAGTGGAACCATCCATTCCCACGAATCGGCACTGTCCCGGCTGCGGTCGCGATGCTTGGCATGGCATCGGCTGCCGACCGTCGCTCCGATGCCGCACACCCTGCCGGCGCTCAGTGCCTGCGCTTGGTTGGGTATGCTAATAGGATACGGTCGAGCGTGACATTCTTCCACGGAATCAGGCGTCCCGACGGTCGAGCGGCTGCTGTCGCGGTCGCGCGACCGTCGCAGGCGTCACAGGCCCAGCCGCCGCAGCATGTCGCCGAAGTATTCGCGCTCCCACTCGGCGCGGCCGAACTGGTCGCCGCCGCTGCCGCCCAGCACCTCGACGCGCAGCCTGGGCCGGGGCCGGGCTGGTTGACGACGCCCATGTAGAGCAGCTGCTTCTGCCCGCTGTCGGCGACGCTCGCGCCCCACAGGCCGGCGGTCGGCGGATCGAGCAGGACAGCGGCCAGTTCCGCCCGGTGCGCCTTCGTGTAGGCCGTGGCCCCCGTGGGCGTCACGGCCCAGGAGTGCATGCGCATCGCCGCCTTGCCGACGCGCCGCCGCGTCCCGTCGCACAGCGGGACCTCGCAGTCCTCGCGCATGCACAGGGCGCAGCCCTCGCAGGCCCAGCGCGAGGCGGGGCGGGCGAGGGAGCCTATCGCGCCGAAGGTGTCGCGCAGGAGCGACGACGCGGGCCGCGCGGGCCGGCAGGGCGCGCCGCAGAACAGGCACGACTCGGGGCCGTCCAGCATGGCCGGATCGACGCCGTGCGCCAGGGCGAACAGGTGCGGCAGGCTCGTCATCGTCCCCTCCTCGCTCACAGCCGCGCCGCGATCTCCTTGCGCCGCGCATGCTCCGCCCATGCCGCCGTGGCGGCCTGCGGGATCTTCGCGTACCCGAACCGCTCCAGGCCGGCGCAGGCGGCCACGGCGCGGCCCGCGCCCACCTCGTCCACGAGGCCGGCGTCCTTGGCCTCCTGCGCCGTGAACCACGTCTCGGCGTCCATCATCGCCGCCAGCTCGGCGCGCGTCCTGGCGCTCTTGCGCAGGTAGGCGTCGAGGATCGTCTCGCGCACCTTGTCGAGGAGGTCCGCCGTGCGGCGCATGTCCTCCGCGCCGCCGCCGACCGATGTCCACGGGTTGTGGATCATCACCAGCGCGCCGCCGTTGGCGCGCACCGTGTCGCCGGCCATCGCCACCACGGACGCGGCCGACGCGGCCATGCCGTCGATGTCCACCTCGATGCGGGCGGGATGCTCGTCCAGCGCCGCCATCATCGCGGCGGCCTCCACCGTGGAGCCGCCAGGGCTGTTGATGCGCAGGTTGATCGTGCCCGCCTTGATCGCCTTGATCTCTTTTCGGAATTGCGACGCGCTCACGCCGTCCTCCCAGAAGGAGGAGCCGATGGTGCCGTACAGCATGACCTCGGCCACGTCGCCGGCCTTCATGCGGATGTCGAGCTTCTTCATGTTGTTCATTCCTTTTCCCTCGTGATGATGCGCCCGCCGTGCAGCGCCGTCAGGTCGGCGCGAAGGGCAAGCGTCTCGCAATCGAAGCGCTCGTGACGCCGCTCCCCCGCTCGCGTGCGGAAGGCGTACCAGCCGCCGCGCTCCGTGGCCTCGCCGATGGCGATCATGGCCCGTTCGACCAGTTCGCGCTCGTAGCGCGCCCGCGCGTCCGCCGCGCAGTGCGGCGGCAGCGAGGCCTGCCCCTGGAACACCTGCTCGCCCCGGTGGAGGCTCATGTCGTAGATGCGGACGCGGGCCGGCGCGTCGCCCTCGATGACGGGGATGCGCCGGCCCTCCATCGCGCTCCGCAGCGCGCCGACCCTGGCCAGCCGCGACACCAGGGCGAGGCGGTCCTGGGGCGACGCCTCGAGCAGCAGGTCGGCCAGGGGCGCGAGGGCGTCGGCCTCGCCGTCCTCGGCGGCATGGGCCAATCGCGCCATCGTCGGGTCTTCGATCCAGTCCATTATCGGCCGCCCTCCAGGTCGCGCGCCACGGCGCGTTCCGCGATGTCCTGCGTCGCCGCCAGGGCGTCGGCCCCGCGCTCGGCCAGCGCCGCCTTGCAGCGGGCGACGTGCCGCGCCGCCGCCTCGCCCGCCAGCCGCTCGGCCTCGCCCGGCGGCAGGCCGCGCACCAGGGCCAGCGCCCGGAACGCGGACAGCAGCGACGCCGCCACCCGCTCCGACGCCGCCGGCTCCGCGTACCACTCGCCGACGTGGGCGAGCAGCGCGTCCTTGCCCTTCGTCCGCCGGGCCTTGTCGTTGTCGATCCGCAGGAGCCTGCCGTACGCCTCGCCCAGCAGCGCGCCGAAGACGCGGCGGGCGTCGGCGGCGGCAGGGGCCGGGGACGGCGCGGGGGCTGCGGGGGCGGCAGGCTCGGGCGGGTCGATGGCCCGCGACAGCGGCACCATCGCTCCCTGGATCATGAGCTTGTCGCCGTCGGGGTCCGGGTTCTGGTCGAGCGCGTCGCGCGCCTCGTTGGGCGTGAGGATGGCGGCGGCGACCTTCTTGGTGAGGCTGTCCGTCTGGGCCATGGTGTTGCCGCGCAGCAGCGCGTCGAGGTTGAGCTTCGTGTATTTCCTGCCCCGGCTCACGATGCCGTAGAGCTTGACGTTGGCCTCGGCCTCCATCATCTGGCACCACGGCCGCAGGCAGTCGCCCACGGCCTGGATCTCCTGCTCCTCGACGTTGCTGAACGTCGAGCGCGACAGGTCGCCGACCTTGTGCGGCGGCACGGCGTACCACCTGCAGACCTCGACGACCTGGAAGGAGCGGCTCTCCAGGAACTGCGCCGAATCGTTGGGCAGCGTCGCCGGCGTGAACTTGACGCCGTTCGACAGCACCACCACGTTGCCGGCGTTGCCGACGCCGGAATGCGCCGCCTGGAAGCCCTTGCGGTACTCGTTGCGCTGCTCGGCCGTCTGGTTGCCGGGCATCTCGATGATGCCGCCCGGCATGGGCGACTTGCCGAAGACCGCCGACCCGTAGCGCTCCTGCTGGAGGCCCAGGCGGATCGAGCGGCGGGCCATCTCGACGGGCGACCAGCCCACGAGGTCGTCGTCGCCCAGGCCCCGGAAGTGCAGCACGTCCTCGGGCCGCAGGTAGGCCCACTCCCCGCCTCCCGCCGGCGGGCACACCTCGTACCAGAGCCGGCCGTCTCGCGGGTCGCGCACGGGGGCGACGCGGGACGGGTGGATGCGCCACAGCCAGGCGGGCCGGCCGTAGCCGTCGCGCTCGATCTCCGCGTACCCGTTGCCCCAGGTCAGGCAGTCCTTGAGCAGGGCGCGCCGCCAGTTGTAGGCGTTGCTCTCGGGGTTGGCCTGCATGCCCAGCAGCCAGGCGATATTGTCCTCGATGGGGAGGCGCGTCCTGCCGTCGGGCTGCCGCTCGTAGCAGTGCCAGCCCAGGCCGGCCACCTGCTCGGCGATGTAGCGCACGCACGCCCAGACGGCGCTGTAGGCCATGGCCGACGCGGGCGTGACGCGGTCCTCCTGCTGCTGGAGGCCCATCTGCCACATGGCGTACTCGTACGCGCCGTGCTGCCAGCTGCCGCCGCCGGGCTGGTCGGGGGCGACCGCGCGCGCCTCTACGGGCGAGGGGTGTGCCGGGCCGAAGACGATCACCGACGCGCCGTCCGCCATGTCACCACACCTCCGGTAGGATGATCGCCTGGGACTCCGGGGCGACCATAGCCAGGCCGCGCGCCATCACCGCCGCCACGATGCCGTCGATCTTCTTGCCGCTCGCGTGGTCGGGCTTGACGGGCCGGATGTTGCCGCTGGCGTCCGTGTAGACGGCCGCGTTGCCGGCCATCCAGCGCAGGACGGGGTCGTCGCCGTGGGCCACGCGGCCCTCCTTCAGGTCCGCCTCGAGCCTCTTGCTCGGCTCGTTGAGGCTGGCGAGGTTCTGGCCGAAGCGCTGCATGGCGACGCCGTGCGCCATCAGGTGCGTGCAGGCCTGCGCCGCGTTCC
>ERZ869925.563-NODE-563-length-25564-cov-7.559724_pt1 | contig 25564 bp, 39 predicted proteins | sample MGYA00579311_ERZ869925 | MGnify/ENA primary metagenome ERZ869925 (study PRJEB32216, sample SAMN09231817) | wastewater metagenome | place: USA: Maryland | collected 2016-07-30 | study: EMG produced TPA metagenomics assembly of the PRJNA472060 data set (Reclaimed...
GTGTTGAAAGAATAGAGGGTGTTGCGACCTTAGAACCATTTTCACGCTATCATTTTCGTATTGGCGTGCCAAAAAGTGGGCTTTTTAAGACCGAAACTGTAAAAAATAGCATTAAAACCTATCTTTTACACGATATGGACTTAGAAACCGCAATTGGGAAGTATATAGATGAGTTATATTTAAACTCAGAATGTTCTTTAAATGGGTCTGATGATAGGTTATTATACAAATTAAAGGATGGTCTTGATAATTTGTATACTAATTGGGCTATCTATTGTTTACCAAATAATGAAGTAGTCGTCTATGTATCAGAGCAAAATAGTGACGATTTTCTTCATAAAGTAGACCTAATTCACAACACTCAACTACTTGTGGGGGGGAAGGTTTATACCAAATACGGGGGCTGATATGGCCAGAGAACGAGAAAGACCCTCATTTAACTACTTCAAAAAGTGGCTCCGTAAACATTTCCCATCCCAATATTCGGTAAGAATTCTACTAGTCCACCCCAGTAAATTGCCTGGAAATGAGGCTTTTACCTATACAATAACCGATAAAGAAGACTTTCGGTTTCTTATTCATATCGCCAATAACCTCAATATTAACCAAACAATTGAGGCCCTACTCCATGAATGGTGTCATATTCTCTGTGGCCACACCAATAATGACATATGGGAACGCCCCCACCAGGACGTTTTTTGGGCTTTCTATGGTAAAATCTACCGAAAATGGCACGACGAAGACTAAAAATCCCAGGTGTATATAGTTCCAGGACAAGGAATAATACTTTAGGATTATTGGAGAGTCAACTTAGTGTTGGAGATTAAATAAATGGCCGTGCCCTATCAGAAGTCTATTACTGCAAATGCTTACAAAAACAACAGTGCTACCATTCTTTTTGGTAATCGTGCTACTGGTGCAACTAACGCCACAAATACCCCAGGTCTGACCTTGGTTGGTTATGGTGCTCGTGTTCCCGGTGCAAAAGTTGTTACTAATTATACCCAAAAGTCTATTTCCGGTGGTGTTTTTGCCGGAATGGAACGCGGTTACTACATTATGATGAGAAACCAGACTCGTGTTGCTGGTACTGCTCTTACAGTATTGCAAAGTGGTGCTGGTGACTTCGCTCAGAAACGAAGTATTAACTGGACCATTAAGCAACGTAGTTATCTGGTTGTTACAACTGGATGGAACTATGTTACTGGTCGTTTACTAGGTACTCCAACTGCTCAGCAAGATAAGTTTGACGAAGGCACTTTCAATGGTACTGGCAATGACCTTGCAGCTACTCCAACTCGTGCCATTCCAGGTCGTCTAGTTTACCTACAAACTGGTAAGAATGCCACTGCTGCTAGTTATGAAGATAAGACTGGCTAATATTTAGTGTAGATTTTGTAAATTTTTAAAGCCCTCTAGTGTTACAGCTATTGGGCTTTTTTTATAATGGAGGTTGCTATGCCAAATATAAATATAAATTATCAACAATTAGTAAGTAGTCTCTTAGGTATAGTTTTGGCTATGACTGGATTTTGGCTTGTATATGCTAAAGATTTGCCAACTAGAGATGAAGTCACTGGTATGATTCAAACACAGTCTCCATATAATGATGACAAACAATTGATAATGAAGTCTATTGCTGACGGTTCAACAAGTAATGCTGCTCTTGCCAATCTATTATCAGCTACTAATGCCGCAGTCATTGAACTACGGATTGAGACCGCTAAATTACGCCAACAAATAACTGATTTAGACCGTAGAACAACCAATGGTAAATAATACTTCTGCTTTGTATAAAGAGCTACCATACTCTATCGCCAAAGGTTTGATTAAAGAAGCAGATGTGGTGATGGTCAAGGGTAATGGTATATTTTCTCCATTTTTGCGTCACTTCCAACAGAGTCCATATACCCATTGTGGTTTAGCAACTCAATATAATGGCCCTGACTCATTGTGGGAGATGGTTGAATTCAAGGAATTTAAAGGTGGGCGAACTGTCAATCTCGAAACCCAGGTGAACAAACACTCTGGTAATATTGATATATATCGTCCAATTTCCCCACAGATTTTAATTAGCCTAGATACAAATTTAAATGTCAATGAAGAAGTTGTAGTATTAAATGGGAAAAAGGTCACTCGATTAATGAGGGCTTTAACTGGCCTTCCTTATGGCTGGAGACGCATTCTATGGTTAGTTAAGTTCCACCTATTTGGAATACGCTTGTTATATTCAGGTGAGAACTGTATGGATGACACTCCTATTGCAGATGATTTATATCCTGTTTGCAGTAGTGCAGTAGCAGCAGCTTTCTCTATGGGTTTTGTGGACCTAATCAAGAACAGAAGTGACCAAAGAACAGAACCTGCCGATATTGCCATGTCTGCCCGCCTACAATATCTTTTTACCATAGTTGCGGATTCCCCCAAGGTGGCCTAAAATGATATACGCAGTTCGATTTCTTCGTAATTTGGTCTTGACTATTAAAAATACCAGATTAGAAGATGATGAAATTATTGTAGAAGAATCAGATTTTTCTGTACATGGGCATACTATTTACTCTGTAACTAATGTAGATATGAATTTTTCACCTACAGTAGCAGACATATATTTTAAAGAAAGCCCCCACTCCCCAGTTGGGGTAGCAATAAACGTAGCAAAGTCAGATTTTGAAGTCATGCATGATGGTGGAGTAAATGAAACGGTCGGACAAAGATGTTGTGGTAAGTGAAGACCCTCGTAAGACTGGGCTAAAAAATGGCCTAAGACAACTAAATTTAGAGCAGTTATGGCGTGTTTGGAGCCATAACGGCCCCATGTGTTTAGATACATTTAATTATGAAGATGGGAAGTTTTGTCCGTTGGCGGTTGCCCTAGATTTACCGTCTCAAATTGAGAATCCTACTAATGAGAAGGTCTATAATAAGCTAGTCCACCTGGGGTATACCGTGTATAACACTAGGGGAATTCCTGGTAATTTTTACACTAATGATAGACTCCAAGACCTACTTGAGTGTGTTATGGAAGTTATAAATGAGAAGGTGGGTTTCAGACTACTATTGGGACCAAAAGTTGCTACAAGATGGATTGTAGATAAAGATGGAAATATTGATGGTTCGTATACTTATATATCAGAACGAGTTCTATTAGCGGAGTTTTAAAGATGCAACAAATTAGATTTATCGTTGATATTGATTTTGATTTACTAAAGAGCGATGGCAAGACTGAAAATGCCAAATTCGGATTCGGAGAGTGGTTTCAGGTTAAGAGTGTTCAGTTCGGCCCAATGGGATACTACAATGTAGAATTCCTGAACGGTGACAAACTCGATATGTGCCCAGAAGAATGTATCGAATTGCATAACTGCAAGCCATTACCATATGTCTCCGAAGAAGCTTTTACTGAGATAAATGTTAAAGAGGTAAAGAATGGTGATGAAGAAATTGCAGTAACAGTAACTAGGACTGGAGACAAGATAACTGCCACTACAAAGGTCGAGAAAAATGACTCCGACAAGTAAAGAGTGTCATACTACACTAGTTATATATGGCGTTGCGATATTACTTGTAATATGTCTAATGGCTATTCCACTAGGATACTATACTAATACAGTTGTATCTCAACCTCTATTTACTCTTGGGCAAACAATAAGAATTCCAGGTACTGAATTGACTGGCACTATAACATATGTTCGGAAACTTGAGAATGGTACTGAATACGAAGTTCGGTATTTTATTGATAATGATTGTCATTACGCTTGGGTGCAAGATGTAGAACTAAGAAAATAATGAATAAAAATAGAGCAAGGTTATATAGCCAATTATATGGAATGAATGATAGGTGTAATAATCCTGAAAATGAGGCATATGAGAGGTATGGGGGTAGAGGAATTACAGTTTGTCAGCAGTGGAGACTATTGCCAAATCCCAAGCAAATTCATGACATTAAGATATATAATAGAAGTGTCATAGATAATTTTATTTTGTGGGCTATGAACAACGGTTGGACAAATATTTTAACTATTGACAGAAAAGATAATAATCAGGGTTATAATCCAGAAAATTGTCGATGGGCAACAGTTGGAGAACAAAATAGGAATCAACGTAAAAGAAAGTTGAGTACATCTAAATTTTATGGAGTATCTTATGTCCAACATTGGAAAGTATGGACTTCTACTTTAAACACTAACAATAAAACTGTTACCATAGGATATTTTGATGAGGAGTTGGACGCGGCAAAGGCTTACAACAATTATGTATCTAGTAATAACTTACCACATCAACTAAATGTATTTACTTCCGATGAATTGTCATTACCAATAAAAGCCCCTAAAATAAAGGTAAAAACATCTAAATATCGTGGGGTTAGATTAAAAAAAACAAATAAGTGGGCTAGTGCAATTTCTATTGATTACAAAAGTATTCACATTGGATATTTCAATACTGAAATAGATGCTGCAATAGCTTACAATAACTATATTATCAATAATAATCTTAATAAACAACTTAACAATATAGATAATTAACATGTTGAGAATATGTACATTTTCAAAAGATAGACCAGCACAATTGAGACTTTTATTAGAAAGTGTTGAAAAACACTTACCTAACACTCCAATTCTCAATACAGTAATTTATAAAGCTTCAAATACAGAATATCAAATAGGTTATGATAAAGTAATTCGAGAATTTCAAACAGTAGAATTTGTGCCAGAAGAAAACATCTATGGACAAACATTAGATATATTTTTAGAGTCTGTGTGTCCATATGGCTCTTTTTTATGTGATGACCAAATTTTTTATCGTACACCATCAGTATGTCCTTTAGAAGCAATAGCAGACATAGAGGATTCTTTAGGGAAAAGTCTATGTTGTTTTAGTATGCGTTTAGGTTCTCATACAAGAATGGCAGATTATTTTACTAATACATATCAACCAGCACTTCAAACTCTACAACTATTAAAGCTCGGCAAAGAAAATTTATTAGTATGGCCTTGGAATTTATATTCTCCAGCAACTGACTACGGGTATCCATTATCAGTAAGTGGACATATTTATCAAATGGGATTTTTAGTGCAAATGCTGTCTAACATGCCAAAATGGAATAATCCCAATCTTTTAGAGGGGGTGTGGCAAACACTATTGAGTAGTACTCCACCTTTTATTGCTTCATATGAAAATAGTATAGTGTTCAATAATCCTGCAAATCGTGTGAGTGATATGTCTGGCTGTCCATATGCAGGAAATACTCAAAAGGAGTTTAACGATAAGTTCTTAAGTGGTAAGGTGTTAGATTTACAATTTTATGAAAACCAAGAAATTAAAGGGTGTCATCATTATGTTGGAGATTCGTGGGTAGATGGGTAAAACATTTCGAGGATTTGACCGTAAGGATAAGTTGAAGTTTAAAGAACAGCGTAAGAACAAACATAAGCGTAGTCTAGAGTTTGAGTTACGACCAAAGAAGAAGGACAACATCAATGAGCGACAAGAAGATAACTCCTGGTAAACTAGAAATCAATCTTGTAGTACGTGATAATCATGGTAATCCGAAGGGGCGAAAAGTGTTTGATGCCGATACACCATCTGATATGTCTGACATTTATGAGCGTAATAGAGTGAGAAAATCAAAGAAAAAGAAGTAGACATTATGGCGGTGTTTAGTTCTGTATCCGAAATAATAACAACAGGTGAAACGTGGAGATAAATAGTGACAAAGCAGGGCAGCAGTGAGAAGTCTCAACAGGTCATTCAAGGATTACAAGACTTTATTTTCGTCTCAAAATACGCAAGATGGATACCAGAACTTAAACGGAGAGAAACATGGGCAGAAGCAGTTAATCGCGTTCGTGATATGCATCTGGAAAAATATAGCTATCTTTCTAACGATGATAAACAAGAAATAATTGATGCCTTTCAAATGGTACACGAGAAAAAAGTGTTGCCATCTATGAGAGCAATGCAGTTTGGTGGAAAAGCAGCATTAGCCCATAACGCCCGACTTTTCAACTGTTCTGTTCGTCATATTGATTCTATTCGGTCATTTGCGGAAGTTGCTTATTTAATGCTCTGTGGCTGCGGCACAGGGATTGGCCTAAGTAAGCACTTCCTTTCTCGGATGCCCAATCTTGTTAATGAATCAGATAAGACCGGGGCAGTAATAACTTATTCTGTAGATGATACTATTGAGGGGTGGGCTGACTCGCTTGAGGCCCTACTATCTTGTTATTTCCAGAATACATGTTTCTCTGGCCGAAAAATCATATTCGATTATTCTAAGATTCGACGTAAGGGGTCTCTATTAAAGACTGGTGGTGGTCGTGCCCCAGGATATAAGCCACTCAAAGCCGCTCATGCAAAAATCAAAAAACTTCTAGATAGGATTATAGAAGAAGACCATACTGTACGTATTAGACCGATTCATGCTTATGATATTCTAATGTTCTTTGCTGATGCTGTACTAAGTGGTGGAGTTAGACGTACTGCTTCTTCTGTTATTTTCGATGAAGATGACGAGGAAATGATTAATGCAAAGACATGTTTTGATGTACAAAAAGTGCGTTCATCCTACGACGAAGAAACTAATACACAACATTGTAAGGTGTGGGTTAATAAGCACATATACGATGTAGTATTTGACCTAAATAAATCATTTGATAAATATGAATATGAAGAACAAGTTCTAAAGAATAAAAAAATAGGGTGGTTTCATATACAGCCACAAAGAGGTAGAAGTAATAATTCAGTATTGCTACTACGAGATAAGATTACTAAAGATACAGTTACGAATATTATTGAACTCACTAAAATGTGGGGTGAGCCAGGATTTGTATTCGCTAATCATGAGCATACATTATTCAACCCATGTTTTACCAAAGATACTAGAATACTTACTGATTCTGGTTGGAAATCTTTTGGAGATTTACTTGGTCAGGAAGTAAATATTTGGCAAGATAATAGAGTTATAGGAAGTATTGTTGATAATAATGAAGAATTTAATGTAAATATGGGTGTTGTTAATAATGGAGTATATAATAAAGCTACAAATATAAGATTGACTGGAACTAATCAAAAGGTCTATGAACTCGAATTAACTTGTGGACGTAAAGTTAAGGCTACTGGAAACCACCATTTTGCTACTCCATATGGAATGAGAACTTTAGATGAATTAACTATTGATGATGAAATATTGATTGGCCTACCACCAATTTATCAATCAGATAGAGAATCCTTAGAATGGAAGACTGGCTTCTTGGCCGGATTTATGATTGGTGATGGTAATCAAGATGATGAAACGACAAATCTAGATTTTTGGGAGGATAAATATCCAAAAACAGACTTATTACATTTGAATAGAATTGTTAGTGATGTTATTAATGGTTATGATAAATCTATATATCATAGTAGTACCAAACAACCAAATCTTAATCCTACATTCAATCTTGTAGACAGTGCTGGTAGTAAATGTGATAAATATAGATTGGGGTCGGCTGCTTTACGTAAGTTATTTAAACATTTGAATATTACTAAGAATGATGATGGTCAATGGATTCATCAGCACGATAAGAATTTCAAGGCAGGTTTAATTGCTGGTTTATTTTATACAGATGGGCATATAGACTATCACGGTAAATCTAAATCTATTTCATTAAGAATTACTCAAAGTAATTTACTACTATTAGAGAATATTCAACTGATATGTCAGGAGCTAGGAAGTTTTAGTAAAATTGCTAATCTCCTACCAGAAAAACAAACTTTATTACCTAATTCAAAGAGAGAACCTCAATTATATACTACTAAAGCATCATATAGATTGATTATTGGTAGTAAAATTGAATGTTCCAAAGCTTTAAATTGGCTTTATTTATTTGATAAAGACAAGCAGATATATAATAGTATATCTAGTGTTGCCAGCAGTAGAGTGTATCCTGTTAAATACACAAGTAAAGTTAGAAGTATTGAATATATTGGTAAACAAGATGTGTATTGCTTACAAGAAGATAATCGTAGAACATTAATTGCGGAAGGTATGACTGCTCGTAGATGTTTTGAAATAGGTTTTATTCCTGTTACAGAAGATGGTAGATGTGGTGTTCAATTTTGTAATCTAACGTCTTTGAATGGTAATCTTATTACTTGTATTGAGGATTTTCTAAAGTGTGTAAAAGCCCAAACAATTATTGGAACACTACAGGCAGGATATACAGACTTTCCCTATCTAAGTAATGCCGGAAAAGAATTAACAGAAGAAGAAGCTTTACTTGGTAATTCAATGACTGGGGTACTAAGCAATATCAATGTTTTATTGGACGAAAATGTATTACAACATGGGGCAAAGTTAGGATTAGAAATAAATGAGATTTGGGCCAAGAAGATATTCATAAATCCCGCAGCAAGAATAGATGCTGAAAAACCAGAGGGAACAGGCAGTCTCGCTATTGGTGTTCAGGAGCCGGGTGCTCATGCCGCTCATTCTCCAGAATTTTATCGTAGAACTCAAACTACAAAGGGCGATAATGTATATGAATTCTTTAAGAAGCACAATCCCCATATGTGTGAGGAAAGTGTCTGGAATTCTAATAAAACAGATGATGTGATTACTTGGCCGATTCATGCTAAAGAGGGGGCTATGGTGAAGGCTGACCTCACAGCTTTACAACATCTAAAGATTATCAAAACAATACAACAAAATTGGGTTATTCCTGGCACATCTAAATACAACAAAAAAGATGTTACTAATTCAGTGAGTTGTACTGTAATAGTTAAAAACGAGGAATGGCCAGAAGTAATAGATTACATATTTGATAACAAAGAGTATTTTGCCGCAGTTTCATTCTTGTCTGATATGGGCGATAAGTCCTATCAACAGGCTCCATATGAAAAGATAACAACACTAGAAGAATACGCTAATTTCTACAGTTTAATAGACCAATATACTCCTGTAGATTATACTCAACTAAAAGAAAGTAATGACGATACACATCATACAGCAGAAGCATCGTGTGCAGGGGGAGCTTGTCTCGTATAGGAACAGAGTTCACATTTACTGTAAAGGCTAGCACTTGAAAAAAGCATCAAAGGCCACTCGTCTCAAACCCATTACTAAACCAAAACCTGAATTTGAACCAGCTAGATTAGTAGCAAAGTCTCAAAATCAAAAAGAATATATTCATTCGATTCAACAAAACGATATTACTATATGTTATGGTCCAGCGGGGTCTGGCAAATCTTTATGTGCAATCGGGGTAGCAGTAGGGTTGCTTCGGGCGGGAAAAATTGATAAAATAATCATAACAAGGCCGGTTGTTGAATCAGACGAGAAAATTGGATTTCTTCCTGGTTCTGCTGACGAGAAACTAGAACCTTATCTTCGCCAGCTTTTTGATAGCTTGAAGATGTTTGCTTCATATACAGAAATAGCTACATGGAAAAATACAGGAGTACTTGAAGTTGCCCCTATAGGTTTCTGTCGTGGTCGTACCTTTAATGGCTTGGTTATAGTTGACGAGGCTCAGAACTGTACTCTTAAGCAGTTAATAATGCTTCTCACTCGTATAGGGGTGGGAGGAAAAATGATTATAGAGGGAGACTTAACACAATCTGACCTTCTCAGAAATTTCCAAGGTGGGTTTCTCCGATGTATAGAGAAGTTGCAGAATATCGACGGAATTGGTATTATAGAAATGGAGTCTGTAGACGTTGTACGACACAGACTGATTCCTACTATTATTGAGAGGTTAAGTTAATGGAATTGGTAAGTAAATTTGGTGTTGGCCAAAGAGTGAGGGATGTAACTGATAATTTTTTAGGAACAGTTCTTAAGGTGATTACATCCGAAGATTATGATGATGGAGTTTATAATCTTAAAGAATGGGACGAAAAATGTCCTACATGGCGTGATAATCATGTGTATTTTGTATTATATGATGTAGGTCATCCTACTGTATCTAAAGACAAGTTTGAGAAATGTAAGTCAGATAAATCTATTTACAGTCAATATGAGTGGTTGCCATTACATAGAGTTCTTGCAACATATGAGTCTGTTTTGGAGGCTGTCGTAGACTAATGCCCTTCTATACTTTTATTTGTGAAGACTGTGGTGAATTTGATATTTCTCAAAAAATGTCAGATTATTGTGGCAAGGGAACATGTCCAGGCTGTACTAAGGTCTCAGAAGAACGTGTTCTAGATTTACCATATGTTGCAGTGAAGGTTAATTATTCTGACATTAAAGAGTTTAAGCACGTCGCAGATAGGAATATGTCGAATACAACTGAAACTGAGAGACTTGAGAAAGATTTTGCCCAACAGAAAGAAACTTATGGAGAGGTTAGGTATACTCAACCATTCAAAAGCGATAGACAAATTCGCAAGGAAGCAAACGAAAAGTTTGTTAAAAATCTAGAAAAGAAGATTTACGGAACATAGGGCTAATACACCATCTCAAACGCCGATGGGCTTGACACAAATAGGAAATATTCAAACAGTACCTTAAAATACTAGTATATCTAGGTGTAAGGTCTTAACAGAATACAAGTTATATACAATACAAGGGGGAAAATTATGTTAAGTCGTCGTAGTATGTTACAAAGTTTCGCAGGTATTGCTTCATTTTTGACTATTTTTAAATTTGGTAACGTCGCCAATGCTAAAGAATTGTCTCCAGAATTAGCGGAGATGGCAAATTGTCTTATTTCTCAGTTGGATGCAAAGCTGAAAGTAGAAGGTTTAACTAGAGCAGATATTGTGCCAAGAGAATATGAAGTATATAATGACACTCATGTACGAAGATTGATTCAATTGGGCTTTTTCACCTTTATTGAAATCAAAAATAGTACACTTAAAACTAAATGTCTTGGAGCGTCAGTAGATAGTCCTTTGAGTAAACACGGTTTTCCAACAATGGCAAAATGTGAGCAATGGGCAAAAGAGCTAACTGCGACATTGAATAATTACGTAAAGGGTGACGATTCACATGTTGTATATAAGTATGAAGTTAATAAAGATTTAGCAATGGATATAGGTAATTTCATTGGAAAAAATAAAGCTTAAGTCATGGAAACTAAATATGAGTCTAGATAGAGACCAAACTCCCACACTTACGATAGACTGTTCTAACTGTTCTGCCCCTCTAATGGATGTGTTCGTAATCCCAGGTGAAGGTAAAGACCAAGAGTTTATAATAAATTGCCCCCACTGCTCGGACCAGTCCTATAAAGTAACATTAAGTGGCCGAATCTATTTATCTCCAACACAATATACGAATATAATAGATTATCGCCAAGAAGCAGGCTATACAAGAGTAATAACAGAAAAAGGTGAAGAATATGGTAAGTAAATCTGAACAGAGACGCCACAGAGAACAGTTAGATGGGGCGTTGCATAGTATTGTTAAGGGCAAAAACGATAGTCCTACTGGGGTTATTCCCAAGAATCAGACGGAGTTTTCCTTTGGTATTGATGGGGAAGTAAATAATACATATGCTTGTGCTAAAGTAGTTTGTGACTCTGAGTTAAATTTTGCAGATTGGGACTCTTTGAGTAATTCATCGGGTTTTGCTCCGTCTAAGTTTTTCGTTAAGGCTGGGGCTGGTGGTTTTTTGTTTAATCCCTGGGGTGAAACTACAGAGGGGCAGCTAAATCGTGAGCAGAATGGTATTGCAATGTGGTCCTTTGCTGCTGTAACACCAGATGTATTTAGTTTGTATATGAGATTTTTGAAGACTAGACAGAATACGTGGCTGAGTAGGGCAGAAAATGAATTTAGAAACGGAAAGTAAGTTTGTTACGTCTTATGAGACGGTTGACCTTGCAGTAGAAGCATTTAAGAAAGAGTTTCAAAATGATGATTCTATCTTAAACGTATGCTCTGGGCGATTATTACAAGACCCAATTAAGGATTGTATTATTGCCCAAACAACAAGACATAATCCTAGCCCATCTGGTGGTTATTATTGGTATGGCGGTTATCATTTATTTTTTAAACATGTGTAGAAAGGTATCTAATGGGTAAAGCTAAGCGTAACGTGGTAGTAGAGTTGACCGAGACTGAGAAGTTCTATATTGATAAACATAGTGCTCTCCCAGTCGAGGAACTAATGACTGTTGTGAATGCTTCTAAGGAAGTGGTAGAAGCTTATGTCAAAAAGGTTAACACTGAATTGGGAACTGTAGGTGCAGCTATGGCCAGATTTAAAGGTCGTGGTGATACTAAGGGCATTGTAACTATGACTGAGGCTGCTGCGGAAAGAGCAGACGATTTCGATAAGATTCGTAAATCTGGTGGTAATGGTGCCAACATACATAAGATTAAATAATGTCAGAAAATAGATGCACATGTGGCTGTCCTGGCGTAATCAAATTGCCTTATTCTCCATACAGTAGCTTTCAGACGATTAATTATAATCCTCCAAGTCTTGCAGAAAATCTATTGAATAAAACTAGAGAGGTTTTACAAGTTTCAGAAATTTGGAATGACCTGCAAGGTCTGTTATGGGAAGCTGCTGGAAATGGTAAAATTGAATATGTATGGCATTTTACTATAAGAAATCCTACTACAATTAAAGAGATAACTGATATTATTTTAGCAAATAAATTAAAATATGTATTAGACTGGGGTCCTTCGACCCTCACTATCAGGTGGTCCTAATGGTTTGTTTTCAAGAAGACGATTTCACATACGAAAAGCCCCGTTGGGTAGCTGTGCTGACAGATGGTACAGAAGTATTACAAGATGATGATAGACCCGGCCTAGAACCTAGTTCCTGGAAGCGTCTAAACAACTATTTGGCCGATATTAACTCTGTATGTTGGGACAATCATTTAGGAGGCCCACCAGAACTGCGAATCAGCCACATCTATCTCAAGTTTCGCTCAAATATAGTCCAAGTCCCACACCAAATCTATCCTGATACTGATACATGGGGCTATGTTATCTATCGTGGTATAGTCAGTCATTTCAATGAAGACTTTAGCTTTAATACTATTGTAATCGGTAGAATGTATTGGGCCAATGGAAAGTGCTGGTTACATAAAACGACTTACAAAACGCCCGACTTAACAGTGTGGGAAACATCGGCGGCAGAAATGACAGATACAGACTGGGACTTACTAATCTTGAGGGGGCCAGAATGGCAATAGATGGACGTTTGTTGAAAATGCTAGAAGAACAGAAACTTCTTTTGGCTGCACACTATTCCCCAGTAGATAATATCACATTACTTCAAACACAGTTACTTAAGTGTCTAAGACTAGCTTATTATATGGGCTATAGTGATGGTGAAGTAGCGGCAACAGATACTAATGTTAGTTTTTTGAGTCATTGGGACGAGTAATGGCAAAGAAACCGTCTAAGACCTCTCCGCACAAATCTGGGTATGGTGCTGGCTATGTCAATTCTGAAAAGTATTTGGCTGAGTTAATTTGTATCAAATGTGCCGACCAAAAGAAAGAATTTCTAACTGATAGATTCTGGGAGAAAATCCAATGGAAAATCTTCTATAAACAGCAGTGTATGGCAGCTAGAGCGTTACTGAAATTATACTCTGTACAGGCGATAATTAAATCGCTCAACGACAAAAAAGCGTGGGGGATTTATTCGTTGCGGTCGCCCTTTCTAGACAATATAATAATGGGGTATCAGAAGGTTTTGGACGAAGTGCCAACCGTGACCGCCCCCGTAGAGACAACTTCGGTAAACGAAGCCCCAAGAAAAATTACTGGTCAAAAATCACTAGCAAGCAAACTTAGAGGATTATAAATGGGTATTGTTCCAGGACTAGCATCAGATGAACCAAGTCAAGCAGTCAAAGACTTAGTAAAGAAATATGGTAAGAAAGCATTTACTACAGCAACAGAGTTAGAAGAAAAACCAAAGAAGATTATTTCCTTTAGCCCAGCGTTGGATTTAATTTTAGGTGGTGGTATTACTGAGGGGTCTTGGATTACTATCAGTGGTGCTCCAAAAGCCGGTAAGACTACCTCTATTCTACATTTATGTGCTAAGCTTCAAAGACCAGAAAATGGTGGTCGTAATATCTATTATATCAATGCAGAAGGTAGAATTAAGCCTAGAGACACTAAAGGTATAGAAGGTCTCAATAAGAACAAGTTTACCGTCATCGGGTCGTATGTAGATGATGACGACGAAGACAAGGTAACTAGCAAAATTTTCGACGCCGAGGAATTTCTAAGCATTGCAGAAGACCTTATTCATAATGAGCCTGGATGTGTGGTAGTTATTGATTCACTGTCGGCATTGTGTGCGGCAAAAGAGAAGGTTGCAGAGATAGGGCAACAACAAAGGGCACCAGTAGCTGTACTAGTATCACAATTCTGTAAGCACGTTGGAAGTGTGATTGGAATCAACAATTGTATCATTATTAGTGTTAATCATATCATTGCTAATACTAGTGGATATGGTAAGGCTAAGATTGAGTCAGGTGGTAATAAGCAGCGGTATGCAGCAGATATTATCCTAGAAATTAAGAACTTTGAATACTGGAAGATTGGTGGTAAAGATGCCCCAGAAACAGAAGCTCCAATAGGGCAGATTCCCACTTGGGAAGTTCACTGTTCGGCACTTGGCCCCCCAGGCAGAAAGATTCAGTCATACATTCGCTATGGGGTTGGTATTGATGAAGCTTATGAAATTATGCAATTGGGCCTAGATATGGGCTTTATTGATAAGTCTGGAGCTTGGTATCGCTGTTCATTTATGAAAGACCATCTAGATATATTAGGTGTGGAAGCATGGGACAAGGATGCAGAAAAAATGTGTCAAGTCCAGGGTATGGACAAATTACATAAACTACTACAGGCTAAGTCTGAATGGTTTGATATATTAAATCGTGAGGTTAAGATGATGCTTTTAGGTGAGGTTAAAACAGAAATTTGAAAGTAATCGACCTACAAGGCAAAGAACATACAATAAATCTTTCCGCCTATTTTGTAAAACAAGATGACAGTCGCCCCCGTTCCAAATATCATCTTAGAGCTAGAGGAATTCTCCAAAATCTTTACCCAACACAACCGCTCCTAGAAGAAATTTTTATACCGGGCCTGAAACTATATCTAGATTTTTACTTACCAAATCGTCGTGTAGCAGTAGAGGTTCAGGGAGAACAACACTACTCATTCAATAATCACTTTCATACAAGTAAACTAGACCTATTCAGACAAAAGAAGTTAGATAATCAAAAGTTAGAATGGTGTGAATTAAACGAAATTAGATTGGTGAGATTAAAATACGATGGAACCGACTCTGAGTGGACAGACAACATTAAATGTAGTGGAGAAGATGGATGAATTGGACAGGATTCTTGATGAGTATGAAGTAAAACATGGTATTAAAGACTTTAAGTGTGAGGATATAGACCCATATCTTTCCCTCACTAGAAACGAGTTGAGTAAAATGTCTGCCTCTGACTGTGGAGAGGTTGCCTTCCTAATAGAACGAACTTCCCTATATATCCAGAAACTAATCAATAAAGAAACTGCCCGTATTAATTGGGCAGAGACAAGTATGGAATTTTTGATTGCCGACAAACTAAATAACTACGGTGGCCAATATGCTACCTACCAAGAGAAGAAAAATGCCGCCATCAAAGACAATAGTGTGTGTTGCAAGTATATGAATGTGAAAGTAAATGCCCAAAAGGTCGTAGATAGAATGTCCTATTTACCCCAACGACTGAACTCTTTGGCAAAAACCCTAGAATCCCTACAACAATCCAAGCGGAGAGCATAATGTCAGAACCTACTCGTAAATTGCGGTCAGATGAAGTATTACAAGATGGCAAAATTGTTAGGGTTAGAAAGCCTAAGTCACCTCAACCAATATTAACAGAACCAGTCCATACAGTAGAAATTAATGGTCAATTATTCCCAGCAAAAATGGTAGATGGGAAATTGGTTGTGGAAACTGGTGAAAAGCCTGAGTTGATAGACCAGTTTCGAGTACAAAGAAACCAAACTCCGTCTGACCCTAAATATGGTCGAACAGAGGCTTTCGTTCCACAAAAACGCCCAAATAAACTAAATGAAATGTTGGGTGGTGATTTATGTAAGGGGGATTCTGTTAAGAGTGACCCAACTTTGGGTGTTAGGAATCCTGTCCCTCGCGGGCAACGAGAAATGGTATTGGTTGATGTTGTTTGTTTTAAGTGTGGACTAAAAGAAAAGGTAAGTCCAACACTAGCAACTAGCTATAGCCATATAGTTGATGAAAATACGTATAGATGCCAAGACTGTATTATAGGGAAACGATGACAAATACTGATTTAATTGCTGAGCGTACTGTACTTGCTGGTTTGTATACTTATGGTTATGATGCTTATGTAGATATTGGTGACATTCTTAATGTAGATTGTTTTACAGACAAGTCCAATCAGGCGATATTTAATTGCATATCTCACCTAATAAATAAACAAGACATTAAAGAAATAGACCAAGCTTCATTATATGCTGTTGCTACTCAACTCAACTACGGGTTTCTATTCTCCGACAAGACAGAAAGAGAACATCTACATGCAATCATAAACTTCCCAGTTAAGTTAGACAACATTCGCAAATGGGCTGGGAAGTTAAAGAAGCTCGAAATAGTTCGTGACATGCGAGCTAAACTAAAGCTTGCAGACTTAGAACTAGACGACATAACTGGTGACGAGCCGTTAGACGCTATCTTAAGTATTCCAGAATCTAAGATTTTTGAACTGTCTACTTCTCTAAACTCAGATGGTAATTCTAACCCCCATCACATTGCAGATAATCTAGATGCATATCTTGCAGACTTAGAACTGGGTGATATTGGTGCTGTGGGCATCCAAACCCCCTGGCCGAAGTATAATAAGTATATTGGTCGTGGGTTTCGCCGTAAGACCGTATCGCTAATGGCTGCTAGGTCTGGTGTTGGTAAAACACAAATAGCTGATAATGTTGGTGTTCATGTTGCCGAGAAGTTAGGTATTAGAGTTTTAAATCTAGATACCGAAATGTCTGAAATCGACCACTGGAACAGAATTCTGGCAAATTTGAGCGGTGTTAAAGTTGACGAAATTGAAGATGGCACTTATAATTTTCATCCTAATAAAAAGGCTGCCGTACATGCTGCCAAAGAACGCCTGAAAAAGATGCCCTATGACTACTTAAGTATTGCTGGGCAACCTATTGATGAAACTATCTCTGTATTAAAGCGTTGGGTCCATAGTAAGGTTGGGCTTAATGAGGAAGGTAAAACTAATGACTGTCTGATTATATTAGATTATCTTAAGTTGATGACCTCAGAGGGTTTAAGTAATTCCCTTCAAGAATTTCAAGCTTTGGGCTTTCTAATCACGAAGTTGCACAACTTTATGGTGCAACATGATACTGCTTGTTTAGCATTTGTACAGTTAAATCGTGACGGTATCAATAAGGATACAAGTGACGCGGTTTCTGGCTCTGATAGACTACTATGGTTATGTACAAACTTAGCTTATTTTAAGGAAAAAACAAAGGAAGAAATAGAGGAAGACGGTGTAGAGAATGGCAACCGGAAAATGATTGTAGTCAAGACACGTCATGGTGGAGGAATGAATGAGGGAGACTACATTAATATGAATCTCATTGGGGAATTCGGACGTATCACGGAAGGTAAGACTAGGTATGAACTTGCATCTCTAAAGAAGAATGGCTCAGATGACACAGGCTTTGAATGCGAAAACTTTGACACCATTGACGCAGGAGCAGATTCGACAGATTGAAGATGTTCTGGTCGATGATATTGAAGGGGTTTTAGATTACTTTGGACTAGACTATCATAAATATGGCAAGACGGTAAGATTAGCCTGCCCCTTACATGAGGGGTCTAACACTACTTCTCTCACTATTTACTTAGATGGGCGTTCTCAACGTGGAAATTGGCAGTGCCAGACACATCATTGTGAAGAACAACACAAGTCAACACTTACTGGTTTAATTCGTGGTCTGCTATGTCTTCAATCCCCCCATACTTTTGGACAAACATTGAAATGGATGAAAGGATTTGCCAATATAAATCTTGAAGGAACAACACTAGATAAAGTGACAATGGAAAAAAGAGCATTTGCCCGCAGCTTCAAAGAAATAGCCCCAACTACCCACCTTTCTGGCCCCAACAGACTTCAAGTACGTAGCAAGCTAACATTCCCCGCAGAAAGTTTACTTAAACGAGGTTTTAACGCAGATTTACTAGATAAATACGACATTGGTGTTTGTACAGACAAGTACCGCCCAATGTATAATCGTGTGGTTGTTCCGGTCTACGATAATCAGTATCAGGTAATGGTGGGCTGCCAGGGAAGAAGCATATTCGACAAGCATTCCTGTGGTTTTTACCACTCAAAAGATACAAAATGTCCACAAACAGACCTGGAAAAGTTTCACTGTCAAAAATGGATTAATAGTAGAGGTTTTAGTTGTGGTAAGACTTTGTTTAACTATTGGTTTGCTAAAGAGGCTATTCTTAACAATGGATATGCTATATTAGTAGAGGGGGTTTTAGACTGTCTGAGGCTAATAGAATACAATCCAAAGTTGCCAGTTGTAGGACTATTTGGAGCTAAACTCACAGACGAACAATTGGCTATTTTACAAAGTTCTGGAGCTATGTCACTAATCTGCTTGACAGATATGGACGAAGCTGGTAGAATAGCTGCGGAGAATATAAAAAATCGCTGTAAAAGAAGTTTTCGCGTGTTTTTTCCAAGCTTTTCTGGAAAGGATGTTGGAGACCTTAATTCTGATGCGATTACTAGTGAGATTGGTGGGGTTTTTGAAGAAATAAGGAAATTTGGGAGATAAAATGACAACTGACGCAGTAATACATGGATTTTATTTGGGCCAAAAGGTGCAAACTGTCAAAACTGGATTCCGTAGAACGGGACATATTGTGGGAGTTCAGTATGGTTGGTTGTATAAATATATAAAAAGTCAAATAACAGCAGATACCTCTTGGGATGTATTGTTTCCTGGGTGGGCAGATGGGTTAGTATATAGTGTGTGGTTTGAAGATAAGTTGAAAAGTTGTACATATGACGAGTGGAAACGTGGTGCTTTAGAGACCAATCCAGAAATGACAGAAGAAGAAATTGCGAAATCATATGAAGATTTGCCCACTTATAACCCCGTAGCATTTTGTCAAGAAGATTTAGAAGTAGTTGATAATGAAGTATATGTCCCAGTAGTCAAAGGAAAACAATAAATGACACAGCGTATTTTAGTTCTAAGTGGTGGTGCTCAATCTGGTAAGTCTTCAACTGCTAATTTCCTAGTTGGTTTGGAGATGGTTTCTCTTGGTTTGATTGAGTATGCAAAGCTTAACGAACAGGGTGAATTACTAGTACCTAGTGATGAAGGTCAGGGTGTTCTAGACTTGTCTCGTCGTGATAGCGAGTTTGTTGATTGGATGGGCGAAAACGTATGGCCAGCAATTAAAGTCTATTCCTTCGCAGATATTCTAAAGCAGACTGTCTGTATTGATATTTTGGGCTTAACACACGAGCAGTGTTATGGTACAAATGAGCACAAAAATAGCCTTACCCATCTCAAGTGGGAAGATATGCCCGGCTATAAGAAGGGCAAAAATTCTAAGACTGGACAGATGACAGGTCGAGAAGTAATGGAATACGTTGGGTCAGACATATTTAGGGCTATGTATCCTGATGTTTGGGCTGAGTCTACTTATAATCGCATTGCGAAAGAGGGGAGTGGCACTGCTATCATTCAGGATGGGCGTTATCCAAATGAGATTCTAAATGGTAAACGTCGTAATGCTAAGAGTTTACGCTTTACAAAACTTTTGGAAGAACGTAGCTCCCATACTTCTGAGATTGCCCTAGATAAAGACAATTTTGATTGGACAAACTTTGATGGAGTGATAGATAATGTAAATATGTCTCTAGAAGATAAAAATGAGGCAGTATTCGACCTATTAAAAGGATGGGGATTTATCGACGCTGAATTGTTTGACGCATCCAAAATTTCTGTAGAGGAAGAAAATGTACCAGCTATTGTTAGCCCTGTGCATCACGCTGTTGCCTAACGAGTCTATTATTGTGGACTATGCTGATTATATAGAGCATAACTTCTATGTCAATAAAGATAATGAAATCCAGTATGACCAGTATTTAATGTACGGTGCGTCTGGACAAACAGAGGCACAAATTAGAGCATGTGCATATAACTCTGATTTTAGGAATATACTTGAGGACAAACACACTGTTATGTATGTTGACCACTTTAGTAGTAAACCAATATATAGAGTTATTCATAGTAAAGTAATATTTACAACAATCACTGATTACGATGCTGAATATAATAATCAAATAATTCCTGGGCTACGTCGCCCATTTCATAAGGGGCGTCATGACAAGCTAGATTTTAGGAAACATAATGTATTTATCCCAACTGGTAATCAACAATGAGAACAATTATTGCTGGGTCTAGGACTATTAATGACGATACGTTACTTCAAGAAATAATTGCAGAATGGCCGCATAGAATAACGCAGGTTATTAGTGGTACTGCGAGAGGAGTAGATATACTTGGTGAGCTTTGGGCCGAAGAACATGGTATAGAAGTAGTGAGAATGCCAGCAGATTGGAACAAGTGGGGCAAAAGTGCTGGTTATCGCCGTAATGAAGACATGGCAAAAGTCGCAGATGCCGCTATTATAATACACGATGGGAAAAGTGCTGGAACTAAGCACATGTTAGATATTGCTAGGAAAATGGGGTTAGAAATTATGTATGTCGTTTTGGCTGCCCCAAAATACACATATTATCCCGCCGTTGGCGAACATGGGTATATCAAGAATTTAGACGAAACTGTGAATGATACAGACGACATACCTTTTTAGGGTAAAATTATGAATGTCCCCATCGGAGATATTATTGTAGGAGTTTTATTACTAGGTGCTGTTCTAGCATTTATGTTAGGTTGCTCCAAGGTTTTCACCAAATAGGTGCCTCATATTAGTCTCATATTTAAGAAGTTCATCTATAAACACGTTAAGTGTATGTGAACAACAATACTTTCTACAGTATGTCTTAGGAATGGAGAGCCTAGCTGGTAAAGCAGCAGCACAAGGTAATATTTGTCATAAAGCCTATGAGCAATTAGCTTTAGCAAAATTAGCAAAACAACAAGGAAAAAAGAAGTTTGATGCAGAGGAATTGGGCGTATTTAGTGTTAGTGGCTTAGACTCTGATAAATTTGTTGTTGATGCACTAATCAGGGCTTTTGAATACTATAAAAGTATTACTCCACATGTAGAATTCAAGAATAAAGACTATGAACAATGTCTTGACTGGATGCACAAGGGGCTATCGTACAGAAACGGACTAACAGACCCCAGAAAACACGAAATTGTTTGCCCAGAACAAAAATTTGACCTTACGATTGATAAGCCGTGGGCGAAATACGATTATACTGTGGGCGGGGAAAGCTTCCAGGGGCAACTCTCAATCAAGGGTACGATAGATTTAATATTCAAGCGTTCTGATGATATTTATGAAATCATTGACCTTAAAACTGGACAAAAGCGAACTCATTGGGGTGGTCCTAAAGACGGCCAGGAAAAGACCCATGAAGATTTAGAAAAAGACAAGCAACTACTTTTGTATTATTATGCTGCTAAAAAAGTCTTTCCTAATGTCAAACAAATAATTCTTAGTATCTACTATGTCAATGCTGGCAATATGTTCTCGTTTCCGTTTGATGACGAAACTATGATAATTGCCGAAGAAATGATTAAGAAAACTTATAATGATATTGTCAAGATTACTAAACCAAGATTAACTAAAACCTGGAAATGTAATAGGTTATGTACATTCGGTAAAACACCACATAGCTCTATGACTATCAATCCTAATACTGGTGATTATTATACCATTTGTGAGTTTATGGAAAAAGAAGTAAAAGATAAAGGTATGACTTCTGTTTTTAATGAACACAAAGAATCTGACGCATGGCTTAAATATGGAGACGGCGGTGGAAGAAAAGCAAAAACAGACAGTTGAGCTAGAAGACCCAACTAAGTTTTGTGGTAACGAATATGGATATTTATCACTACATATGGAATTACAAAGTCTAACAGATAAAGAAATCGTCAGTAATGTAAAGCGTATGAAAAAACTCAAACAACAAGAGACTGTTCCTTATATGTATTTACATCAGGAATATAAGAAACGAAATCTGGGGACTTTATAGTGTCGTATGCCCTTCTAAATAATAAATCCCACTTCTCCCTGCTTCGTAGCCCATCACGCCCCAAACAAATAGTATCAAGATGTAAAAAGCTCGGCATAGAATACGTCGCCCTTACTGATACTAATCTTAGTGGCTCCATAGACTTTTACACGAAAGCTATCGAGGGTGGTCTTAAACCATTACTCGGCTTAGAGTTAGCTATTTCTTCTGATGTGTGGCCAGAGAAAACATCTCATTCCCTAATCCTAATAGCTAAAAACCTAGCTGGATGGGGCGAACTCTTACGTCTATATAATACTGCTGCCCTGCCCGAAAATCTAGTAAACGAACGGCCTACTCTACCTCAGTCTTCTTTGGCCAAAACTCCAAACTTGATTGCTATTTCTGGTGGGGTTGGTAGTGAATTAACTGATAGTATCTTTAAGAGTATTAATGCTTATACGAGTAGAAGTTCTAGTAGTCAATTAAAGGCTGATTATGTATATGAAGATTGGCTTACTCGTACAACTAGTATTATTGAGAAGTACAAGGATTTATTTGGCGATAATTTCTATGTGGGAATTAATAGCTTTAATCTCGATAGGAACACTTTCCCATTTGTAGAATTCATGGTTGATGGGCTACGTTATTCTGCTAAAAAGTCTAATGTAAAATGTGTTGCTATTACTAACTCTCATTATTTAGAGAGAGAAGATAACGTAGACCAACATATTCTTCTATCTGTGCAGTACAAGTCAGAACTGTCTAAACTACAACCTCTGATTAATCATGCTAATGATTTTGAGGCATATCATCTATTAAATTCAAGTAATTTCTATATACCAGAAGTTAGTGAATTGGGTAGTCAGAATCTACTGGAGATTAATAATACAATAACTTTAGCTGAGTCTTGCGAACAGTTTAGCCCGCTAGCTAAGACTATGCTACCTAAATTCAAGACTCCTGATGGTTCTACTTCGGAAGAATATATTAGAAAGTTGTGTCGTGAGGGGTGGGCTAAACGAGAGAAAGAGATTGACATAGTTTGTAAGACTTTAGGTAAAACTAAGAAAGATTATGGGGACCGTTTTAAGCTTGAATTTGATACTCTATCTGCTGTGAAACTGGCAGACGGAGAAACTTCGCTACTTGACTACTTCCTACTTGTTCATGACTATGTTGATTATTCACAGCAAAATGGTGAATTAACTGGTTTATCTGCAAGAGGTTCTGTTGGTGGTTGTCTACTAGCTTATCTATTAGGTATTACTGATATTGACCCTCTTGAATTTGATTTGTTATTTACTAGATTCTATAATTCAGGAAGAAATACTGCTGATAATGTATCTTTGCCAGACATTGATATAGACTTTGAAGTTGAGAATCGTGAGCGAACAGTAGAGAGAATCAAAGAAAAGTATGGTCAAGACAAGGTTTGTCAAGTTGCAACATTTGGGCGTATGCAGGGTCGTTCAGCTATTAAAGATGTAATTAAAGCTCATAATGCTTGTGGTTTTGCTGAAACTAATCGTATCACCGACCAACTGCCAGAAGAAGCTCGTATTAGTGAAGAATTGCAGGAAATGAGGGATATTGATAAGGCTAATGGCGGGGAAGGTGAGGCTAGTGTGCTGATGTGGGCATTAGAGCATCGTGCTGATTCGCTAAAAGAGTGGGTTTGGTTAGATAATGGGCAACTACAGGGGCGTTTCTCTAAGATATTTGAGCAGGCGATTAGGTTAGAAGGAACAAAACGCTCTAGGGGCAGACATGCCGCAGCCCTAATAATTTCTCCCAAACCGATTGCTGAGTTCTGCCCGATGGTCTATGATAAAGAGTCTAAGTCGATGATGGCAGATATGGAATATGTTTTGTTAGAATTGATTGGAGCCTTAAAAGTTGATATACTTGGCTTGAGTTGTTTAGATAAAATACGTGCATGTTTGGATTTAATAAATGGAATTGCAAAATAAAGCGGCTAAGCTTAGAGCTACTAAAGACCAATTATTTTCTGAGTTAAAAACTCGCAAAGAAGATATATCAAGAATGGCTGTTAGTACTGATGGATTTTTAATGAAATCTGTATTAGCTTATGTTGTAGCGGAACTTGCACTGTCTGACTGTGAACGTCTAATTTTTGAACAAGAGATGAAGAATGAAGACTGACAAAAATTGCATCTATAAGATTAGACTAGCTGGAACTGACAGTTATTTACGGTCTGGTCAATATGTAGATTGGGGGAGTGCTAGTCAAGGACGTGCCTTTACAAAGATTGAGCACTGTAAACAACATATCTCACAATATAAAAAGAAGTACGTGAATCAAAATTTAGAGGTTGTAGAATTTAAATTTGTAGTAAGTAGGATAGGTAAAGTTATCATAGAAAAACAGGCATATAACACTAAAGTCTCTATAGTGGAGTCTGTTGATGTTGCAACAACTGCATGAAAACAATGTTAGCTGTACTCTTTGCCCAAGACATAAGACTTGCATTAGTCCAATCATAGGACAAACTACTAGTAAACCTATAGTGTTTGTTGGTGATTGGCCCACTTATGTAGATAATATTACAGAGGAAAACTTTCAGGGGCGTCCTGGACAACTTTTTGATAAGATACTTAGAGAAGTTGGTTTGTCTAGGTCACAAGTCTATATCACAAATATAGTTAAGTGCTATAGTAAGACTGTTCCAAAAAAGACAGAAGTTGATACTTGTCGTAGATGGCTCTATAAAGAATTCGATATAATAAAGCCCCAGGTAGTATTTACTCTTGGAAAACTGCCAGCCTCTAGATTACTTCACTTAAAATGTAAGGATAAACTTGCTGATGTAGTTGGGAAAATAGTAGAAGTTCCCTATATGAGTAAATTTAAGCTATGCCCACTGTTTAGTCTTACGACATTAATGAATCGCAGCGATTGGGAATTAACTAAACATATAGGTTACATTAAGACTGCAATTGATGGAATTACTCAACCTAATTAAAGACAACGATTTCGCCAAGGGTGGCCTATTAATGGTCATCGCTGGTGGATTAATGGCCTACGCTAGAAGTATGCCATATAAAATGTGGGGTTGGTTTCTTTATCATTGTACAGTAGCTGTTGAAGTATATGACGAATCTGATATGTATCGTTGGTTAGATATATGGTTTGCCCACCAGGAATATACAAAGACTTGCCGAAAGGTACTGCTAAAAAATCGTAATCAATCTGGTGGAATGTCAAGATTGGCTAATAGTTTTGATGAACCAAACCAAGATTCTATTATAGTCGTCCCAAATCATGGTCGTCACTATCTTTGGTTTAAGAACAAATTTATTATCTATGAACGCACAAAGAGATCGGAAGAGCGTCGTG
>ERZ869925.565-NODE-565-length-25539-cov-12.664574_pt1 | contig 25539 bp, 38 predicted proteins | sample MGYA00579311_ERZ869925 | MGnify/ENA primary metagenome ERZ869925 (study PRJEB32216, sample SAMN09231817) | wastewater metagenome | place: USA: Maryland | collected 2016-07-30 | study: EMG produced TPA metagenomics assembly of the PRJNA472060 data set (Reclaimed...
CATTTGATGCTTTTCTTTTTTGCAAGACTGTGGATGAAGCGAAGAATTCGAAAACTTCTTCAAGACAGAGAATGGTCGGCGAAAAGAAGTGGGCTTTTCTCACTTCGAACGGCGCGGTGGCTCTGGTCCTCTGGATCATGGCCGCAGATCATTCACAGTCGATGGAGCGCTGCCAAGCGGTGGCGAGCTTCGACACCTGTTTTTCTACACTGAACCCCTGAAGGAGGGCCTGATATGACGGACATTAGGGCATCTGTGATCTATCGCACTGGCCCCTTGACGGTGAAGGATTATGACGAGGCCATTGAGATGCTCCAGGGGGCTCGCAAGGACCTCTTGGACAAGGCCGCCGGGGAAGGTATCTGGGGATGTTATTGCTGCGAGGACACCGGCCACACGGCTGAGAGCTGTCATCATAACCCCCTCTTGGCCGCTCGGGACTGGGCCGCCGCCACGGCGGTGTATCAGTGCTATCACTGTGGTTTTGTCGCCAAAAATGACGAGGAAGCGCGTGAACACTTCGGGACCTCGGATGAGGAAGTGGCCAAGTGTATCCGCGACCGGGCCGGACCCCTCATTGAGTCTTTTCCCGGCATCAAAGCTGTCTCCCTCCTGATTGCCTATGACAATGGCTTCATCCACCGGGAGTGTACGCAGGATGCTTGGCTCAAGTCCCTTGATCCGATCCTCGGGGCTGACGGGGGGGACACGGCTGACCTCCGGGAACTGGACGCCTTTTGTCAGGGACTGTCCGAGGAAGAACGTGAGACCTTAGCGGCGGGGGAGGAGGCAGACCAGCAGGCCGTCGCCGCTCGCTGCTTGCGGCCCGAACTATGTGGATTGTTCAACGACATCTTTGAAGGAGCAGACCGATGACCGTCACCCCATATGCTCTAAAAGCCCCTAGGAAGCGATTCTAGGGGCTTTGTCTATTTACCGCTAACATATACCTCCCACACCCCTAAAGCCTCTGTATGGTCTTCTATGGCCATTCTAGAGGGTATCTATGTCCAAATGAAAGGATTAGTCATGTCTGACGTTCAATTTATATGGTTTTTTGTCTTATGCGCTATACTCTGGGTGCTTTTCAGTACTGCATGTTGGTACAAGATCACTTGTGATAATCATGAAGGAAAAAGATATTTTAGGATCAAACCAGACGATGTAGTCGTGTTAGTTCTTTGTATCATTACTGGACCTTTAACGTGGTTTTTAGTATTTCTTTCGAATCTTACGATAAAGAATTATTTTTATAGGGGGTATTGATGTTGTACATTTTCATTTGGATGATCAGTGGTGTCATCATTCATCACTCATTGATCATAGGTGATCTTACTAAAGATCATAAGGTTAGTTACAGTACATATTATCTATCATTGATTATTTCTATGATCATAGGACCATTATCCGCCCCTATGATGTTTGTAAGGCTTAAACAAGGAGGGTATTTTTGATGTTCGGAAATGGAATTAAAATCAGGATGGGCGCTGGTCGTCATGACTTTTCAAAGAATGGCCAGACAACATCATTTCTAGGATTCAATGAAAAGCAGATGAGTGAAGCTAGTTCAACACTTATCGCTTTTCTCCAGAGAAAAGGATTCTTCCGTGTTTAATATTTTTAGCAACAAACTTCGTGGATCATGCCAGAGTGCATATCCCAGAGTGATGAAGAACGGAGATACTGTAGCTCTAATTTACAATCCTCCTGACATGCTTAATATCTTTAGGGGTGTTGTTCTTATCGGTCCTAATACAGGCGTTGTCCTCAAGATTGGAAAAGAGGAAATGCAGAACTGGAAGGACTATAATAAGTCGGTTACATTCATTGGTCAGGATTAGGAGACTAACATGATCCGTCAGATTACTAATTGCAACACACAATCAGTTTGTCCAAAACCTTATCCTAAGATTATGAAACATAAGATCACAGGAAGTATCTTTCTATTTGAATCTCCCGGTAGAGGTGTTCGTCTCGTAGCTGGTGTTGGGGCTACCGGTATTGCAGGTACTTTTAGTTTTACTTTTATACCTACAGATTTTGAAGACTACAACAAATCTGTGACTATCGTGAATTGCTAGTCAAATCAGAAAGGATAATGAGATGTTTAAAGTAGGTGATGTTGTTCGAAGGAAGAAAGACCATCCTTGGTGTTTTGGAAGTAAACCAGTAACAATATTACGTTTGCGTCCCTAACGCTTACGAGACAGAGAAAAACGACTAGACTATAAGATATATCTTATAGTTATATCTTTAGCTATAAGATACTCTTAGTCTTAAGGATATATTATTAATTGAGTTCTATATCCTAGAGTATATCTAATGTGATACTTAGGGGTATATCTATAGGTAATGCTTAGGGTATAACCTTAGTTAATACTAATAGATATCTATATGTATATAACGAAAGGAATTTCAAGATGCAAAACCTATGGTTTGTTATCCCGGCGTTTATCCTTGGTGCTATCATCATCGTCAAGGTTATTGATTGGGCTTGTATCGATAGTAATAGTATGTCTAAGACTAATCCTCCATATCCAATCCCTAAGCCTAAGCCAAAGTTAGATACATTCAGGATTGCCCCTGCTGATACTGTTAACATGTTTTATGTAGAAGAGTATTGTCTCTATGGAGATGCATATTCATCATCTAATCTTGGTTGGAAAAGAGTAACAAATTGGATTGGTGAGAGATATCCTTTTCTCTACGAAGTAGATAGAAAGTTTACTGAACGAGAGGCTGAGTTGTACATCAAAAAGCAATTAGATTGGCTTGAATCTATCAGAATTCGTAACGAAGCTCTAAAAGAATTTCAATCACGAAATCCTCCTCGTGAAATCCCTCCGTTTAAACTATTGGAAGATGAGTAATGGATCAAATACTCATAGCCATATTATTATTATGGGTAGTAGTAGTCCCTGCTTTAGTCTACATAATCCATTTGTTGGAAGATAAATGATGGCCCAAGAACTCATTTTAATTCGAGGACTTCCCGGATCAGGTAAGAGTACTCTTGCTATCTCTCTATCTAAAAGATTTCAAGCTGCGGGATTAGATTTTCAACATATTGAAACAGATATGTTTTTTCAGAAATTAGATGGATATCAATTCGATAAATCAAAACTTCAAGAGGCTCATAAATGGACACAAGATTGGTGTCACGAATGCCTCGATGATAAAATAAATGTCATCGTCTCTAACACCTTTACCCGTATCTGGGAGATGAAGCCTTATATTGATATGGCTAAAGAATTTGGAGCTAAGCTGACTGTTATTACCTGCGAAGGACAGCATGGTAATGTTCATAATGTTCCTCCTGAAAAGATTCAGGAAATGAAACGTAGGTGGGAACCTTACGTGTAATACCCTCTAAAACCCTCACAATTGACCGTACAGAGCACTTAGCGTTTTAATGCCAGATTGTACTATAGGAACCCCTAAGTACGCTGTACGAGCCTTAAAACCCCCTTAGAAAGGAAAAGAAATGAACTCGTTGTCTCTTCTAATTTATTTTGCAGATGTTCTCGGTAGTTTCCAATTATTTGTTACTATGTGGTCAAAGAATCGCTATCTTCCCTGCATGGCAAAAAGGACGACCAAGAGTCGCGTCACCGCGGCCGCCTCAATTGTGAAATTTGGCAGCGCAGTTATTAGCGGTGCAAAACCTGATGCCAAGCTTGTGCAGGCTAACGTCGAACGAAGCACTGAAGCGCTCGAGCGGCTAACAGCCAAGCTGGCAAAGCCAGGAGTTTCGCTTCGCGCTAAGAAGGGCGTACCCCGCTTTTCGATTTCGGAAAACGAAGCTGGGGTGTTCATCCGGCGCCTGGACGGTCGCACCGAGCGTGGTCGTTTGGTCAATGGTGTTTTCGAGGTCATTGATTGAGGCGCCTGAACGAGGCAATCGATCAGATCCTTCAGGCCCAGCGGAAAACACGTAAACCGCTCGCGATCGTGCTCGCAGGCCACTATGTGTATTATAGGCGGGATAATATCTTTTATTGTAGCTGCCATTGTGATTGTTATACTTTAGCAAAACCTAAAACGAAGTTTGAAGTTGGAAAGCAGTACAAGAATCTTACTTTAGAGTTAAAACAGATGTAGTTATTTATACGGAGGAAAAGTGAATAACTTATCTCATTACCTTCAAGACGATCCGACAGAATATCCCTTCGTTTCTTTAGAAACATTAGGAGAAGATGAAATGCGTAGACCCGTAGCAGCATCAGCTTACAAAGCCCACTTTCCATCTAAATTCATAGATGAAGACGAGAAGATGGATAGGTACGTCCGGGATGCTGCGCGGGAAGGCGATAGAATCAGAACTATCTGTGCTACTAGAAGAATTCTTGAAGATAAGTCTCAGCGAGAATTGCTTAATGCTTCCCGATTGTAACGTAAAGAATAATTTGTATTGGAAAGACTCTGTCTACAATAATTTGGTAAACAATGCATTGAAATGCGAGATGATTCAGAACTCGAAGCATTCTGCTTGTCTGGTTTACAAAGGAAAAATCCTTCATACAGGGATAGCTAAGCGAAAAACCCACCCGCTCATGCTTCGATTTTCAGAAAATCAAAAGAAAATATACCTACATGCAGAACTCGATTGTATTGTCAAGTGCTTAAATACGCACGGTTCTGAGATTCTTTCTGAATGTGATTTGTACTGCCTCAGGATTACTAAAGGAAATTCAGTCGGAATGTCCAAACCTTGTGCTGTATGTCAGAAAGCTATCTCAGCGTTTTCTATAAGAAATGTCCATTGGAGCAGATAAAATTGAAAGAAATACTTCAAAACGTGACTCTTGTTATATTATTTTTTTATGTGTCTTAATAGGAAATATGATCGGTAATCTAATTTTATGGAGTTTTTTGAATGGGTTATGAACTCCCAGAAATATTTCAAGATAAAATTAAGTTAGATTCAAAGATAATCAATCTAAAATCAAAACCTGTTGTATCTTTAAAAGAATTTGCTGAAACAAGAATACAACAACGGTTAACAAGATACTCTTGCCATACCTTTATCAAACGCCAGAGAGGTGATAGAGATGGTGGAGGTGGTTCTAGTAATTCATTAGCAATTTAGGAGAACAAGAATGTTCAAAGACGCAAAGACTCTAGAAGAACTTCGTAAGATCACACCAAAGCTGTCTGGTCTTAGTTACTGTATTGTAGTTAGAAATGAAAAAGATGAAATTGAGATTCATCGACGTGAAGATCAGCCATGTATCGGTGGTGAACACAGGAAGTATAAAGCTTCTCATGGTAATGATTGTACTCGACCACAAGATTATCGTCCGGGTGATCTTCATAATCCATTCCCAAAAGGAACTCCTGTAGCTCTTAGTTACAATCGAAAGATTCTTAACGAAGCTAAGGAATTGATCGAATTCATTCTGTCTGATGAATCACCTTGGATTCGTGGATTTAAGAGTGCAAAGTATATTGAATTCATCCCTTCTAAGAATAAAGATTATGCTTATGACGGATGGATTCTGAAGACGGCCAAGATTGACCCGACTGTTTGGATTAGTTGTCTGAAGTTTATTCAGCAAGCTTCTTATATTGCTTTCAATGATCTGCAGAATAGAGGAATGTCTAAGAAAGAAGCTATTACCTGCATGGCCTTGATGAATCTTCACAGTCATATCCCGACTCATAAAGCTCATATAGGTCCTCCTAACAGTTATACTATGAATATTAACAGTTCTGTTGAAAGGGTATTCAAAGGTGAAAGCCGCGATATTACTGGTGGTACTTTATCTGATCGTTATGATTATAACCGCCCTAATCTAGCAAACGTATTCACAGACGAGAAAACTGATAAAGCTCCTTTCGTCAAACAGTTGAAGGACAAACTTCCTCCTGAATTTACTCCTGAAGTATTTGTTCAAACTGCAAAAGAAGTAATCTACAGCAATATGGATTAAAGATTTTCTAAAAAATTTACAACTGACTTTAGTTCATCTAAAGTTGCATCATTTTTAATACGATTCGCCTTCATAGATATAATCTGAATATTGGTTTTAATATATCCTTTATTCGGGTCAATTCGATCAATTGAGGGCGAATCATCCATAATACTAGTGTTAGTTTTAGACAAAAGTATCCCAAGAATTGGACAATATTCAGGAATGATTATATCAGACAAATCTAAATCAAAAGGTATATTTTTTCTTTTAGATTTAGACTTAATACTAAAAAACAACTGTTTTTCGTAATTTTCGCTTCTCCATTTTCTACCCCATTCCCGTTTTAATTCTAATGGAAGATTGCGTCTATAATTTGATTTTTGCTTATTAATTCTATCTTTATTTTTATGATAATGTTCTTTATTTCGAGATAAAACAGTCTCTTTATTTTTCTGATAATATTTACGTCTTGTTTCTAATAATTTTTCGTGGTTCAAAATATTTGACTCCTTCATGGATTAATTAAGTCGATGAATTTCTTTTCATCAAAATATAATTATACAACAAGAGGAAATAATATGATAGATATAAAAATTGGTGCTGATCCAGAATGTTTTATTCTTAATAAAAAAACTAATAGATTTATATCAGCACATAATATAATTCCAGGAACTAAAGACGAACCATTCAAAATTGCTTGCGGTGCTATACAAAAAGATGGATTAGCTGCTGAATTTAATATCGATCCGGCATCATCAAGTGATGAATTTTTGTATAATATAAATTTTGTCGTGGATTATCTTGGAACTCTTGTCCGAAAAGTAAACCCTGATTACGTCCTTGCGGCTGAACCTGTAGCTACCTTCGATAAAGAATATTTCGATGCTCTTCCCCCAGAGCCAAAAGTTCTAGGATGTAATCCTGACTTTAACGCTTACACTGGTAAGCCAAATAATCCCCCACATACGACTGAGTGTTTTAGGACTGGCGCTGGCCATATTCATATTGGCTGGGGTGAGTTCTTCGATATTTATGATCCAGATCATCTTAGAGTGTGTTGTGAAGTAGTAAAACAATTAGACGTAATTCTGTATCCTAACAGCATGTCGTGGGATAAGGATACAAAACGTCGTACACTGTATGGAAGGATGGGTTCATTTCGTCCTAAACATTACGGTGTTGAATATCGTCCTTTGAGTAATGCTTTCCTTCGTGATGCTGATATCATCAGGTATGTATTCGATACTACTATCTGGGCCGTAGATCAGTATTTCAATCACGATAAGAAGTATTTTAGCGATAACCGTCCGCTTCTCCCGGAGAAATATCAATGAGATATCCTAATGTATTTGGTGCTGGTGAAATTGACAGTCTTCCCGGTTGTTCACAGATCGCTGTAATCCATTCAGCATTTGTAGACCCAGAAATGCGAAACAAAGGATATGGAAGAAGCAATAACACTGAACGATTGAACAAATGTCATGACCTTGGTTACGACATGGCGTTGTGTACCGTCGATCTATCAAATAAAAATCAGCTAAAAATTCTTAAAAAGAATGGTTGGATGATCTTGACAAAATTCAAATCTCGTAAAACAGGTCATACTGTAGGTGTCTTTGCTCATGGAATTGGACAGAAACTAGAAGAAAATGCAGTATTTCCCATGCTGTATGATGTCTCTGCAGCTGAACGGTATTATTCAGATTATGTTCACCCGGATGGGCTACAATGAAACTCGCTGTCTATGGGACTTTGAAACAAGGGTACCGATTGCATCATTGTTTAGGGAAGTCTATATTCCTTAAACGTATTGTGATCGAAGGATTCAGGTTGCATGATTTAGGTTGTCCTATCATGGTACGATCTCCTGACGATAAAGTTCATGCAGAGTTGTACGATCTCGATTCTGACCCTAAGATTCTAAAGCGATTAGATGAAATTGAAAGCATGTACAGCAGAGTTGAATTGAATCAAGGTGATGATACTTTTTCTGTATATGTCTATAAGGGCCGTCCTTTTGGAAAGGAATGTAACATCGTTCACGGAGCTTATTTATGGGGATAACTAAAGATATTTCTAAAGAAGAAGCTTACAAGATTGCTTTAGACTTTATGGAGAATTTGAATTATAAAGAAAGACACTCTATATATGCTAATTTTATTCAGATAGGGCCTAAGTCTAGACGAGTCGCTTTAGACAGTGCTTGCCATGCTAGTTTTAGCATCGATTATAAATGGTTTTATCACGGCTCTCAGTTATTTGAAACTATAGAAAATAAAAGTCTTAAAAAGAAATTCTGGGAGTGGATCACTCATAAGAATTCCCCTTGGTATCTTGTATCTAAACACATCGAGCCGACTTATAATAAAACATCTGGATTACAAACAGGTTGGATAGTAGATCAAGATAAAGTCAAGGATATCCCATTCAAGTTCTTAAAGAACTTTGCTATTTTGACGAGAGTTTTAACAGAAAAACCTAATAATTTTGCATTTTGGGAGTATGCTGTAGACGCTGGTGTTGACCCTAGAGATGCGTTCGTTCTTTGCTCATACTTTAGCCACAAAAACGATCTGATTGAATACTCTGGATCAAGAGGATCAAATATCTACGGAGGACACTGGCCGTTACAAAACCTTGATATCAGACGATTTACTACATCTGATCCTATGTTAGATAAGAATGATCCTTGGGTAAATGGATGTTGGCAAAATCGAAAACGACCTTTTCCGTTCTATGGATTAGAACATTTAGGAACAACAAAGAAAACAAGATTTTCTTCTGTCAATATCATTGAACTATCAGAAATCCTGAATAAATACTATCCTCTTAAGAAAGAGTACATGAAATGAAAAAAGTCTATCTAGTCAATTGGGATGTATCAATCAACTCGATGTTCAAGGTTCGGAAAGATGAGTACGAACTTCTTGGAACTAGTCATAAGGATGCAGATATCTTAGTATTCGATGGTGGTCCTGATGTAACTCCAGAGTTATACGGAGAGAAACGCCTTTCTTGTACTGGATCAGATCGAATGAAAGAACAACACAACAAGTTCTTTTTCGAATCTTACCCAGAAAAACTGAAAGTCGGTATTTGTTTTGGCGGTCAGTACCTGAATGTCATGTCAGGTGGTGCTATGTGGCAGAATGTAAATAATCACAGCCGACCTCATCATATGACGAATCTTCTAAACATCAATGACAAGTTCAAGAAGGGCCAAGATATCCTAGTTACTAGTACTCATCATCAGATGATGATCTCCTCGAAAGAAGGAGAAATTCTTGCATTCGCAAATGAAGCTACAGAATTTCTTTCAGCTAACAAACGCCCTAATCCTGATTACGATACAGAAGTAGTCTGGTATGAAAAAACAAGGAGTCTGTGCTTCCAGCCTCATCCTGAGTATTCATCTGAAGCTGCGATGAGTACTCGTGAATACTTCTTCGATCTCCTCAAATATCTGGTGGAATAATGTCAAATACTTGGTGGTACAATGGCTAATAATTCAAATTGGGTAGGTGGTGATTTTGTTTACTCTCCGCAATGGGCTTCAGGTAGAAGTAATTCCGGAGATTCAAGAAAGAAATACGGTAATGCTGGGACCAAGCGTGGGAGATTTAATCCTAATCCTGTCCCACGAAATCATCCCAGTTGTATGATCACACAGAAATCTACCGCAGAAAAGAAACGCTGGGCTGATCTTGTAGCTTCTGGAAATCGACCCTGTAAGTATTATTCCTCTGGAATTCGAAAGGATTAATAGATTGTGTGGCCTTCTTGGAATTGCAGGTGATGGAATTACCACTGATGATCTGAAGATGTTCAAGACGCTGATGAGTATATCATCACTTCGTGGACTAGATGGAACTGGGCTTTTACAAGCTAAAGTTACTAAATCTCTAAAGCCTACTTTTCTGATCGAAAAGGATGCGATGGAGTCTAATGCATTTCTAAGACATCATTTAAACGGAACAGGAAATAAATTAGTCTTAAAATCTATTCTAGATAACGTCTTTATGGGTCATACTCGATGGGCTACTAGGGGCGATGTCAACAAGGAGAATTGTCACCCTTTCAAGTTTAATAACATCGTAGGTGTTCATAATGGTACACTTACAGACAACAGGTATCATTATAAGGATGTCACAGATAGTGAGCTTCTGATCGAAGATTTTTCAAATAAAGGTATCAAGAAAACTCTGTCTGATCTTGATTCGACTAATGCATTCGCAGTCGTGGTTCTTAATCTTGCTACTGGTCGATTAACATTTGCTAGAAATCATCATAGAGAACTTCATTTGTGTTTCCACAAGAGTCGGCGTGTTCTTTATTGGGCATCTGAAGAAGAGATGCTTGAATTCGCTTTGAAACGTCATGGTATTCAACATGAAGAGATTCTGATTTTCAAGCCGAATCATATATATAATATCAATCCTTGGGATATTGTTCCCGGCAGAAATGGTCCTTGGCAAGTAGAGGAATTCACTCCTAAGACTATTCCATTTAGTAAGAAGAAAAAGAAGTTTGATTATCATGACATGACTACATGGAGTGATTGGGGTGAATTCGAACATTGGCATCAGACATTAGATAGAGAAGCTAACAAGAAAGCAGAAGAATCTGCAAAGGTATTTACGGAAAAGAAGGGAGATGATCTTAGTAAAGATGAAATCCCTTTTAAGAATAGCAAGATTCCTCCACGGGAAAATTGTGGATTTTGTGGCACGAGTTTGAATCTTGCTGAACAATTCTTTGCCAAAGAAGTCACATATAACGGTAAGAAAACTATTCAATGCGCCGATTGTTCTTATGCGATATCCAACGGAACTAAAGTTGAAGATGTTACAAGGTCGATGCTTACATGAAATCTAATTACAAACTGGGTTGTGATCCAGAATGTTTTCTTTTTCTTGACGGTCAGCCTATTTCAGCACATGACTTTCTTCCCGGTTCAAAGAAAGAACCGTATCGAGTATCCAACGGATACGTACAGCCAGATGGATTAGCTGCTGAATTTAACATCGATCCGGTGGATAACCCACAAGATTGGCTTCATAATATCGATAACGTTTTTTACGATATGAAGACGATTATCAAACGAAAGAATAGAGATGTCGTCGTCAAATTTATCCCTTACGTAGAGTTCGACAAAGAATATTTTGATTCTCTTCCAAAAGAATGTAAGGTTCTGGGGTGTGATCCAGACTTCAATTATCAAGGTAATATGAATCCTGCTCCTGAAATTAAAGATATTCCTATCAGGACAGCTGCAGGACATATCCATATCGGATGGACTGAAGGGCAAGACCCGCAAGATTCTGGACATTTCGAAGACTGTCGGTTTATGTCTGAATACTTTCATAAACGAGATGTATTCAGTTCTACATCGAGAGAAGAACGGGAGCGTATTAACTACTACGGAATGCTCGGATCATTTCGTCCTAAGAGTTATGGTGTCGAACTAAGGTCACCAAGTAATCTATGGTTGAAGACTAACGAATCTCGTCTTAAAATGTACTATAAAGTGATGACTTATTTAGAGAATTTAGAAAAGGAGGTACAAAATGCGTTGTAAAATCCCAGCTGCAGACTTAACTCAGCGGTTGGATCATACGATTTGTATGTACAAAGACTTTCCATATTACGTCCGAGTCGCTGGCGACTCTTTAAAACTATTCGATATGGTCGATTGTGATACTCTTGCTTATCACATTTCATCAGACGACCCGCTTCTAGACGTAGCTACCCCTCCTTTGGGGTATTGTCAGTATGATCCTAGAACGGTTGTTTATCTAAGCCGTAAACCACATCGTAAGTTTAAACAGGGTATCGATCAGGGTGGTCTTAACATCGAAGTGATCCCCGGTAGTATGTACACCGGGAAGTTGAAGTTTCATTCTAATTATGTTCGTAAGACAATTCTTAAAGAATATCCTCCTTTAAGGCAATGTCTTAAGAAACTCGAAGCTAATTCAAAGACAGAAGATCACGGTCAGATTGAACTAGCCGTATCATCAGATTGTGCTGTTGTTCTCACAGCCAAGAACTTAGTAAAAGTTTATTACCAACAAACACCAGTAGGTTATATCAATACGAATGACTTAGGATCAGTTCGTCCTACAGTAATAGTCCCGAATACTGGCATGGGTTGGATTATTTCTCATTATCTACAAGATTTTACATGGAATGTGGAGTAAGTAATGATTATAGACTGTATTAAACGAAAAATTTCTACAGGTGTATTATATGAAGGACAATATGGTATTGAAATTGAGACAGAAACCAAGAAGGCTTATCCTGTTCCTTTGATGACTTTTTGGGATGTAAAAGACGACAATTCCCTTCGTGATTATGGTAAAGAGTATGTCCTTAAAGCACCAGTAAATTACGGCGTTCAATTAGACGAAGCTCTTAACGAGTTCTATGACAAGACCAAGAAGATTAATTTTATTCCAGATAGCATCAGTACATCTGTTCATGTTCACTGGAATATTCTTCCTGAAACTTGGCAGACTTTCGGTAACTTTCTGACGATTTACACTTTGACAGAAAATCTTCTTATTGAATACTCAGGTGAATTCCGCCGGAATAATCTATTTTGTCTTCCTATCAGATCGGTACCTATTTTAGTTGATTACATTGTCAATATCTTTTCAGGTGTTAAGGAAAGAAATTACAATGCCTGTAATATCCCACAAGAGATGGTGAAGTACGCCGCTCTGAATTTGAGTACTATTAGTAAGTTTGGCTCTCTTGAAATGCGGTCTATGAGAGGAGTGACAGACGTAAAGACGATTAAAGAATGGATTTCTATTATCAATTCTATCGTTAATTTCTCTCGTCAAGACTTGACTCCACCTAAGATTCTAGATATATATAAGGAATTAGGTGATGAGATGATCGCTGATATCTTTGGCAAGTACTACGATGCACTTAGCCACAAAGATTCTAAAGAACTCCTACGAAAGAATTTATTCCGAGCAGGCAAGATTGGTTATTGTCTGACAGAAGACCAATGGAAAATGCTAGACACCAAACCAGAAAAGAAAGAAGCATCTAAAGACACGTTAGAGATGTACGCCCTCCAACACTTTGGAATTTCCTATGCAGACCTTTCGATGGCCAAGAAAGAGCATATTCACGAAATGATTGCGATCCTAGAACAAGCACCTCCTAAAGCGATGAAAAAGAAACAGTTCTTCCAAGATTTTGTTCTTGCAGAACCCGTCGGTATAGCTCCCGGTATGGTTATCAACGTCAACGGTTAATTAGCAGGAAATCAAATGTCAAGTTATATTCTTCGTCGATCTAGTCTCGGTAAAACAAGTTGCCGGGAAATTGCAAAAGCATCTGTGACAGGTATCGAGGTATTCCGAAATGACGGAATGAAATACCTTGCAGATCAGAATAAGTATGTAAAAGGTAATCCTCCTGCTCAAGCAGATTATGTGTTTAGGTGGGGTGTCACTTCGGAAATCGGAGGCGGCAAGGTAGTCAACAAGTCAGAAGCAATCCATAAGATCAATAACAAGGGTAAGTTTCGTAAGCTTTGTTATGAAAATGGTATTGCCATGAAGACGTGGCTACCGGGTGATAATCTAAACGATATCGAATTTCCGGTAGTAGTTCGCAGGAATAACCATGCACAAGGTAAGAACCTTCATGTCTGCAAGAATAACGCAGAACTCAAAGCAGCCATTGCAAAATACCCAGACAATTATTATATCTCGACACTTATCAATAAAGTATCTGAATATCGTATCTTCTTTGTGTGTGGGCGAGTTGTTTGGGTAGCAAACAAGACTCCCGGAAATCCGAATCAAGTCGCTTGGAATGTAGCTCAGGGTGGTGCGTTTAATAACGTTAACTGGGGCGATTGGCCGCTTAAGGCTATCAAAGCTTCATACAAGGCATTCGAACTATCTGGTCTAGATTTTGGTGGTGTTGATGTAATGATCGATGCTGCTGGAAATTGTTATGTCCTAGAGATTAACTCTGCTCCATCCCAGACTAGTCCGTATCGTCAGCAATGTACAGCGAAGGCTTTCGACTACATTGTTAAGAACGGACGGGATAAGATTCCTTTGGTTGATAAACTAGGGGATTGGAAAAAATGGGGACATCCTTGTCTGTCTCCTGATGTCTATGTCTAATTAAAATGTAATTAAAGGATATTCATTTTGTGCAAGATTATTCACTTTCAGCCCGGACAAATGCTTCCAGTCGATATGCTGGAAAATGCGATAGCTAATAACTGGCATGGCTATGGACTCATCGTTAAGACTCCTAAGAAACTGACAGTACTAAAGAAAGTACCAGATGACTTTGATAATCCTGAAACGACTCGCGGTCTATTCAAGGAAATTCATGATCTGCTAAAGAAATACATCAAGTACGAACGAGTAATCCACCTTCGTCATAAGACTGAAGGTGATGTTTCAGAAGACAACTGTCATCCATTTAAGGTATACGAACTAAACGGACGTGAAGTTTATTTTGCACATAACGGAACTATGTATGAGTATAGGGCTAATACTCATGTTGTTGGACAAGAGAAAGATAACAGGAGTGATAGTAAAATCTTTGCAGAAAAAATTCTTGCTCCTCTTCTAGAACTTACTAAGGATGGTAACTACGATCAATATATGTTTAAGTTCCTCTTAGCTAAAGTCTGGGGTGGAACAAATAACATGGGTGTCCTAGTATCTAATGATCTTCCTACATACGAATTTCCTTATACTGAGTGGAAGAATATTGTAGTCAAGAACTCTGAAGGTGAAGATGTAACAATCCGAGCCAGCAATGATTCTTACTTCAAGGAGGTCAAACGCGGTCCTATTTATGAGGAGAATAAGAAAAAGAAGGAAGAACAGGAGCGCTCCTTTCGACCAAACCATCTCCCTGCTAATACTAACACTCGTCATGATTGGCCTTTATCTCAGCTACGGAACATAGACTTCCAACAGAATAATTATCTGACTGAAGAATTAGTAGATATTATGGATCATATTGATCTGTATACTGACGAAGGTCTGGCTGATCTGTCGAAGCTTATGCATGAAGAAGTTGATGCTCTTGTACAAGATAAACCGGAAGTCCTAGGTGCCCTGTTCATTCATCTGTCTGGTAAGTTTGCAGGACTCTACGAAGAGAATAAAAAGCTAGTAGAAAAGCACACTATTGCAAGTAAGATGGTGTCTGAATTAAAAAAGAGTGCTGTACTCCAATGAGATTCGACGATGATCAATTAGAAATCTTTAAGGATGTAATAGATAAGATGTGTCCGGTCAGGAATTCAGACGTGACTGCATATAATAACTGTGAGAGGGTCTTCAGTGCATTAAGCGTGCGAGGGCAGTATTCCCCTGATTTTGATGACATACGTAAACGAGACCATATTCCAATCTTTATTTACGAACATGCACTGAAAAATGGTGGTGATTATCATGGAGTGTTGATCAACCCAAAAGTCCGCTATCTAGGTGAAGCTCATACAGCTACAGATACTTACATCCTCAAGAGTACTTTTGGCGAGACTTATACCGTAGCATTTATCGATGAAACTAAATATCCAGTATACAAACGGGCTCATATCAAAGGACAAGTCTACGTAGTTCCTCCTAAAGTTCTTCTCGATCTGGACTATATTCACAGAAATGGAAAGATGTATCGAAGAGAGCTACGTAATTTCTTTATGAGAGACCAAGAAATCCCTTTAAAAAGCAAATCAATTACTCCATCGCTTAGATGCTGGATGTATATCGGTATTGGTGAACATTGGGAGAATATGGTTCTTCACAAGAAAGCTATGTCTCAAGATTATAAAACGGGTAATTGGACTTATTATTAATTGAAAGAATTTAATGAACAGACGATTATTTCGATGCAGTATTTGTAACACTGTATCAGATAGCTGCATAGAAACAAATAACAAAGAAACAAGTAAAGGTCATTTCTATAAAGACCCAAAACATCCTAAAACATCTTTAATCTGTACTCCATGTAATATAGAAATTGGTACTATGATTTCTGAATTTCATCTTGCAGATGACCCACAATTCAACTATGATTTTACTAAGAGGAAAGATTGATATAGATTGTACAAAAAGAAATTCAAACAACATGGACTTCCTTGCCCGTGTGGTGAAAGCTCCGACGCCTACGCGTTAGATTATAAAGATGATGGGTATTGCTTCAGTTGTTCAAAACCATTCAGTAAGAAGGAGAACGTTATAGATACAGTTAAGACAGGTGTAGAAGAATTCGAGTATTGGCCTCACAGAGGTATCTCTAGAGGTACATATGAGTTCTTTAATGTGAAGACAAAGTTTATCGACGGTGAACCTTCTGAAGTAGGATTTATCTGGCCTTCTGGTGGTGTTCGTATTCGTCGGTTAGGTGAAGATATTGCGAAGTCAGACAGGTTTTATTCCAAGGGAAGTATGAATAATCCGGGTCTGTTTGGACAAGATAAGTTCGATCCCGGAAGTAAAGATGGAATTGTCATCGTAGCTGGAGGCCATGATGTACTAGCGACACATGAAATGCTCGGAGGTAAATATGCTGTCGTTTGCCCTACTTCCGAGTCAGTAGCTAAACGAGATGTCGCAAATCAATGGAACTATATTAACTCATTTAAGAAAATCTTTATCTGTTTCGATAATGACGAGGCTGGATATAAAGCAGCTTCTGACATTGCTCCTTTGTTTGATTTCCATAAGGTATATCATGTTCGTCTGACTACACATAAAGACCCGAATGAATATCTAGAAGCACAACAAGTAGATTCATTCAGGAAGATATTCGAGAATGCAAAAAGGTTTTCTCCCGACAACATCATCAGTTCATTCTCAGATATCCGAGAAGCACTTCGAAAAGATTCGGAAAGCCAAATCGGAACTTACCCTTTCTCATCTTTACAGACAAATACGTATGGACTGCATGAAGGCGAAGTTGTCGTTGTTAAAGCTCGAAGAGGCGTGGGTAAGACTGAACTCTTAAGAGCTATCGAACATCATCTTCTAAAGACTACGAAAGTTAATTTAGGATTAATCCATCTTGAAGAAGACACTGGAACAACTATTAAGGCAATTGCTGGATATGAACTTTCGGTCCCAGCAACATTACCCGATTGTGGATTATCTGAAGAAGATATTCTTGAGGGATATAAAAGAGCTGTCAGTGACGATGAAGGACGGGTCCACCTTTATCTTTCGTTCGACAGAGAAGACGAAGAGTTACTGTTTAACAATATCCGGTTCCTCGTCGCAGCTGCCGGTTGTAAAGTTATCGTCCTTGACCACATCACATGGTTAGCTACTGGTCGTGACGACGATGATGAACGAAAGAAATTAGATAGAATTTCTCAAGGATTGAAACTTCTCGCAAAGGAATTAAGATTTTGTCTTATTATGATTTCGCACGTCAACGCCCAAGGTGGTACTCGTGGTTCAGCTAACATCGAGAACGTTGCTAACACGATTATCTCATTAGACCGAGACGAAAAACACCCTGATCCTTTCACTCGTAGTGTAGTTCATGTAATGCTTGAAAAGGTACGTCTTGGTGGTCGAACAGGACCAGCCGGGAAGGCAGTCTTTAATATCATGACTGGTAAGTTAGAAGAACTAACAGATCAATCTTATAAGGAAATTGACGTTAAGGAATTTGCTATATGATCGAAACAGAGGTAGTATACCAAATAAAGTATGTGAACAAAGGAAAACAATTCCATCCTAAACTTGCTATGGGATATGCTACGTATACAGAAGATCAGAAAGAATTTGCTAAGTCTGTTCTATTTGAATTAAGAGCAAACCCTGTTCATAAAAATATAGATTTCTATCTGATTTGTACTATTACTACTACAAAGGTCATTGGAGATGCCGAGCAAATCTAGTACTATCCATAAGATAAAAGCAATGGCAAAAGGAAAACCCTTTGATTTTGATAAAGCTTTGTCATATGCAGTTTATTCAGAAAATAAACACGATAAAGCTGTAGAAATTTTAAATGGTTTAAAAAAGATCGGAAGTCAAATGTATAATTACTATTTGATAACAGAAATCACGACACAGGTTTTAGTAGAATGAGTTTAAACAATGTGATGCCTTGGTGGTTTATAGAGCTGGATTCTATACTGTTCAAGTGCGAAAAGTGTCTTCCAGAAGAGCGACAAACTGTTTATCGAGAAGCCATCGATAAGTTTAAAAACAACGAAAATATACCGAAGGGTATTTCAGAAATGTGGATAAAAAGACTAGAGTATGGATATACATGGGATGTTCCAAGGAAGTCTAAATGAACTTAGACCCCTTCATTGTAGCAGTAATCATCGTTATTAGTATCTTAATATTTTTATCTAAAAACCCACCAGATGATACTCTTAGTGCTTGACAGATAAGCTGACTAGTTGTATATATAATTATAAGAAGAACGGAAGGAAAAATAAATATTACAACAATGCCAAAAATGTAAGAGACATCTTTTACCAGATGAATTCGCATCCATAAAAAGAAAATTAGTAGATGGTACTGTAAGATTTTCTAAGAATACAACTTGTAGAAAGTGTTTAAATGAGTATTATAAATTAAGATATAATACAGGAAGACAAAAAGAATATGTCGTTGCTAATAAAAAATATAAACTAAAGAAATTCGGGTTGTCTCTAGAAGATTATAACCTTCAGTTAGAGAAACAAGATTATTGTTGTTACATTTGTAAAAGTTATAACAATGACAAATCTTTATGTGTCGATCATGACCACAAGACCGGTAAAGTTAGAAAACTACTCTGTAATAATTGTAATTCTGCCCTTGGTTATGTAAAAGATAGAACAGATATATTGAATTCTATGATTGATTATCTAACAGAACATAGCGAGGAGGAGGAGGAGGATTAAATACTTAAAGAAAAAACATGGGTTATAGATACAGAAGGTGATTCCTTTAATCCTACTAAATTCCATTGTCTCTCTGTGACTAATAATGGAGAAGATGTTTTCTCTGTCTCCGATTATGATAAGATGAAAAAATTCTTTTCAGAAGCAGAAACATTGATATGCCACAATATCCAAAGAGCTGACGTTCCTTGGATCGAAAGAATTCTAGGGATCAAGATCACTGCCCGGATAATCGATACTCTTCCTTTATCTTGGACACTATTCCCAGATATAAATAATCATGGATTATATGATTGGGGGCAAGAATTAGGAATACCTAAAGTAGAGATCGAAGATTGGGTTAATCTTCCTGTAGAACGATATATCGAACGATGTGAACAAGATGTTCGAATCAACTACACTGTCTGGATTAAGATATACGAAAAGCTTTTAAAGCTATACGATAATCCAGAAGATATGAACAGGTACATCGATTATCTTTCGTTCAAGATGTACACTGCGAGATTAAAAGAACAGAATAGGTGGAAACTAGATGTCGTACAGACTAAACAGGCCATTGAAGAACTCTCTATCGAACGAGACAAAAGGATATCCGAACTCGCTTCAGCGATGCCTAGAGTTCCAGTCTATGCGACGAAATCAGTCCCGAAGAAACTTTATAACAAAGACGGGGAGTTAACTAAACTTGGTCAAGTCTGGTTCGAAAGACTTTCTGAATTAAAACTTCCAAAGGACACGGAAAGTGTTGAATTTTTATCTGGTTACGAAGAGCCTAATCCGGGGTCGAATAAACAAATTAAAGACTGGTTATTTTCTCTGGGTTGGAAACCTGCGACGTTTAAGTACGTTAAGGATGAAGCAACAGGCAAGAAACGTGAGATTCCTCAAATCAATGCACCACCCCAAAAAGGTGGAGGAGTATGCCCTAGCGTCCAAGCGCTATTTGCTAGAGAACCCAAGTTAGAGGCATTAGACGGTGTATCAATACTTTCCCATCGTATCGGTTTGCTTAATGGTTTTATTCGGGATGTTTCGCCTGACGGATATCTTCAAGCCAAAGTAGCCGGTCTTACAAATACACTTCGTTGGAAACATGCAGAGATCGTCAATCTACCTAGGGTAGACAGGAAGTACGCCTCTGCTGTCCGAAGCTCACTTGTAGCTCTCGATGGTCATCTTCTGTGTGGTTCTGATATGTCAGGACTAGAAGATAGACTTAAACAACATTATATTTATCCTTTTGATCCTGAATACGTTCAGGAAATGATGGCAGATGATTATGATCCACATCTGTCTCTTGCATTATCAGCCGGAGCTATTTCTAGTGTACAATCCGATAATTACAAAACCGGACTTGATAAAAGCATTAAGCCGATTAGAGACATATATAAGAACGGAAATTATGCCTGCCAGTACAATGCATACCCTCCGACTATCGCAAGAACATGTGGCGTCTCCCTTGAAAAAGGAAAAGAAATCTTTGATGCCTACTGGGAAAAGAACTGGGCTATCAAAGAAGTTGTAAAACAACAGGTTATAAAGTATATCGGAGATGAAATGTTTCTTCTTAATCCGATATCTAAGTTCTGGTATAGTCTCAGGACAGAGAACGATATTTTTAGCACGCTAGTACAAGGTACTGCTGCTTATGCATTTGACATCTATCTTGGGTTTGTCCTCAAAGAGGATTCCCGATTGATAGGTGATTTTCATGATGAATTTATTTTACATGTAGAAGAAGGGCAAAAAGAACAAACAGAAAAACTTTGTTTAAAAGCGATAGAACAAACTAACCAATTTTTAAATTTAAATCGTAAACTAGATGTTGGAATTCAATTCGGTCAAAAATATAGTGAGATTCACTGATGCATTTATGCCCATATTCATACGAATTTTGTAATAAATGGGAATGCCCGAATAATTACAATCGCCCTCCTTTGACTTATTCTTGGGAGGACCCTAAACAAAAAGACGAAAATTTTGATTGTTTATGTATGTGTGATTGTGATGAAGAAAAGACATCCGAATGTGCATATGATATTTAAGGAGAATTTATTATAGCTACAGAATATATGACTTTCCAAGGCAAAGCCCGTTGGATGAAACACCTGTATACTCCAGACAACGCTTTCGGTGCCTCCAAGTACAAGGCAGGTATCTGGGTGTCTAAGGAGACTGCAGATCAGATTAAAAAAGCAGGTGTTCAAAAGAAAGTAAAAGAAGACGAGAAAGGTCCTTGGATCGAATTTACTCGTGATGAAGTAAAAGTAATGAAGGGTCAGCCGGTGTTTTTTACGCCGCCAATCCTTGAAGATAAGAATGGTGCATCTATTATTTCTTATGTAGATGAATACGGTAAGACAGTTAAATCTTATAATGATCCTGCGAAGAAGACTTCGATCAAAAAGCAAGGTGAGAACATTCTAATCGGTAATGATTCTGATGTCCAACTTACCGTCGCAGTATTTGATACAATGAAGGGAAAGGGTCAACGTCTTGAAAGCGTTCGCATTCTTGATCTTATCGAGTATAAGCCTACGGAGACAGAACCAGCCCCAGTTGTACAACCAGCAGTTCCAGCTAAGAAAGTTGTTTCTCCCTTTTAACTAAATCCCACAGTGGGGCCTTAAGCTTTACTCTCATAGCTTCCACTGTTGCCGCAGTACTTCCTTCGAGAAGAGTCGGTTAAGCGAGAGCGAACAATCGGGACCTACCACGCGAAAGAGGGTATCCAGAGGTTGGTAACTGGAATTTACGACCTGTGTTTGTCCGAGCAGGAGTCTATCACCGTGCTGTCATCTTGAACACGAATCGGACTCCATTTAACAAGGAAATAGAAATGCCAATCGATATTATTGGTAAGCAGATTCTAAATGATGTTAAGACACTACCCGGATGCGATAAAGCTATCATCGCAGGTGGTTTTTGCAGAGATGCAATTTTAGGTGGTGACTGGAAAGACGTAGATATTTACGTACCATCTAAAGGTTTCAAGAAGTTTGATCTTCCTAAGCACTACGACTGGTATAAGATGCCCAAGGAGACTTACGCAGGACAACTCTTAAAACAAGTCCTAGATATTCGTTACCTAGGTGCTGTAAATATTCAGTTGATAGCTTATGACCTACCAGAAAAAGACTTCGGTAAAAATCTCGTAGATCAATTTAACTACGGAATCGACCAAGCTTGGACTGAAGATGGTGAAACTATTCATAAATCTGATAAATTTTTAGATGACGAATTCAATGGAACTATCACTCTTCTTAAAGAATGTTCTATCGACGAACTTCCTAAAGTAATTGATAAATATCTTCGATTGAAAAAGAAGTATGATCATAAATATAACTTTAGGTTTAAATGCCCTAATCTTTTCTGGAAGAAAACTCCTGCTATAGGAAAACAGAATATTAAAGAAGTAGAAACTAAAAAAGATTGACGTAAGGGTAAAGATTTCCTAAAGAAACATTGGTGGGAAGCTGGCCAACATGTGCCAGAAGATGCTCAAGTACAATGGCCACCAGCCATTGCTCCTAATCCCCCTCAAGCTGTCATAAATCAAGTCTGGGGCGGTATTGACCCCAATGTACAAGCAGGACAAGCTGCAGTAAACCAAGTTTGGAACGATATGATGAACGCCGCTGCTGCACAAGGCGCTTTAAATAATATCGTAGGTAATATTGCAGATGAAGAAGTAGAAGAAGGACAATTTTAATAAAAACAATACAAACATTAGTCTCAGATATTGAAGAGGTTTTAACCAAGGGTGCAGAAATACCCAAAGATAAAATCAATAAATTTGGCAAGAGCCTCGCATCTCTTATTGCAAAGAGATTGCAACCTGAAGAAAAGAAGCCATTCACGTTACGAATGAGTAATATTGGTAATCCTTGTCTTCGTAGATTATGGTACGATAAGTACAAACCAGAAGGACAAGAAAAGCTTTCAGCTAGTACCAAGTTTAAATTTCTGTTCGGTGATCTTATTGAAGAGATCATCCTTTTTATAGCAGAAGTTTCTGGCCATGAAGTCAAAGACCGACAAAAGAAACGTAAAGTTGCTGGTATTCATGGTAGTTCAGATGTCACCATCGATGGTCATCTTGTAGATGTCAAATCTGCTAGTTCTTATTCTTTCAAGAAATTCCAAAAGGGTTTGACTATTGAAGAAGATGCCTTTGGGTATAGAGCCCAGTTAAAAGGGTATCATACAGATGCTCAAAAAGATGACAACGTTTTAGATAAAGACAAAGCATCATTCCTAGTAGTAGATAAACAGAACGGAAATATAACTCTTGACACACACGTATTTGATCATGACGGAACTCTTGAAGAAGAGTTTGAGAGACGAAAAGAAATACTGGGAAACCCTGATAAAATTCCTGATCGAGGATTTGAACCAGAGGCAGATGGCTATAAAAAAGACGGTGAATTCAAACCTAATGGTTCATTCAAACTCGGAATAAATTGTTCGTACTGTTCACAAAAGTTCAACTGCTACCCTAATCTTAGGACGTTTGTTACTTCTGCTGGTAAACCTGTATTTTATACTGAGGTCAAACATAAACCAAGGATGTTTGAACTGACCAAAGAAGAATATTTAAAGGAAGATATCCATGAGGAAAATCCTGCTTAAAAATCCTGAGTTAACATTAAAACAATGGAAAACTCTTATTAAATCTTTAATGAAACATCACAAAGAAACTGATATTCTTCTAGTAGATTCTGGTAGAAGTGACTGTCAATTAGTTGTTGAGGAATAAAAGAATAACTAAAATATGTAATAAATGTAATATCGAAAAAGAATTATCTGAATTTTACAAAGATGCATCTAAACTTGACGGTTTACGTCACGATTGTAAAACTTGTAATAAACAAAGAGTAGCTAAATGGGTTGAAAATAATCTTCCTAAAAAGTTAGAAAATAACAAAAATTGGAAACATAAAAATCCAGATAATGCCCGTGATAATTATTATAGGCGAAATTACGGCATAACACTTAATCAATACAATGAACTTCTAGAAAAACAGAATCATTGTTGTGCTATTTGTAAAAGACATGAATCTGAATTTAAAACAAATCTTGCAGTAGAGCATAATCATAAAACAAAAGAAATTCAAGGATTGTGCTGCACTTATTGCAACAGAAATTTATTAGGTAAGATTCGTGATGCAAAATTATTTCACTCTGCAGGAGATTATTTAGAAAATAATCATACAGGTTGGTTTGTTCCAGATAAGAAAAGGAAAAGACCTTATAAAAAGAGAAAGAATAGAGATAATTGATTGATACTATAATTGTGGTTCCAGACCAACATGCTATTGCTTCACATAATAATGACAGAGCAGATTGGCTAGGACAATTAATCAAAGAAGTTAAACCTAATGTAGTATGGAATTTAGGTGATTGTGCAGACATGCCTTCCCTTAGTTCATATGACAAAGGAACTAGAGCTTTTCATGGTAAAAGTTATAAAGCTGATATCGATGCTCATTTAGATTTCCAAGAACGAATGTGGGGGCCAATAAAAAAAAGCAAGAAAAAACGTCCATTCTCGATAGTTCACGAAGGTAATCATGAACGACGAGCGGAACGAGCATTAGATTTATCACCAGAACTTGTAGGAACAATCGGATTTCAAGATTTTAAATTTGATGAATTTTATGATGTAGTTGTTCGTTATGATGGTGGTACACCGGGAGTATATGAACTTGAAGATATTTTAGGAGCACATTTTTTTATAACGGGTGTTTCTGGAAGACCAATGGGTGGAGAACACCCCGGTCACACGGCGATAACAAAACTTAAAACTAGTAGCATTTCTGCCCATACTCATATTTATGATTATTGTACCCAAACTAACATCAATGGAAAAACTCATAATGGTTTAATCGCAGGATGTTACCAAGATTATATTAATGACTGGAGTGGTAATATCGGAAAATTATGGAGATCAGGAATCACAATACTACGAAATGTAGAAAAAGGTGATTATGATTTACAATTTATTAACATCGAAACCTTGAGAAAAGAATATGGCTGATATCTTTGTAACATCAGATACGCATCTATGCCATGAGAACATAATTAAATTCACAGATGTTAATGGAAATAGAATCCGCCCATTTAATAATATATGGGAAATGAATGAAACTATCCTCCAACATTGGAATTCTGTAGTAAAACCTAATGATGTTGTATGGCATCTTGGTGATGTCTTCATGGGGAATAGAAAGTCTGCCGGAGCAATCCTTAATAAATTACATGGTAAAAAGTATCTTATCGTAGGTAATCATGATCACCTGAACGGTAAAGAATTTCTTACGCTGAAAGAACATTTCCAAGAGATTCATTTCTGGCAAGTTTGGAAAAAAGAAAAACTCATTTTAAGTCATGTCCCTCTTCGTGAAGATACTTTCAGACCTAAAGGAGATAAATACCGAAATATACATGGCCATATTCATGAAAAGGATTCTCCTGATGGGCCTTATAGGAATGTCTGTGTCGAACGAACTAATTATTATCCACTCTCACTTGAGGAACTATGATGAAAATCTCTGTAGAACGACTCCCTGATGAAGTGTATGAAAAGTACGGATTTAATGCTCCGACAGAAGATATGAGTACATATGTCATACCTACTGTCCGACAACGATTAGATTATATCCAAGAGACTTGGGGGTCAGAATACGACTATGTAGAAAAGAAGACTGTATCTGGTGG
>ERZ869925.566-NODE-566-length-25511-cov-4.329195_pt1 | contig 25511 bp, 28 predicted proteins | sample MGYA00579311_ERZ869925 | MGnify/ENA primary metagenome ERZ869925 (study PRJEB32216, sample SAMN09231817) | wastewater metagenome | place: USA: Maryland | collected 2016-07-30 | study: EMG produced TPA metagenomics assembly of the PRJNA472060 data set (Reclaimed...
ATGTGGCGTTCTTGAACGGGCTTCCTGAGGCTATGCGTCTTGCGTGGCGTGAGGGAAGTTGGGATAGTTTTGAAGTGAAGGGGGCCTACTATACTCGTTGGATCAACGAGGCGGTGAAACAGGGGCGTATCACTAAGGTTGCATTCGACAGTGCGCTCCCTGTGTACACATATTGGGACCTTGGCGTTTCCGACTACATGGAGATTGGATTCTTTCAGGTTGTCGGTCGTGGAGAGTGGCACATGATCGATTATTACGAGAATGAGGGAGAGGGAATCCAGCACTACATTCAGATCCTACGAGACAAGCAAGAAAAGTTAGGGTATAGTTACGGTGAACATTGGGCGCCGCACGACATCGAAGTGCGCGAGCTCACACGAGATGGGAAGTCTCGTCGTGAAACCGCAAAAACGTTGGGGATAGATTTTAAAGTCGTTCCTGTACAAGACATTGCTGACGGCATTCAAGCTGTCCGCACTCGGTTCAATACTCTTTGGATCGACGAAACGAAATGTGAGACCTTCATCGGTCACATTCGTAAGTACAGGAAGAAGTTCGACGAAAAGAACAACGTTTTTCTTAACACACCGGTTCACGACCGTGCTTCTCACGCTGCCGACATGCTTCGGTATTGGGCCACTGCACCCATGTCCTTCGGAAGCAAAGTGACGGTCGGGATACATCGACGTTAGGCTATGCCCACATTGACGGTGCAGGAAGCCCGAGAGGCCGCTCAGAAGCTAGACTACCGACCATCTGGCTCCGAAGCGGAAGCGCGTCAGCTGATTCAGGAAGACTGGATTAAGGCGTACTCGGAAAAGAACATGGCAGAAGACTTCCTCCAAGGTGTTGCTTTGGAGGAATTTTGGCGTCGATGCAGAAACCATTACAACGGCGTGCTCGACGAGCATTATGACGAGGACGACGAGACGCAGAACTGGAAGGCTCGGTTTTTTAAGAAGAAATCGCGTCACAAGGTGATTGCGGCCGTTGCTCAGAACATCGACTCCGGAATAGGGATCGATTTCTCTGCGTTTAACGAGAAACAGCAGCTTGATCGTGCAATGGCCAAGGTGGGTGAGGATCTTTATGAATGGTCCTTGGCGCGCGAAGACTTTGATTATAAGCAGCTCCTCATGTTTATTGAGGCTGCTGTTGTGGGAACTGTGCACGTTTTTGAAGAAATTGCTTATGACACCCGCGAGATCAAAGATATTCTCGATATTGATTTCGAGACTGGCGCGATCAAATGGGAGCCGAAAGAGGTTGTAGATTTTAAAGGTCCGCGCGGTGAGATCGTTCCAAATGATGAGCTTTATCCAGGCGACCGATGGACTCACGAAGTTCAGGAGCAGCCGTTCATCATCCGCCGGAAGGTGACAAGTTACCAGAACGCACGAAGCGCATTCGAGAAGTACGATAATTTCAAATACGTTATTCCTGGAAGTAACTATTTCTTGCCTCTCGAAGGAGAGAACGCCATAGATCGAGCAGAATCGGCAGGAGAGGATGAAGATGTTGAGATCGTGTGGCGTTGGAGTAAGGCAGAGGATTCGCTTTTGATCGTCGTGAACAACGTTCTTCTTACGCCGGCAGACAATCCTCTTCCGTATCCACACAAGAGTTATCCGCTTGCAAAGCTGGTGTTTGAAACCTTCGCGGATCCTCGTTTTTACTGGGGTGATTCGCTTGTCAACAAGAACTACGACGATCAGCAGATCCAGAACAGGATTTGGAACTGGATGCTCGATGATACGGCGATCAAGCGCTCTCCTCCGATCATTACGAACGTCCCAGAGCTTGCAGGAACCGACATGACCATGCCTGGAGTCGTAGCTGGTTATGAGGGAGATTTCAAGGTGGCGACGATCCCAGAGCTCACACAAGGCGTCTCTTCTAGTGAACTCAACATGATGAAGATGTCGGAGGAGAACAGCGACGAGAACTCAAGCCCGGCAATTGTGTCCGGAACACAGCCAAACGGCACACCTACCGCGACTCAGATCGATGCGATGGTGGGTGCCGCAGAGAAACTCAAGGGCTTCAACAGCCAATTCGTTGCACATTTCCTAATAGAATTCGCAAATTTACGAGTTCGTAACTGTCTGTGGTTCGTAACGCATGACGAAGACTTCCGTCAGATCGTCATGGATAAAGTCAAGACGGTGAGCGGAAAGGAGGGGCGTCGCAAGATCACATTCGTTCAGGCATCTGAATTACCAACGTCCGATGAACTCTGGTCCGTTCAAACGGACTTGGCGAACCGAAATACCCCTGTCGATTTCGTCTTCGTGGATAGTGATCGAGTGAACGACTACCGATATCACATCGAAATGTCGGCCATTCCGAAGCCGAAGCGCACAAGCGCCGCGAAGCTGTCACGTCAGTTCCAGAAGTACACGACATATCTTGCGAATCCACTTCAATTCGACCAGCGCAAGAACGCCGAGATGCTCGCTCAAGCCTTTGGAGACGATCCTGACGAGGTTTTGGCAAAGGAACAGCCTGTCGGTGCTCAACCTCCTGGAATGCCTGGGCAAGGAGGTCAAGGAATGCCAGTCGGCGCCGCAGCAGCTCCTCCGGTCGACGGAGCGCTCCAAAAAGCGATGGCTTCGAACGTTGCTGCCTAACGATTCAAACCAATACCTATGTGGAAGATGTTTCCGCTGCTCACAGGTAAAGCCACGGTTATTAACAAGTCTGAGCTCGATGAGCTGCGTCGGAGATCGGCGCAGCTCGAGGTCGCACAGACCCGCGCGGACAGTTTCCGCGAGTCACTGGCTCGAAGCGAGGAAAGACGTCTGACACGCTTCTTCACACTCAGCGAGGATCGACAGAAGCCTATTCTCGAGGAGCTGATGAAGATGATGACGCTCAATGTCTTCGATGGGGTTGAGAAGCCTACGGAGACATTTGCGACAATGGATGAAAACGAGAAGCACGCTTACAAGATCGAGGTGCGAGATATAGGCAAGTCTCACGCTTATCGGAACGAGGTTCAACGTCTAATGAACATTGCCGGAAGAACGATCACACGAAAGGCCGCTCTCGACGTTGAGCGCGCATGGCATCGCGGTGGTATGCATTACCTCGAGACGCTGACGAAGCGATTCGATCTCATTGCATCCGCATCGACAAAAGCGCCTGTTACGTCAGATCTACGAGAAGATAACGAGGAAGAAGTAGAGTAGATGACATTTTCTACGGTGTTTCCCTTCTTTGTGGGCAGGAGGCAGCCCCGTCCCGAAGGAGGGAAACACCGTAGAAGGTGGATGACTGAATGCCAGAAGTCTTAAAACTCACAGGCTTGACCTTGATGCCGAGGGGGTCGTTAAAAACCCTAGGCCCGACAATTAAGTCGTAAAACATAGTTTTTATGTCCGTACAGCAACACGATCAAGACGACGAGCAGGATCAGGATCAGAATCATGACGAAGAAGACGGTGACACCGGAAAGGACGGAGCCCAAGACGACGAGGAACAGGGATCGGATGACGATTCCGATGATGACTCGGACGAGGAAGGTGACGAAGAAGACGGTGATGGCGAGGGAGCCGATGGTGATGAGGAGAAGGATGCTGCGTACTACAAGGCGGAAGCCGATAAGTACAGAGCTCTTCAAGACAAAACCAAGAATGCCCTGATTGTCGAGCGAACGAAGCGAAAACTCGCTGAACGTGCCGCCAAGAAATCCACGGATGACGATGATCAAGCTGATGGAGATAAAGACGAACAGGAGTCAGAAGACGCCGAAGCTCTCGTTGACCGCAAGTTAGCTGAAGCGCGACGTTTGGAGCTCGAGGACTTCATCGACGATACGATTGCGGAGATGGCAGGAAAGAATAAAGCGAAACAAGAGTTGGTTCGCGTGCATTTTGACCGCCTCTTCAAGACCGGAACGAAGAAAGAAGCCCTTATCGCCATTGAAGATGCCCTAGATCTTGCAGACCGGCCTCGACGTGATGCCGAAGTCGCCAAGACCGTGCGCAAGGATATGGCGGAGCGGTATGCTGCCCGAAACGCCTCTGTGCGGATCCGCAGCAAACAGGCAGCTACCAACGACGTGACCAAAACTGACCGCGCAATCGGGAAAGAGGTGGGTATGGCTCCTGAGAAGGTGGCAAAATTGCGGAAAAAGTATCCGCACGCCTTCAAAGATCGAGCTTAAATCATCCCTTTTTAACGTATGTTCAAGTACAAGAAATCGTTGCGCGGAAATTCCGTGCCGGTTCTTTGGCGCGTGATCATCGACAACTCGGATACCATCCAGCTCGGCGATATGGTGAAAACCTACAACGCTGGGAACGCGGAAGTCGCTACGGCGGCTCGCCCGATTGGTGGCGTGGTGCACGATGTGATGACGAAGGACTGTGTACGCCCTACCCCAGACTCTGGGACGCAGGATACGTTCACTGTCGCTTCTGACAACGAAACCGTGGCTCAGATCGCTGCCCTTATCGACTTCGATACGGACTCGATCTATTCCGGAGACGTTGACGGAACGCTCGGAACCACGAACAGCTCAGATAAGATCGGTGCCTCTTTTGACATCACGGATGAGAACTCCGTTGCCGAAACCTCCGCTCTTCGTAACGCTCAAGGACAGCTCTTCGGTTGGGGTGCTGATCCAGATGACACGACTCGCGTTCTCGTTTCCATCATGGAAAGCGAAACTCGCGCGGGTGGCGTTTACTCCTAATTCTGTTTCATAAGGATGTATGGCTTTAGTCCAAACAACCGCATTCCTTGGGAACTTGGTTAAGGGTATCGATGCCAAATTCCTCGAGGTTTTCGACGAAAACGTTGATGCGTATAAATCTTCACTTGATACTCTGTTCCGTCAGCGTAAGTCGGTCCAGAAGCGTGAGCACACACGTCTCAAAGCGGGTACAGGGCTTCTCGTGAAGAAAGATGAAGGTGGTCCGTACACATACGACAACCAGAAGCCTTCTTTCGAGACGAACTACTACCACAACACCTACGGAAAGGGTGTCATGGTGACTCTCGAAGAAATCGAAGACAAAGATTATCAGGATAAGCTCGACGAATTCACCGATCTTGCTCGCTCTGCGCGCCAGACGATGGACATGTCGATGGCTCAGGTTCTCAACGGCGGATTTACCACGAACCGCGTGGTTAACGGCATTGAAATCTCGCGCCTCAACGATAACGTTCCTCTTTTCTCGACGGTCCACCCTCTCTACGGGCAGTCCTCGACTCAGAGCAACGCATCGGCTACCTCGATCCCACTCTCCGACACAAACCTTGAGACCGCTCGCATTGCATTGACTCAGCAGACCACCGATGACAACCAGCCGCTCACACTGAGCTCGCGCCTTGTCCTCGTTGTTCCTCCTGCTCTCCGCAAGCTCGCGACTCAGCTCGCCAAGTCTGAACAGACTCCACAAGATGCCAACAACGCCGTGAACGTCTACAAGGGCGAGATCGACGTGATGGAAGTCACATGGATCTCTGCAATGTTTGGCGGAAGCGACACCGCTTGGTTTCTCATGGCCCCAGAGCAGGCAAAACTCATGTTCATCACGCGCGTTGCGCCTTCGATGGGCATTGATGTCGACTCTGAGACCGATGATCGCAAATACAAAGTCCGTGCTCGTTGGTCTGTCGGATACTCCGACTGGCGCCGCACATGGGCTTCAAAGGGTGACGGAAGTGCGTACGCCTCTTAATCCACTCACTTAGAGACTCTATGGCTTTAACGAATTTCCCTAACGGGATCACTTCGTTCGGAGTTCCTGTGATTGGAGGAGGAGCGCAGATCCCAGTGACGACCGGAAAATACGTCTTCGTATCTTCTGGATCCGGTTCAAACGGAAACGATGGAGCGTCTCCCGACTCTCCAAAGGCTACTGTTGCCGGAGCGCTCCTTGCCTGCCGTGCAGGAAAGGGCGATGTCATCGTGTGTATGCCAGGGCACGCCGAAACAGTGACCGCAACCTCTCTCAACCTTAACGTTGCAGGGGTACAGGTCGTCTGTCTTGGATCCGGAAGCGCTAAACCAACCTTTACCTACGGAGCCGCAGCTGCGACGATCACTGTATCGGCCGCAAACTGTGCCTTCCGTGGAGCAAAGATGGTTGCGAACTTCCTCAACGTGGCCGCAGCATTCACCGTGGGAGCTGCTGTAGACTTCGACTGTGCCGAAAACATGTTTGTCGATACGAGTTCTATCCTGAACTTCCTATCGATGGTCGTGACGGGTTCCACAGATAACGCGGCGGACGGTCTCTCCTTCCGGAACAACTATGTTCTCGGACTTGCGACCACCGACGGTGCTGTCGTGTCGATCCTCGGCAACCTAAATCGCCTTCTTGTTTCCGGTAACTTCGCAGACAAAGCTGCGACGAACAACGCCGGTCACATGATCACGCTCAGTTCCAAGGTTATTCTTGGCGCGCGTATCATTGGCAACCAGCTCGTGGTTGTCGGAGCGACAACGGCAACGGTCGGAATCTTCCTCACAGGAAGCTCGACAACGAACACAGGTCTTCTTGCCTACAACCTTGTCTCTTCGTTGGATACAACGTCAGAGCTCATTGCTACGGCCGGAACCAACCTCAAGTTCTTCGAGAACTACTACACAGGTACAGCGGATGCCTCCGGCAAACTCTGGCCTGCTGTGGACGCCGCATGATGATTGACGTGGCATAGCTCGATAGAATTGATCCATCCGGCGATTATTCAAAAAGTAATTGCAGGTGGGCAACGCTAAAAGAGCAACGCGCGAACCGGAAAAAACTCAATTAAACGTTCGCCGTTCTCTCTCTCCCTGCTGTGTATATATCCCTTCGGGGCGGCGGCGGGGGGGAGGACAGAGCGGCGAACCCTCTAAAATCTGTTCTGTATGGAACATGTTGCGATGCTTCTTAACCCGGAAAACGGCGCCGATATCGACGCTGGATTTGTCGGTCATCACGTCATTTTGAAGCGCGGAGAACTTCGTACGTTCCCGTATGCGGTGTTTCTTGCGCTTAAGAACCGCTATCCATTCCTTCACGAGGTCCGCGATCGTCCAGTGGGCTCTCCTGATACTCTTCCTCCTTCCGGAGTCGTGAAAACCATGACTATCGAAGAACGCAAGGCCAAGATCCAGAAAATGCTTGAGGCTGGTCTGGTAGATGAGGCTGAGGAACTTGCCAATGCGTTGCCTATGCCCGTCGAAGCTAAGAATCCGACCCTTGAGGCACCTATTGTCCCTGTCATCGTCCCAGAGGCTCCTATTGAGCCTACGAAGGCTCCAGAAGGCGGTTCTGACGATGAGAATCTGAGTGATCTCGTCATGCATCATAAAATCACACAGGAGGACATTGATGCGAACGGAGGTGAGGACCTTGTTCTTGGCGAAGTGATCGGACTTCCACTTCCAGCGGACAAGAAGGTTGCCCGTGCTTTGGTTCGCGAACAGCTTCTCGATCTCGAGATCGAACACAACGGACGTCTGGGATTTGAACCTCTTCTTGAAATCCTTAATGAGGCTGTCGGTCCTATCGGCGGTTCTGACGATGAGAAAACCGGTGACGAAACTGTTACGGCCTAGATTATGAATTACCTTACAAACGAGCACGGAAAGGCAATAGGTCCACTTCACCCGCTTTCCGTTGAAGACCACTCTCTCGGATCTCGCCGCGCAGAGCTAACCTCTGAGACTGTCACTTTCATTACGGGCGCTGCTGGATTTAAAGGCCGTGTCGGTCTTCGTTCTAAGCCTGTATCCAATCCGCGCGGAACAGGGGTTGGTTCGTACTGGCGCAGTGATGAAAACGAAGTAGATGGTTCTGGGTACAAGCTATATACGCTGAACCCGGTCATGTACAAAAAGCCTCAGGTCGTTTCTCTTGTAGAAACAGACGGGGCTGCGACAATTACAATCGAGAACGAAAACATAGACATGGAGCAGATGTTCGAGACTCCTTCCGGAGCTCGTCGCGTTGCTCTTACGGTGCATGATCAAAGCGGAGGCCAGATGTACGGTTGGGTTGGTCCAGTGGCCAAAGCCGGAAACACATACACACTTGACATCTTCAACGCCCCAACGGGTGGAAGTCAGAACTGGTCAGGAACAGCGATTGCAACGTTTAACAATACACAGAATCTTTCGTACTACGTATACCGTTACGAGGCTTCTCTTGTATGGACCACGGGCACAATTCTCACTCGTGAGGTTGCCTATGACCCACAGCGCAGTTTTGAAGATCAGCTCCGCACGCTTGCATCAGGAGAATGGTTCTTGGACTACGCTGGAGGCGAAATTGGGTATTGCAAAGCAACGACTGGGACTTCTGACACAGCGACTTACAGAGCTCCGGGAATTGATTTGGGTGCGGGTGCGGCAGGATCTAGCACAATTCGTACAACCGAAGGATCCACGTCGATGCTTGTAAGGGGGACGGAAGATGAGGTGGGTGCAGACTCATACACCACGATCATTACCCCCGCCACAGCGTGTACTCACTTGCTTATCAGCTTGAAAGGTACAAATGATGCCATCATCAGCCTCGATGACGGTGTTACAGAGCACATGGTAATTGTCGGTGGTGAGGCAGTTGCTCTCGATGGCATAACGATCTCCGCCGGTGTTGCTATCAAAGCAAAAAACAAGACCGCAGGATCGAACTACACCAACCTCAATATCTCCGTTTGGTAATACCCAAAATCTATGAGCGGAGCATCACTAGATCAACCCCAAGAAATCTCGCACTTAAAGAATTATCTTGCTGTAACGGCAGATTTTTCGAGCGCTCAGTGGAACACCGTAGCAAGCCACGAACTCTTCACAGTAACGGGTCTGGTACGGTTACAGATCATTCCAGAGTGCACAGAGGACCTTACAGGAGGAGTAGGTGCGACAATTTCTCTGGGTGTTGAAGGATCTCTGCTCTCTCTTTTGGGAGCAACGGCTTTTTCCGTGATCGACGCGGGCGAATTATGGCTCGATGCCACGCTTCCGGCCGGAATCTTCAACTCATCGTCGATCTTTGAGAAGGTCATCAATAACTTGGATGTTGGTTACAACATACTCGTCAATCCATTAACCGATGGAACGATCTTGTTTCATTGTTTTTGGGAACCATTAAATGCTCTGAATCCTGGTACTGTCATCGCAGGAACAGGTGGAAGCCTCTAATATGTCTTCAGCAACAAATCTAGGCGGATCATCTGCCGTGGCTGTCACACCCGACAGCTTTACAGTAACCGATAACAATGCTCTTGCTGCCACAGATCAGTATGTGGATGTTCTGGTTCAAACGCGCGGACAAGGCAACGTATTTGTTTCCCACAACCAAAGATACACAGGGGCTTTTAGCGGATCTCTTGTTATTTCGGATGCTTCAAAGCTCTGGTTTATTTCTGTGCGTTTGCCGATGACTGAATCGGTCGACACATGCACGGTCAAATACGATGCCACTCCAGACGGTTCTTCTCTACGAATTGTTCCAGCACGTCCACGCCGCATTCTTGAGGAATCCGGAGTGCTTTTCGTAAAATTCGTCACTAATGATGGCGACACGCATTTTACGACCGCAGATGGGCTTGATTGGTTTGTTGAAGGAGTGACGGAAGTTTCTAACCCTGGATGGATAGTCCAGTACGACGAAGCTTCAGGGAAAATGCAGGCGGATCTGACTGCTGACTTCAACGGAACGGTCATTGCAGAAGATCCTTACACAGGAAACCAGATCCAATTAAACAACAACGGTGTTACAGCGGTCGATGTTTATATTGATCCAGCCGATGCAGAAGCAAACCGCCTGAATGCAAACTTCTCTACTCCAGGAGACCGAACAGTGTCTCTTCAGGCATACACAAACAATACACTTCTCGGAACCGTTCTGATCCAGCCTGTCTATATCAATCCTACGGCAGCACAAGCCAGCCGTATCCAACACAACAACGCTTTTCTCACTGATCCGATCTACATCTTCTCTGCTTCCACAAACGAGTTCGTGAAGGTTGTGTACAACGCAAACGCCGCAACAGATGGTTATCGCTTGCGTTTTAAAGATGGCGCAGGTGGTTCTCCTGGAACATTCCAGTACAACAACACATCGGTTTCCCCACAGACCGATACGAAGTTCTATACGTCTACGGACCTTCGACCTAGTCAAAATGTCTCATAGCCTATGTCTATTGAAACGACTGTTGCAGCGTTTGTACCAAAAAAAGACGGGGATTATTTCTTGCCGAAAATTCGAGGGCTCGGGTTTTGTGAGAATGAAAATTACTCGCTCCTTTTCGGTATTAGAGATGGAGTTTTGTTCTTAAGGCTTGAAAAAGCTGAAGGAATTATCCCTCGTCCTGTCTTCATCAAAGATGTCTTTGTGTACGATACAGACATTCGAGAAGATATGCGGGCGCGCATAGAACAGTGCCTAGTTTCTTCGATTGAAGATCTCGAAAATGAGGTAAGCGATTTTGTGCTAGATGGCTTAGACACGATCGATGCTTACTCTATTTTTACCTCTGAATTCATCGAGAATACTCGTCTGCCAAATGTTCCTATCCGCTTGTAAATATGGGGGAATACACACCAGGAGGAGCTTTGCCGTTGAATCCACCGGCTGTGCCAATTCAGCATTCATCAGGGCAGTATGTGACCAAAGAGATCTTTGATCTCCACATGGAAGCGATTGGGAAGGCTCTTACACGTATTGAGGACTTTCTTACGGGGGATTTAAAGGAAGCACACAGAAAAATTGAAAAGAACGCTGAGATTGTAGATACAAAGTTTGTGACGATGACTCAATTTATTCCTGTGCAACTGGTCGCATTTGGCGCGATGACTTGCATAGGGGTTGGATTTGTTGGATCGATTCTGTTTATCATATGGAAAGGATAGGCAAAGAAGATCTGGATATCATTGCGGAGCTTCACTCTAGACTTGATTCGTTTGCGACAGATTTAGAAATAGTCAAGATGCGAAGCGTCCCAAAAACAACAAGAGAGTTTTATGTGTTGATGATCGCGGTCGTAATTGCAATCCTTGTTTGCTCCATGATCGTTGCCTATTGCGCACTCAAAATGTCTAAGGCAGTCGCGTTAATTCAACGAGATTTCGTGATTTATGGCGATCTACATCCGGAGCAGGAAGAGTAATAAAAACGTCGCGCGCATTGTCCGTAGACGAGTTCCAGTATGGCGCTATGTCGCTAAAAAATAGCTCTTAAACGTATGCCTGCTCCTATTTTTGGAACGTATTACGTCACGCAAGGCTACGGCCTTACGGACTACGCAAAATCTGCATCAGGTCGTGCTGCGTACAAGAACTTTCCTGGAGGAATGCATCCGGGAATCGACTACGGTACAAAAGGTCTCTCACTTCCTGCTATATCTACTTGCAAAGGAAAGGTTGTCTCTGCTGCAATGAACGGAGGATGGGGAAACCTTGTCGAGGTTGAAGGTGCGGATGGTTGGCGGCGCATGTACGCTCATCTTAAGGAGATTAAGGTGAAGGTCGGCCAAACGGTACAGGTTGGAGATATTCTCGGGTCTATTGGAACCACAGGAAGCTCGACAGGCATTCATCTACACTACGGACATCGTCGATGGAAGCTCATCGTCTGGGAGTACCGTGATCCAACTTCAGAAGTTTCAGGAGTAAATCAGGTTCCAACGATGGAGTATAAACCAGGCCTCATAAAGGCAAACGACGCAGCACTACCGGGGATATTCTTCTACAACGGAAAAGCACGCTTTCAGCTTCCAAATATGGAAACTATGGCGATACTTTTCCCGAATAAAGTCTGTTCTCTCATCGATCCAGGCGACTTCGCAAAGATTCCAGAAGGCGACCAATTTCCTGATCTAAAAGTTTAATATTTATCTTTATGTACGGTAAAAAATCTATGCCAGCAAAACGCAAAGTTTCTAAGAAGCGCAAGTCTAAAAAAGCTAAGAAATCATGTTGATGTTATGAGCAATTTCAAGGAGGCCGCTTTCAAATCGTTCAAGCATGGGTTAGAGATTCTTGCGGTGGGGGCAGTCTTTGCTTTTTTCTACTTGCAAGTTTCGCAAGACGCAGATGTGCACAAGGCAGTGAAAGAGCTCATTGTCATGGCTATTGGGACTGCGGGAACATCAATCATTCCTGCTCTTCTTCGAAAGTGGAATGCTTCCTCAGTACCCGATTACGTGAATGATCGATAGAGTGGTATAATGGGTGTGTAAATATTCATTCCACAGCTGTTATGGAATTTCTTTATTTCAAGGAAGGGGACTCGGTCGATCAGTTCGGTCAGGTACATCGCGTTGAGATCGTGGATTCTCTCGGTTACCTTCTTCGCAAGACCGATGGAACGAGCATTGAACTCGAAGATGGTGTAGATGTTGACGCTGCTCGTGCTGCCGCAGAAGCCGAAGGTGCTGTATTCAAATTCAAAGAGGCAGGATTCTCGGATTGGTGGAAGTCTCTTGCAGACGACACGAAAAAGACCTATCTCGAAAATGCTCCTCAAGAAGGAACATTTGTGGACAACTTCGGGAATGTGTGCTCTCTAGAAACTGGTGAAGTCATTCCAAAGGGTGATGCAGGATCCGGAGAAGTCGCGTAGCTCAAACGGGGGGTTAGCCCCCCTGCCCTCAGCATTAAAAGGCGCTCAATGTTCAGGCTCCTAATAGTGCGGAGGACAGGGAAGCTAACAATATGCCAACGCAGGACTTAAACGCCTTCTTTGAAGAAATCAAACCTCTCATCGGGACGAGCTCATCTGGAGCCGTAGATCTGACGGATATCAAGAATTCCTTGAACCGTGGTATCAAACACCTGAAAAAGAGAGGGGTATATCCTGCCAGAGACCGGACAGACCTTTATGTCTATCCGACGGTTTGGCGTTATGCATTGCCAGATGCCTTTCAGTTCCCGCGTAACGTTGATCAGCCGGGATATTCTCGCCGTGTTGGGTACAAAGAGGTTGATGAATGGTGGAGGTGCGTCGAAAGCGAGGACAACATCATGGCGATCGAGACTGAGCTCGGAGAGAAGTGTCTTCTTCTGAAGATTAGAGAAGCCGGTTCTTCACAGGTTATCCACAACGGTGAGAGCATCACTGAAAATGGAACTTGGCTTGTTGATAGCGCGCTCACCGACGCAACGAACCTTCAGCTGGATACTCTGAATAAAGAGATTGGAGTCGGATCGTTGGAATTTGATATCGACGTGAGTCAGTTCGTCGCGAATATTGCCGGAGTCTATAACGCTACAATGAACCCGGTAAACCTTGCCGCATTCAAAAACAAGAGTGCGTTTCTTTTCCGTTTCTTCCTTCCAAACGCGAGCAAGATCACGGGATTCACTGCAATCTGGGGTAGCGATTCTTCAAACTATTACACAGCCTCAACTACTGAGCAGTTTCAGGGCACGGAATTCCGAAACGGATGGAATCGAGTTGGCATGCAGTGGAAGGATGCGACCGTCACCGGTACACCGGATGACGAAGCCATTGCTTATGTGTATATCCAGATGGAATATTCCGGAACTCAGGCGGACATGACAGGCTTCCATTTTCAAGATATTCGCGTAGAGATTCCTTCGCTCATGGAGTTTGAATTCTACTCGACCTATTTCGTGAAAGGTGCGGATGGAACGCTTAAAGCTCTTTTTGATGGAGACGGAGACGACGTGTGTCTTCTTGATCAGGAGGATGAGGATTTCCTTACTTTTTGGGGCGCAACCGATGCAAACCTGATCAAGGGGCAGACTTTGCATTATGCCGAGCACATGAAAGCAAAGAACCAGGCAGAGAGCGAGATTTTTGCCAAGTACGGGGTATCCCTTCGAACACCGGTAAAGAGTTATTCGCGAAATGCTGGATATGGCCGGGCCCGCTCTTAATCCATACGTCAAATTTACCGTCACTGAGGACTTCTCGGACGGCTATAAACACAAACGTGATGTTACGCAGTTAAAGCCGGGAACCCTGATCATCGGCTCGAAAAACGTTGTCATTACGGATGGAGACCGCGTGGGACCACGACGCGGGTCTTTGCGTTTTCTGGAAGCGCCTACAACGACCGAACCACGTAAGGCACTTCACACATTCAAGAAGCGCAACGGAGAAAACGTCCTCATGGGCGCATATGGGGAATATCTTCAATTTCACAACAAGATTACGGATACGATGGAGACCATTCTCTCCGGGCTCGATAATGCAAACTTTGGCTTTGTCGATCACAACGTAAACGATGACGATCGAGAATTCACATACTTTTGCAATGCTTTTGATCCGTATGCTCGCTGGAACGGGAATTATTCCGTTCTAGACGGTGCACTTACTCTCGGAGCAACAGAAATTGCGGTAGCGGAGCCAACAACAGGAGAGACATTCCACCGAAACCTTGCTTCAGCATCCACCTCCACATCAATTACGATCGCAAACGCTGAATGGTCTGCGGATCTTTGGAATGGATTCTGGGTAAAAATAACGAGTGGCGCATTTTCTGGAAAATACGGATATATTTCTGCCACAACGTCGACCGCTCTCACGATTAGTTCGATCACAGGCCTTACAGGAACATTCTCTTTTGAGATCGTTCAGATGAAATTCCCTCTTACGGGAACGACGGCAGTAGTGATTGGTGGAACATTGGTCCAATACAGCACGATAAACGAGGATGGGCATCTAACAGGAGCAGTAGGGACCCCTGCGGCGGCCGATGGGGCATCGATTGCGGCCGCACCTCAACTTTTCCCAGCGAATCCGCGCGGGAACGTGCTTTTCGGTCTCAATACTCGTGTCTTCGTTGCAAATATAAAAGGAAAGCAGTCATCGATGGCATACTCCGCGATTGCAGATGCCACGGATTTTACTTTTAGTACGCCACGCACAGCAGACCAAGGTGGAGTTATTGATATGCCGGAGGGTGGTGGTGGAATTATCGGTGCAGATATTCAGGAAGAGACGATCTATGCCCTGAAAGAAGACATTATCAAGACGGTCACGTTTACAACTGATGAGAACGACTTCCCTGTCATTAAACCGCTCATTTCTGCTCCTCAGGTTGGATCTGGATCTCGTCTCGGTGTATTCAAGGTCGACAACCAGGTCTATTTCACGACGATCGAGGGAGGAGTGAAGTCTGTCACCCGCGTTCCGATGATCGACTATGTCCAGCCCTTACAGCTCTCCGATTCAATCGTTGAGCTAGTTAAACGTCTCGATTTTACGAACGCTGCTGGTATTTTCTATCGCCAGAAGGCCTATATTGCATGTGCATCAGAGGACGGAGCCGCGAATGACATTGTTCTTCCATTCAACTTTCAGAAAAATGCTTGGGAAGCGCCGATCTACGGTTGGCCCGCTGCTTCGTGGACCATATACGAGAAAAAACTTTATTTCGGATCATCGGTGAACGAAGGAATCGTACAGGTCGACGTTCCTGATCGTTACGATGATTCCGATGAGCCATATGAAGCAATCGCGCGCTTTGCCTACAATAACTTCGGAGATCCTGCCCATCCGAAAACGTTTGATACGGTCTTCATGGAAGGCTACCTATCCGAAAACACGACGATTGAGATCGTGGCTCGATACAACTACGTAGGATCTCAGGGGGTACGTGTCGGATCTCTTACGGGAACAGAAAGTAAATACCTCGTTGGGGGGATCGATTACAATGTCCTTGGAGAGGAGGCTCTCGGTTCAGAACCACTGGCCGGGTCCATAGAAGAAGACGATACGCCGAACCCGCTTAGAAAATTCCGGATCTACTTTGAAACAAAGGCCGACGATCTTTACGAGCTCTCGATCGAGGTCCGAAGTAATGCAGCCGGTTCGCAGTGGGAGCTCCTTAGATACGGTCCGAACGCGAAAATAGAGAACTCTATCATGAAGAAACTCACGAAAGCTCTTGGTGAGCTTCTCGCCTAAAATGTATGTCTGATAATCGGAAATACGTCACAGTCAAACCGACCCGACTCGTCGAGGGCATCAGCTCTGTTGCGATGTCATTTACGGTCGCAGAAATCAAAGACGGAGACGGAAACGTTCTTACGATGACGGATTTTGGTACACAGGGATTCGGTGCATTTGAGCCTCGTACTGAGGGTAAAAAAGAGCAGTTCACGTTTACTGGCATCTCCGGGAACACTGTTACGATGAACGAACGTGGTTTGGCGATGAAGTCGCCTTACACAGATGCGGGAAACCAGACGGACCACGCAGCGGGAACGATCGTCCTGCTTTATACGAACAGTCCGGCGTTTTATAACAGTTTTCCAAACAAGTTTAACGAGGAGTTTATTGCAAACGAGTGGACTTACGACGAAGATTTTCGCCCAAAGCTCGACGTAGATCTCGACTCTTCTGACGAAACTGCTCTAGCCACTGTTGGACAGGTGAACCGTACAGCCGCAGCGGGTGCGGCAGACGCCACAGAGACCATCAAAGGCCTCGTGGAGATCGCTACGCAAGCCCAGAACGACGCTGGGACGGTTTTGGGTGAAACAGGTGCTTCAATCGTTCCGACGCCGGATAAGATCGCCAAGAGCGTCCAGAAGAACGCTTGGACCTATGCGGCAGACGCTCAGGCCTCGGATACATACGTCATCACTCTATCGGTTGCTCCTGCTGCGTATGCAGCGGGTCAGAGCTTCATTTTCAAAGCCAACACAGCGAACACAGGTGCCGCAACACTAAACATCAACTCGCTTGGTGCAAAAACGATCAAAAAGGTGGTCGCAGGCGCGGTCTCAGATCTAGAAAACAACGACATCCTTGCAGGAATGCTCGTCATGGTGGCCTACGATGGTACAAATCTGTACATGCTCAATACGCCTGGAACCTCGATCTCTTCGGCGATTGCATTCGAGGTGACGAGTGTCTTCTCTGCGACGGATATCACAGGAGCAGAGCTTGAGACGCTTTCTGCCGGTGCTACATCGGATGCAAACACTCTCCATAAGCACGGCAAGAAGTTCGGAGTAGACTCCTTTGCCCCAACAGGTGCTTCAGATACGAAAGTGATCACCCACAACCTTGGTGTGATTCCTCGACTCATTCGTATTAAATACGCCGCTTCCGCAAACTCTGGCGCTACACAATCTCGCGGAGAGGGCGTCTCAGACGGAACAACGTACGCCACGATCTACCTCGCAAAAACAGGAAACCCACTCTATGACTGGGATACCGACACTTCTCACATCATTGTCGCTGATGACGTAACAGCTTCCGCCGGATGGAATGCCACGCTTACCACGATCACGACCACTCAATTTACGATAGATGTTGACACATTCACCGCAGCCACCGACATCGTCTTTACATGGGAAGTGGAATAATATGCCTAAATACATTCTTACATCTGGTGCGGTTCGACGCGAAGAAGAGATCTCTGAAAAACTTGAGATTGATTCCATATTCTCATTTGCAGACGATGAAACGCAGACACGATGGCGTGTGCGTGGTTTCGTAGATGCAAAGCCAGAACTCAAGTCAGTAAAACGAGTCAAGAAGCTCAAAAAGGCGTAAATAATCCTCAGGAATATGGCCGACACAGTAACAGCCGCAGAGCAAACCGCTCTTGCCGACACGCTTAAAGACCCTTCTCAGGGTGGCGCTGCCGTTTCAGGCGGTTTGCTTGGAGCAGGCGCGGACGTACCTAAGGTCCTCGCGGACAATCCAGATCTGGCCCAGCTTTTGCAGGAAAGCGTCTATACACAAACAGGCCAGAGTGCAAAGGCTCAGGCTCTTTCAAATCCGAGCGCAGTTGTTACGTCTGCACCTACGGATGCGGCTGTCTCAAATGCAATGAACGAGGTCGATCAGCACGCGAACGATATTGCTACATCTGGGCCGATCGCTCCTCCGGTCGGATCCACATCTACTACGGATCCGAATGCTCCTGTCTTGAATGAAAACGGTCTTACAAACGAACAACAGAGTCTTTTTGACAAACAGCAAGCTCTTGCGGACAAGGTTTATAGTGAAACCGAAGCATCGGTACGTGCTCAGGTTGAGCGCGATATTGCTTTAACGCAGGAAACACAGAAACGCTCTACTGGAACATCCCGCGTTCAGCTCGCAAAAATGGGGGCGCTTAATACAACGAGCGCCGGTCTTTCGTATTTGAATGATCTTGCGACAAGCCATGCACGCGAATTAAGCTCTATTCGTCAGAAGGGAGAGGAGGCAATCAGCCTTGCGCGAAATGCGAAGAGCGCAGGAGACTTAACAATGCTCGCAAACAAGCTCGCAGAGGTCCGTCAGAACAAAAAAGATATTCAAGATGCAAACAACACGTACATCGACAACATCCTAAAAATGGGTGAGATTGCAAAAATGCAACAGGAGACGGATGCAGGGACTTTTGAAGCTCTTCTAGCCGCCGGAAAGACCGTCGAGGATTTGCCAACCGGATATTTCGATACCCTCGACAAGACTCGTGGACGCGCGCCTGGTCAGTCTGAAGGCCTCTGGAACCTTACAAAACAGGCTACAGATGCCAAGACCGCATCGGATGATATAGACATGTTTACGAAGCTCACTGCGTGGCAGGAAAAGGCAAGCCCAACAGACACGTTCACCTATAAGGGAAAGACGTACTACGGCTCGAATAATGGCCTTACCTACCAATCTTCTGAAATTGACAAAGCAACCGGAGATATCGTCTCTCTTTTTGTTGATCAGAAGACCGGAAATGTTACGACAAATGTGCAGAGAGGCGTTCTAACTCCTCAGGTCGACTATTCTGTAGAACGCATCAAAAACTCCGACGGTTCGGAGTCTCTTTGGTATGTTCCAAAAGATCCGACGCAAGGCCGTGCGGTCCCTGTGAACGGAAACCAGATCGGAGGCGCGGGCGGAGTGAATATAGGTGCTATGCAGCAGGGATACCCTCAAGGATACAGCTGGGAGGCAAATAAAGATGAGCTCATGGCAAAAGGCTATACCGCGAAGGATTTCTGGTGCCTTAACTTTATTGGGGGGCTCGATTCACGCCAGGACTTTGTTGGTTCTGTCGGAAATTCGTTGCAGGAAAAGGCTGCTTCTGTCGAGGCAGACATTGGATTTACTGGTGCGGCGCGCAAGCCGCAGATCGGTGACTACATTCTTACGAATGAAGACTCTCGTTATGGGCATATCGCGCTCATCAACGACATTCGGACCGATCCAAATACTGGGAAACAGGTCGCGGTCCTCACGGAAAGCAACTATAAGCCTCTCACGATCGATTACACACGCACGATCGAGCTCGATGCAAACAATCTTGCTGTAAACGGCGGGAAGATTCTCGGATTCAAGCATTCTGAGCTAAAACCAGAATTTACGTCGCAGTCGGACGTCGGTTTCGGTCTTACAAGTCACCCAGAGGGAGAAACAAGCAATTCTACAGTCAGTGCCGCGGGTCGAAACAAAGATAGCGCATACCTCACGGACGCCGGCAAACTCCAGAGCGACTTTTCCGCGGAGGCGACCGTGAAGAACTTTCAGACCCAGCGCGACGGTTACTTGAACGCTGTCAGCACAGACCTTCAAAATGCCACGGCACAGGACGACATCGCGCTCATCTTCTCGTTTATGAAGGTGCTTGATCCGACGTCTGTCGTGCGCGAAGGCGAATTTGCTACCGCGCAGCGTTACACAGGTCTTCTCGATTCGCTTGGTGTAAAGTTCGACAAGGTGGTAAACGGAAACCTTTTAAGCGACACACAGCGCACAAACATTCTCAACAGCCTCAAAGGCCGCTATACCACAGCGGAGAAGAACTTCGATCAGGTCTACACCCAGTACACAAACCGTGCAGAGCAATATCGAATCGATCCAGAGGATGTCGTCATCGATTATCGTGACCCAGTCTCTAGCTACAATGCGGGTCAGGCATCTGGACGGCCTGAATCCTACACATACGACGATCCAAACGATCCGGAGATTCAGCAAGCGATTGCGGCCGGTTGGGGTGTATTCCAGCGCGCGGACGGTAAAGTAGAAATTACCCCTCCATAACCTTATGGCATTTACACCAACACGAGGGAAACCTGTCGAACAGCAAGCATCCACGACTTCTCCAGCGGCTTTTACGCCGACTCGTGGAAAACCTGTCAACACCGCCTCACCTCAGACACAGTCTCAGAAGGATGAATCGACCATGCAAAAGAACGACGAGGGAGGTATTCTCTCGAGATTTGTAAAGGCGATCGCTCATCCATTCATCAAAACGGCGGCCACGGCATACGCTCCGGTCGCTGCGACAGGTGAATTCATCAAGCGCGCGGCAAAACCGGGCGCCATGAATCGTGAGGATCTGAATGCTGTAAATTACTCGCTCTCTAAACCGAGAGATTTTGGCTTTCTTGGAGCTGTTCGTCCTGCCTCGATCAATCAAGACACGGGAGAGAATCTTTCCTTTGGTCAGAGCGTCGCCGACATTACAGGAACTGGCGCAGAACTCGCCGCAAACCTTGTTGGAGGTGAGGGGGCGGTAGGAGTAGGTCGTGCTGGCGTCAAAGGTCTCATTCGTTCCGGAATAAAGACCGGTGTTACCACGGGAGCTGAGGCCGGATTCCTCACGGGAGTCGGAGAAGGTCTTCAAGAACGTGAATCTCTTCTTAAAACACTCGGACAAGGTGCCATCGGTGCCGTAGGGGGTGCTCTGATTGGAGGAGTATCCGGCGCGGCAATTCCTCTCCTCGGTAAATTCCTTGGAGGAACTGGTCGGATAGCGAAGACGGCTGCGGTAGCCGTAAATGATTCGGCAAAAGCTGCTGAGACTCTTGCTACAAAACCTCCTGTTGTGCAGGCAGCAGTTCGAACAGGTATCGATCCGACAGTTGTAGATTTCGTCAATGGAGCTTCAAAAACAGACAAGGGTGCCTTTCGTACCATGTTTGAAATTGCAAAGAACAAAGCTACAAATCTTCGTCAGACAGAACAGCCCAAGGAGGTCGTTGGAAAAGCCATACTTACGCGCGCTAAAGCGGCAATTGGAGGGCTTAATAAGGCCACGGAGCGTATTCGTGACTCGGTTAAAGCAATGGCACCTGATCCTATCGATATTACAGATCAGTTTGACGAATTCTCTAATCTTCTCGCTCAACGTGGTTTAGAAGTTTCCCCAGAAACTGGCAAACTACTCAACACGGGTGAAGTTCCAGAAGGAGACATGAAAATTTACCAAACCATGTACGATCTGATTAAGCCAGATGAAGAGGGTGTGGTCACTCGTACACCTCAGAAGCTGGATGCCTTCCGTCGCCGCATCTTTAATGAGCTGGATCTTGCAAAAAAGCGTCAAGAAGCATTCAGCAGTACTGTCGATCAGGATGCGGAATCTTTCCGATCAATTCTGATGAAACCTCTCGAGAATTTGAATAAAGAATACAAACTCGCAAGCCAAGACTACGCAACAACGATCAAACCAGTTCAGGATTTCCTCAATCTAATGGGGTATAAGGGTCCTCTTGAGCGTATCAGCACAAAAGATCTCAGGGCGGGTGAGATTGCGATGCGCATGCTCGGAAATGCCGCAGATCGTCCACTTAGCGTGATTCAAGCACTTGAGGAAGCGGCGGTAAAAAATGGATTCAAGAAGACAGATAATATCTTCGATCAGGTCCTATTCTCAGACATGCTCGAAAACCTTTTTGGCACATCTCAGACGCGAAGCCTTCGCGGAGAAGTCGGAAGAGCCGGTATGGACGTAGCAAATGAGCTCGGAGGTGCTGCGGCGGACATAGCAAAAGGAGATATCTTTGGACTCATTGGTCGAGGTTTTAAAGCAGCCCTTGGGAAAAGCGATCAGGCCAAGATCGATGCGATCCAAAAACTCATCTCAAGATAAAACAAAAACCGCCTGGGATAACCGAGGCGGTTTTTGTTTTTTAACGTCCGCGTACAATGACTAGAGCAACGAATGTCACGAGGATCCCGAGAATCCAGTGGATCCAGTAGGCCCCTGCAATGACGGCGGTAAAGGTGGCAAACGTAAGGAATTCTGGAAGGGCGCTTTCGTAATGTTTCATAAAGGCAGCTTATGATTGATGAATTTTACTCCTCTTGAACGTCGGTCTGGATGATGAACACGTTCTCCTCCGGCGGAAGGATCAGGGAAAGACGTGGAAACACCGCGCGCGCGACGAATGTCACTGTCTTTTCCTGTGTATCGTATTTTGGGGGGTACTTCCGGAGCAAAGCAGCCGGGAAATATTCGATCTTGAACATGTCCCACCACGTCTTTGGGGATGAGAAGACAATCGTTTTACTTCGTTCGTCTACCCGCTCAGCGTAGATTTCCGTTTTGAGTTTGAGCCAAGCGAGGCCCGCTTCCTCGTCTGTGACGAATTCAGCGCGCATGCGCTCTTTGGCGAGACCTTTAAGTTCCTGCTCAATCTCGAATTCTACAGTGTCCGGAACGATGAAGTCTTCGCTAAAGCTCATAGGTTCTTCTTTCGGATTTCGAGAAGGTACTGATTTACCGTGTCGAGATTCGTTTGTTTATTCGGGTTCCGATCGTACGCCTGCTCGAGCTTTTGTTTCCACTTCTCACACAGGTCGATGATCTCTCCCATCGAGAGGGTGCCGGCACGGATCGATCGTAGCGTTTCGCCGATTTCGGAATCAGAGACGCGAACCACGAACTTTCCCGTGCTGAGGAGATCGTATCCCTGAAAGATGGTCCGGAGGTACGCCGCGGCGAATTTGTTCTGGCGTTCCGGAATGTCTCCTTCAAGCATTCTCTTCTGTTGACTGTGTGCAAATCCACAAAAGGCATCCCGTACCCCGCGACTGTTCCAGACCGAGCTGAATAGAGCTCGGAGCTCCATGCCTTCCTCCGTGATGTTTTCAACCGGTGCAAGGAAAGTCTCGAGGATCGTTGGGTTACATTTTGTCGCCAATTCGAGGAAGTGACCGATTTCCCACGAGGCTTCGTCGATATTCTCGGCAGATTCCGTTTTACCGACATCGAAGTGGTTCTGAGAGCCCCGTAGGCTTAAAATTTGGGCCGTAGGAACGACGTAAACGCCTCGATAGTCATAATCACTGTTTGGGACCGAAAGACCGTGTGCGCGCGATCCTACGAGAACTTTAAGGATCTGTTGCATAGGATCATTTCTTTTTTGGCGCTTTCTTGTGTGTATTAGGTTTCTCTCCCTTGCGGTAAGGATCAAATTTTACCACTCCTGTTTCAAAGTTGATGTTTTTTACAATTCTTTTGGATCCTAATGGGATCGAGTACGGGGCTCCAAATACCGAGTGCATGTTTGAATGAAACGGTATCCCATCACTTGGAGTGGTGAGTCTTTCAAGATTCGATGACGTCAAATCTCCGGGAATCGTCTTCCTTGAAGCATTCGTGCGCTTTACAAAGTCCTCAATGTTGCTCTGATGCAAGCCGCATTCGTGCATGAATGCGATCACGTCGTTGACCGGGATCACAGGGATATCCTCTTCCCACAAGATCACGGTCAAATTCACTCTGTCGTCTTCGTTTTCCATAGGCAGCTTATGGTTATTTATCCGATCTTCGTTCCCCGCCCTACCTCGTCAGGTTGGGAGAGGCAGCAGTAGCCCAAGCCATTAGGTTCTGCTGCCATCGGGGGACGAAAACCGGATTTTGATTAGATTGTGACACTCTCCCAACTACTTGGAACGGCTGGATTTGCACCCTGCACATACGCAGATTTCAAGTATGCGTACTTCCCAGGATATAACCACTTTCGTGGGCACCTTGGATAAACAGCGTCTACCTATTCCGCCACGTTCCAAGTAGTTGGGAAAATATCACTCCTCTCCGCTGATGTGTTTGCACAACACCACCTCGTCATATTCGAGATGAAATCTACACACCAACGGGGAGCAGAGAGGAATCATGCGCCGTTCCTTAACACACAATTCCTTTGCTTGTTATGGGTCCCCTGGGCTCTGAAAAGAACTGAGCTTTCGCTCCTCTCTAACGATGGTTTTTCCTGCCTTGCGAACAAGTATGCGCATCGTCAGAGAGGAGCTGCCGTACGGTTGCGCCAACACGCACAGCACTTCTATTGTGGGTACTTTTTAAGTTATTATACACCTTTTGTTTGTCTCTGTGTTCTAGGTATCAATATGCTGCCTGACGCTGTCGACGGGGCCTCGAGCGTGCCCAGTTTTCATATTCAATGCGTATGGATTCATACTTTGAGGCTAGATATTTCAGCAACTGAGCCCAGTTTTCTCGAGGGTATTTTGCAAGCTCTTCTTTCGTGGCTCGGAGAAGAGAAATGTACTGTCCATACCCCTTTTCTAGGGATTCGAAATGATGAAAAACGCAGAGTGGTACGAGTGACCAACGTTCGTTGATTCTTCGTCCGGCATATTTCCAACAATGTTCCCAAGTCACTCTCCCCTTACACTCGCCCGTGTTCGCTCGAATGCATCCATCATTCATGAAAGGATCTTTTTGCAGTAGAGCACGGAGTTTTATGGGCATTGGGGTCATAGAAAGTGAGCTTTGTAGACTTCTGCGACGACCTCGCTTACCACTCCGTTTCCGCACATTTTATATCGTTGTGTATCGCTGATCTCAATCATTTCTCGTCCTTCTGAATCGTAGCCCCGGAACTGTCTTGATCCATCTGATGAGCCTCGTTCTGCTCCGTATTTTGTCCAATCGTCAGGCCAAGCCATTAGCCGTTCGCACTCTTTTGGGGATAGTCTGCGTACTTTCGCACCTGATTTTATAAAGGTGTCGTATTCGCTCGTTCCTCCATCGTGAGCACGCAAGGTTCTCGACGATATTGGTTTAGAATTCTCTCCTTTTGTGGATCGCTCAAAAAATACTTCTCTGGGACTTCCGATGTCGGAACGAGTACCGACAACAAAGATGCGTTCTCGATTCTGGGGGACACCGAAATCTTTGGCGTTGAGAACTTGCCACCAGAGAGAATACCCTGCTTCGGCCATTTGATTGAGGATGTAGGCAAAGTCTCTTCCACCATTGCTACTGAGCACGCCTTTAACATTCTCCCAGATAAAATATGCAGGCTGTTTCTCTTCAAGTGCTTGGATGTAACATGAAAAAAGTCCTGAACGACTCCCCTCAATTCCTGCTCGTTTTCCAGCCACACTAAAATCTTGGCAAGGGCTTCCACCGACGAGGATGTCAAAGTCGGGAACATCTTTCCAACCAATTTTTGTGATGTCCCCATAGTTTTTGATATTTGGGAATTTGTAGGTAAGAACTGAGGAAGCGTATCTATCAATCTCGGAAAATCCGACACAAAGTGGTTTAGGTGCCAGCAGTTCCGACTGATCGATGGACAAATTTCCGTGTCCGTCCAACCGCCTTTGTTGAACCCCCTCGGAATCGAGTACATCCACATAGGCTCTTTCTATTCCCATTTCAAACCCTCCAACGCCGGAAAATACCGAGAAATATCTCATATGCCTCCGTTCTTACGAAGGTGTAGCCAACATTCGGAAACGGCCTCCGCCTCATTTACACGCCATTCACTAGCGAAAATTGTCATCCCTCCTTCTTTTCTTATTATTGCGCGCGCTGCAAGAGAACCTGATGATTTAATT
>ERZ869925.567-NODE-567-length-25446-cov-8.701823_pt1 | contig 25446 bp, 32 predicted proteins | sample MGYA00579311_ERZ869925 | MGnify/ENA primary metagenome ERZ869925 (study PRJEB32216, sample SAMN09231817) | wastewater metagenome | place: USA: Maryland | collected 2016-07-30 | study: EMG produced TPA metagenomics assembly of the PRJNA472060 data set (Reclaimed...
GCTCTTCCGATCTGGCGATTTGCACGGACGAACGGCGCAAAATTTCAAAAGTAACCGGGCCGGAGGGTGACGTGGCGAGAGCGACAAGGAACGCGGGCGGCGTGGCCCTGGCCAGGCTCGGCAAGACGAGCGCCGAGATTGGCGCGGAGGTCGGGCGTTCGAAGATGGCGGTCGGGCGGTGGATCTCCGGCGAGCGCCGGCCGTCGCCCCCGGACCGCGAACGCATGCATGCGATCTACAAGATTGAGACGTCTCTCTGGGACGAGAAGCCGGCAAAACGCCCGCCAAAACCTGCGCCAGCGGCGCCTTCGGTCGTGGCCGAAACGCTCGATGACGTGGGCGTCGTCGGTGGCGCGATTGCGTCCGCGCGCGCGCTGCAGGAGGAGCTGAACCTCGAGATCGCGTCGCTGCAGGTCGACCGAGAGGCCGGGTCCGCGACACCCGCCGAGCGCACCCGGCGCATGCGCGAGCTCGGGGCTCTGACGATGCAGCTCGCGGAGATCACAGGGCAGCTCGATCTCGGTCGTGTGATCCTGAAATTGCCAATGTGGAAGCGGCTAGAAACGGAGATGCTCGAGGCCCTGAAACCCTTTCCCGACGCGGCGAAAGCGGTAGCTGAGCGGCTCGAGGCCTTCGACCGCGTGTGGATGGCGGGCCGGTAGAAGTAACCAGTAACCGGCCCGAAGTAACCACTTGTAACCGGCGCCCGGAGACATGGTTACCCGGTGGTGACCTCCGCCCAAGTCGTCAACGCCTCGCCCCGCTCGCCCTACGCGGCGATGGCGGCCGTGGCGCGACGAGCGGCGAGCGACGCGAACGTGGTGCGGTGGCCCTCGGCTCGCTGGGCCCACGACCCCGTCGGCTTCGCGCGCGAGGTCCTGGGCGTAGAGCTCTGGTCCGCTCAGGTGGAGATCGTCGAGTCGATCCGCGACAACCGGAACACCACGGTTCGGAGCGGCCACAAGGTGGGCAAGTCGACCGCCATCGCGACGGCGGCGCTCTGGTTCTACTGCACCTTCGACCGCGCCCGCGTCATCCTCACGGCCGTCAAGGCGACCCAGATCGAGAACATCATCTGGAAGGAGATCCGTCGGCTCTTCCGCGAGGCTCGACGCCGCGGGTTCCCCATCGACGGCGAGCTGTACGAGCTCGCGCGGACCGGACTTCGGGCCGAGGACGAGCGCCAGATCTTCGGCCTCACGGCTCGCGACGGCGAAGGCCTCGCGGGGATCTCGAGCCCGAACATCCTGGTTCTGGCCGACGAGGCGAGCGGCATCGCCGACCGGTTCTTCGAGGTGCTCGGGACCTCGCTCGCGTCGGACGGCGGCACCGTCCGCAAGTGCTACATCAGCAACCCGACGCGGACGGTGGGCGAGTTCTACCGGTCGCACACGACGAACAAGCACCTCTTTCGCTGCATCGCGATCTCGAGCGAGGACACGCCGAACGCGCGCGGCACCGGGCGCGTGAAGGGCCTCGCCGGGCCCGACTGGATCGAAGAGAAGCGGGTCGAGTACGGCGAGGACTCGCCCCAGTTTCGCGTCCGCGTGAAGGGCGAGTTCGCCCACGACCTCGAGGGCAAGGTGATCTCCCTCGACGACATCGCCCAGGCCGAGGAGCGTTGGGAGGACGCCACCGAAGAGGGACAGCTCCAGATCGGCGTCGACCCCGCAGGAGAAGGGCGCGGCGGAGACAGCACGGCGATCGCCGTCCGCCGTGGTCAGAAGATCCGAAGCGTACTCGCCTGGCAGGATCTGTCGCAGGACGGCATCGTGACGAACATTCTCGGGCTCCTCGCCGACAACCGGCGAGCCCGGGAACCGCGCCCGCGTGTCGTGATCGACGCGAACGGAATTGGCGATGGCGTCCGAGAGCGGCTCCGGTTCTACCTCGAGAAGCACCCAGAGGCGTTCGACCTCGTCGCCGTCCGAAGCCACTTCGCCGCGAACGATCGCGTGCACGACAAGGTACGGGACGCGCTCTGGGGTAACGCCGCTGCGTGGCTGAAGAGGGATGGCGGCGCCCTCCCCGCGGACACCAAGCTCGCTCAGGAATTGAACACGCCTTCGTGGGACGAGCTCAAGGACGGTCGCGCGCGCGTGACCGACAAGGACCACATGAGGGCCCTTCTTGGGCGCTCTCCGGATCGGGCTGACGCGGTGTGCCTGGCCGTGTGGCCGGGCGGTCTCACGCGTCTTCACGAGGCCGACGCGCGCGTAGACGCCCATCCTGCTCAAGAGCCGGACGACGACGGCCCCGACGTCGACCACGTCTTCAACCCCTACCTCGGAGCCGGCTGATGTCGCTCTGGGGCCGCGTCCGCTCGCTCTTCCTCCCGCAAATCCGCGTGGCTCCCGTGCGCTCGTCGTTCGAGGGCGACCCCGAGCAAGTGCGTCGCGAGCGTCCGCTCCCGACCACGTCGCAAACCCAGTGGTTCCAGTCCGACGTGGCCACGGCGATCCAGCTCGCCGACTCCGGCGATCTCGCGATGGCGGCCCGGCTCTCGCGCTCGATGCGTCGCGACGGAACCTTCGCGGGCATCCTGTCGACGCGGGCCGGCGGTCTGACCCGACTCCCGAAGATCTTCCGCGGGACGCCCGACGTCGCCGCGGAGCTCGGGCGCACGGACGGCGATGGTCTCTTCGACCGAGTCTTCCCCCCGAAGGAGCTCGAGCTGCTCGACGCCGACGGCATCATCCTCGGGGTCGGCGTCGGCGAGCTCGTGCCGCTCCCGGGTTGCGACGAGCCCGTATTCGTCCGCCTGGACCCGGAGTTCCTCCGGTACCGGTGGAGCGAAGACCGTTGGTACTACGCCTCGGTCGGCGGCCAGCTCCCGATCACGCCCGGCGACGGCCGCTGGATCCTGCACTGCCCCGGCGGGTACCAGGCGCCCTGGACCAACGGCCTCTGGCCCTCGCTCGGTCGCGCGTTCGTCGCGAAAGAGCACGCGTACATGTACCGGGAGAACTACTCGGGGAAGCTCGCGAACCCGGCGCGCGTCGCCGTGTCGCCGCAGGGCGCGAGCGAGGAGCAGAAGCAGAGCTTCTTCCGCAAGGTCATGGCGTGGGGGCTGAACACCGTGTTTGGCCTGCCTCCGGGCTGGGACGTGAAGCTCCTCGAGAGCAACGGCCGCGGCTACGAGGTCTTCACCCAGACGATCGACACCTCGGACAAGGAGTTCATGGTCGGCCTCGCGGGCCAGATCGTGACGATCGACGGCGGGGCCGGCTTCGCGAACGCGGACATTCACGCGACGATCCGAAGCGATCTCATCCAGGGCGACGGCGACGGGCTCGCGCGCACGATCAACAGCCAGGGGCTCCGGCCGCTCGTGAACCGACTCTATGGGGCGGCGGCGCGGGGATCGGCCCACTGGGACACGCGCCCGCCGGCGGACTTGAAGGCTGAGGCTGAAGCCGTCTCCGCGGCGGCCACGGCGATCGAGGACGCGTGTCGCGTGCTCGAGGCGCGCGGGATGACCGTCGACGTTCGCGAGATGGTCACGCGCTTCAAGATCCCGGCGCGCGCTCTCCCCGCTCCCGCTCCAGCGGCGCGGCCGCAACCTGCGGCGCCGCGAGCTCCGCTGTCGCTCCTCGAAAGGAGCGCCGCCTGATGCTCCGACGAATCCTCGCCGGTACCGGCCTTGTGATCGAGCGGACTCCACCCAAGGAGCTGCAGCTCTGGAACGCGGGCGACAACCCGACGGACTACGGCGTCCACCGATGGACCGAGCGCTCGATCGCGTCGGTCATGGGTCGCTACGAGGAGCGGGGGAATCCCCTCCTGATCGACGTCGAGCACGGCGGTGAGCTCTCCGCGGACGGAACGCCCACCGTCACCGGCGGCTATGCGCGGCTCGAGCTTCGGAGCGGCGCGCCGTGGCTCGTCTTCGACTGGTCGGACTACGCGGTCGAACAGATCACGAGCGGCCAACGCCGCTTCCTCTCGCCCGAGTACCTCGTCGACAAGGCGAGCGGCGAGATCGTCACGCTCACCCGTGTCTCGCTCGTCGCGGACCCGGGAACACACCGCGCGCGAATCCTCGCGGCGGCGGACTCGAACCAGGAGAATCGAATGGATCTCGCGATGATTTTGGCGGCCTTGACCGCCGCGCTGACGGCCGAGGATCCGGCCGTCTGCAAAGAGTCGGTCGCCAACCTCGTCGCGGAGCTGAAGAAGAGCTCGGGCGGTGGTGGTGACGCACCCCCCAGCGAAGGCGCGGCCGAAGCCGGCGCCGCTCCGCCCGCCGAGAAGGACGGAACGGAGGAAGAGCAGGCCGGTGCTCCGCCCCCGGCTGACCCCGACAAGAACAAGAAGGACGAGCCCGTCGCGGCCTCGCGCAAGGTCGCGGCTTCGACCGCGGGCGCTGACGTCGTCTCGGATGCGGCCGCGAAGGCGGTCGCGCAGATCCGCGCATCCCAGCGCGACCACCTCGTCCAGACCCAGGGCGATCGGCTCGAGCCCTCGCTTCGGCGCTGGGCGTCGAGTCAGCCGCTCGAGGTCGTCGAAGGCCTGCTCGGCGCGCTCCCCGCGCGCGAGGGCGCGCCGGTGCGCATCGCTGCCACGCGCGGCGAGACGCAGGGCATGCCGGTCAAGCCCAAGGGCCTCGAGGGCAAGGAGCTCGAGGACGTGCGGCGCTCGATGGGCGTGGTTCAGGCCTCCGCCCCCGAGATCCGCGACACCGAGCGCGGCCTCGTGATCCCCCTCATCACCCCTCGCGCGCTGCGCGAGCGCGAGGCCGCGAAGGCCGGAAAGGTCGGTAAGTAATGGCCGCTACTCCTCTCACCAAGCCGCGTCAGAACTTCCCGCGCAAGGCGGTCAAGCGCGAGAAGCGGCCCCTCGCTGCGGTCGCGGTCTTCAAGAACGGGCTCGCCGCGGTCAAGGCGGGCTACTACCAGCCCGCGAGCGGCGACCCGGACGAGATCGTCGTGGGACGCTTCTACGAGAGCGTCTCGAACGTCGGAGGCGCCGCCGGCGCGAAGAGCGCCGACGTCGACTTCTTCCGCGAGCGGCTGGTCGTGCTGCTCGACAACGACGCGGACGCCCTGCTCGTCGCGGCGGATCGAGAGCTGCCGTGCTCGATCCTCGACGACCACACCGCGACGAAGTTCGCGGCGTCGCGCGGCGCCGGCGCCGTCCTCTACGACGTCACGAGCGAAGGTGTGTGGGTCGAGCTCGCCTACCCGGCGTCTCCGGACGACGCGGCGGTCCCTCGCATCCAGCGCGGTCGAACGACGCTCATCGCGGGCGCGAGGTCGGTCACCGGCGTCGTGCTCACCGCGACCTCGCGGATCTTCATGAGCATGGCCGACCCGGGCGCGGGCGCGATCACCGGCTTCGCCGGGTTCCACGCGCCGGACGCCTCCCGCAACGTGGGAGCCGGAAGCTTCCTCATCAACGCGATCGACGACGCGAAAGCCGTCATCGCCACGGCGGTCTGCACCGTCGACTACCTGATCGTCGGCTGAAGGAGAACGCGTCATGGCCAAAGTGACTCCAGAGTTCGTCGTCACCTTCGAGACCGAGATCAAGGGCCTGGTAACGGGCAATTGGGAGCGCGTCTCGAGAAACCTGATGTGGGATCGTCTCATGAAGACGCGGCCCGCCTCGGGCAAGGTCGAGATCCTCACGTGGCTGCTCGAGACCGCCAAGATCTACCCGGAGGGGAACGGCGGAAACAAGCGCTTCGACGACATGGTCGCCGCCACGCACTCGATCGAGATCGAGGACTTCGGCGCGGGGCTCAACCTCACGAAGAACGAGATCGAGGACAACCAGCTTCGCGACAACCCGAGCGTGGGAGCGCTCGACTACGCCGCGAAGTGGGCTCGAGACATCGGCGCGGCGGCCGCGTACCACCCGCAGGATCTGCTCTTCAAGCTGATCAAGGCCGGCCTCGTCCAGAAGTCCTACGACGGGGTCTCGTTCTTCAACGCGGCTCACCCCATCAACGCGAACGGCGGGGGTGCGACGTACTCGAACATCATCCCGAACGTGCCGCTCATCATCGCGCCCGCGGGCGCGCAGAATGAGCAGGACGTCCGGCTGATCGCTCGCCGGAACCTCGGCAAGGTCATCGCGCACGTGCGCAAGCAGCGATTCCTCAACGGGGTCGCTCGCTACCTGCGTCCGACGGTGCTCCTCGTGGGGACGGACCTCGTCGACGAGGCGAACTTCCTCGTGGGCGCGGGAATCATCGCGCAGAACAGCAACACGGTCGAGAAGCTCGAGGTCCTCTGCGATCCCTCGCTCGATGACGAGCCCGGCGTCTACTACTGCGGAGTCGAGGACATGCTCTCCGACGAGCTCGGCGCGTTCGTGTTCTCGGAGCGCGAGCCGTTCTCGCTCAAGACGTACGGCCCGATGACCGAGGCCGTGCTGAACCGGATGAAGGAGTTCGAGTGGCACCTCGACGGCCGGAACACGGCCGCGTTCGGTCACCCGTACCTCTTCTATCGCTGCACCCCGACCTGATCGGTCGGTTGCTGTCACCCCTCACCCCGGTAGGCCACGAGCCCCGGGGTTGAGGGCGTAGAAGCCCATGGCGACCCCGTTCCAATATGCCGATCTCGCGTACGTGAAGGCCCAGGGCCTCATGCCTAAGTCCGACGTGGACGCGCTCGAGACGAAGGAAGGCGCGGGCTTCGTTGACGGCGTGTGCGAGGTGGTCTCGCGCATCTTCGATTCCAAACTCGTCAAGCGGTACGCCGTTCCCCAGCCGTCTCCGTTTCCCGATTCGCTGCGTCGGCGAGTGACGGACGTGGTCGTGCGCCGTCTCTACGGCCGGCGCGGCTGGCCTCCGGGCGGGGGCGGACCGGATGACGAGGTCGTGAAGGCTGCGGACGCCGCGGAGGCGTGGCTCACGGACGCGGTCGAGAGCGAGCATGGGCTCTCCGAGCTCGTGAGGACCAACGGCGTCTCGGCGGTCGAGAAGGGGGGCCCGCTGGGCTACTCCGAGGCGAGCCCGTACGACTGGATGGATCGTCAGAGCGAGGCGGTGCGCGGATGAGCGGCGGCGCCGAAGCCATGACCGCGTTCGCGGCCAAGCTGCGCAACCTCCGACGCCTCGCGACGGAGGCAGCGAAGGAGGCCGCGCCGGCGGTGGAGGCGGTGGTCCGCGCGAGCGCGGCCGCGGGCACGACTCCCGACGGGCAGGCGTGGAAGCCCACGAAGGCGGGCTCGAGGCCGCTCGCGAACGCCGCTTCCGCGGTGTCGGCGCGCGCGCTCGGAACGGTCGTGGAGGTCATCGTCCGCGGGCACCACTTCCTGCACCACATGGGGATCGCGCGCGGGAAGGTCGTGCGCCAGATCATCCCGACGCACCTCACGCCGGAGCTCGCCGCGGCGCTCCGACGTGCGACCGCGCGGGCGTTCGCTCGCCTGATGGGGGGTGCCTGAATGGGCCTCCTCACCCTCGATACCAGCGTCGCCGCCTGGTTCGTGAAGAACGGCGTTACCGCTCAAGTGGAGTTCGGGCGTCGTCGTCGCGCGATGCAGATCAACCAAGGTCCGGGCGGCGCGAACCGCGTGATCTTCTCGCCGGGCGACTCCTCCGGGAAGCTCGGGAAGATCGGCCCGGTGCGCCTCCCCGGGCCTCGCGAAGCGGCCGCTCGAGCGCGCTCGCTCGCGGACGCTTCGGCGATCGTCGCGGTCTACGTCTGGGCGTGCAACCCCACGGCGGACCCGAGCGACGAGCGCGCGCACTGGTCGGCGGCGCTCGATCTCCAGGAGTGGACGATCCGCGCGGTCCACGAGGTCTACGGCCGAAACCACACGTGGGGCGACTGGGGGATGACTCCCGAGCCCGACGTCCACGTGTACGGCGTCGAGCTCGTCTCGGCCCTCACCATCTCGTTCCCGTTCCTCTCGAAGGCCCCGGCCATCGACTACCCCGCGAGCAGCATCAACAAGGACCTACGGACGGCTCCGCCGCCCTGAAGGAGTGCGAGCATGATTCCCAACGTCACCATCACCAAGCTCGACGGGCAGACCGGCGTCGTTCGCCCGGGCGCGGATGGGATCCTCCTCATCCTCGCGCCGTCGGAGAAGGGGCAGCTCGTCCCCGCGAGCTACGCAAAGACGAAGGACGTCTCCGACGAGTACGGCGCGGGGCTCCTCCCGGAGTTCGCCTCGTTCGTGCTCGACCGCACCAAGAAGCCGATCGTCGCGGTGCGCGGGAGCGCGAGCGTCGCGGCGGTTCTCGGCGCCGTGACGGCCGTCGGCGCCGGGACCTCGGTGGTCACCGTCAGCGGGGCTCCACTCGACGACTACCGCGGCATCGTCAAGGTCATCGCCGGCGGAACGATCGGCGTCTCCGGAGCCACCTACAAGTACAGCCTCGACGGCGGCGTGAACTGGAGCGCGGAGCTCGCGCTCGGCGTGGCGGTGTCGGTCGTGCTCGCCGGTTCCGGGATCACGGTGAACTTCGCCGCGGGCACTCTCCTCGCGGACTCGACGTTCTCGTTCGCCGCGACGGCGGCGCGCTTCCAGAACTCCGACATCGTCACGGCGCTCGAGGCGATCCGCACGTCGACGCTTCGGTTCGAAGCGCTCCTCGTGGCCGGCCCGCTCGACGCGACGATGGTCGCCACGATCCAGACGTGGGTCACCGCGCGCGAAGCCGAGGGGCGCTACTACACATTCCTCGGCTCGCCGCGGTGGAAGACATCGGTCGAGACCGAGGCGGCCTACAAGGCCGCGCTCGACCCCATCTTCGCGGCGACGGTCGCGGCGTCGGGCCTCGTGTGCGCCGACTCCTTCGAGGCGACCAGCGCGATCACCGGGCGCGTGCAGCAGCGCGACTTTGCGCTCGCCGTGGCGGCCCGAAGCATGGCGGTAGACATCGGGGTCTCTCCGTCGTGGGTCGCGCTCGGTCCGCTCGACGGGTGCGTCATCAAGGACGCGAAGGGCAACCCGCTCCACCACGACGAGGGGCAGAGCCCCGGCCTCTCGGATACCCGGTTCACCGTCGCGCGCACGTTCGGCGGACAGGACGACCCCGAGGGCACCTTCATCAACCTTCCGCTCCTCTTCTCGCAGGCCGGGAGCGACTACGTGATCTATCCGCACATGCGGGTCATGAACCGCGCGTGCTCGATCGCGAAGCAGCTCCTCACGAAGCGGCTCCAGTCGGGGGTGGAGAAGGTCCCAGACCCGAACATCCCGAACAAGGCCGTGATCGCCGAGTACGAGGCCGCGGAGATCGAGAACGAGATCGTGGTCACTCTCCGAGGCGAGCTCACCGAGAGCAAGAAGCGAGCTTCGGACGCTGGGTTCGTGCTCTCGCGCTCGGACGATCTCAGCAGCAACGGCCTCCACACGCTGACGGGCGACGTGTGGATCGTGCCGCTCGCGTACGTCGGCAAGTTCGATATCGGCGCGAAGTTCGTTCGCCGCCCAGTCCAGGCCACGGCCTGAGAGGGATGAAGAGCCATGACTGACACTCTCCGGGTCAACAACAACGAGTTTTCCTTCGCTTCGTGCCAGTTCAAGGCCGATGGCGCGCCCTACGAAGGGCTCTACGGGGTCAAGTGGTCCCAGACCCGCAAGCGCAAGAAGGTCCGCGGGATGAACCGCTCGCGGAAGCCGATCGCGCGCACGCGCGGCAACTACGAGCCGGGGCCCGTGACCTTCAAGATGCTCACGAGCTCGTTCAACCGGCTCACGTCCCAGCTCACCGCGAAGGGGCTCGGGTCCTACGGCTCCGCCGAGTGGACCGGGATCCTCACGATCGCGGAGCCCGGGATGGAGCCGCAGATCCACATCTTCAAGGACCTCTGCATCGACGAGGACAGCGTCGACGTGTCGGAGGGCGACGACCCGCTCATGACGGAGTTCACCTGCGACGTCATGGACATCACTTGCAACGGGAAAGTTCTCTACACGCGAGGTCCGAAATGAACGAGAGCGAGAAGGCCGAGAAGATCAAGGCGCTGCGAGCGGCGGCCGAAGTGCGCGAGGGCCAGGCCCAGAGCGCGCGCGAAGACGTGGAGATCGAGGCGCTCGAGCTCGAGGCGAAGCTCGCCGAAGGCGGCAAGAGCCAGGGGCGGGACTTCGTGGTCGTGCGCACCACGCGGGGCCCGATCGGGCTCGTGCGCGGGGACTCGGTCCTGGCGAAGAAGCTCCAGATCGCGATCGAGAAGTCGAAGACGACCGAGGAGTCCCACGGGCTTCTGTACGACTTCGTGATCGAGCAGACGGTGCACCCGGCGCGCGAGGTCGCGCAGAAGCTCCTCGGCGACTTCCGCTTTCTGGTCGACCGCGCCTCCGACCTCCTGATCGCTCTGCACCGAGGAGAGGACCTCGCGCAGAAGGGAAAATCCTAGCGCTCCGTAGCCAGGCCCTGCGCGACGAGTGGGTCGCGGCGGAATGCCTTCGAGCGCTGTTCGAGGGCGAGACCGACGAGGCGGCGAGACGACAGGCGCAAGTGGGCGCGCTGCTCCTCGCCGCCGGGCTCACCGCGCTTCGTAGGGGCGCTGGGGTCGCGGTCCAGGCACCGCGAGCGGAGCTCACCGACGACGACGACGACGACTGACGAGAGGGATTCGTGGGCAACGACGCGCAAGCAAGCTTCTCGATCGACCTCGAAGCGGACTCCGCCGGCGACTCCGCCGAGCGGGCCGCTTCGTCGGTGGAAGAGCTGCGCGACAAGATCCTCGGGAGCCAGTCGGCGATCCGCGACATGTCGAGCGCGCTCCGGAACCTCCGAGGCTCGAGCGATGAAGTGAAGTCGGCGAAGGACGAGCTGAAGGCGAAGATCAACGCCGAGAAAGACGCGCTCGGGGGCGCGCAGCTCGCCGCGCTCAAGAGCGGTGAGTCGCTCGACAAGTTCACCAAGGCGGCGAAGAGCGCCGCGGCTGCGCAGGACGGGGCGAAGCAGGCGGCCGCCGGGCTCGCCGGTCCCGTCGCGGAGGCCTCCGGCAAGGTCGACGGGTTCGGGAAGAGCGCGAGCGCGGCGAGCTCCGCGAGTGGCCAGTTCAAGGTGGCCGCGGCCGCGCTGATCGGGATCGTCCTCGCGGTTGCGGCCGCGGTGGGGTCGGCGTTCGTGGCGCTCGGGCGCTTCGTCCTCGAGGTCGCGAACGCCGCGCGCTCGGCGAACCTGCTCCGGGAAGCCACAACGGGGTCCGCGGCGAACGCGGCCGCGCTCGGCTCGCAGATCGACCTCCTGGCGACGAAGGTCTCGCTCTCGCGCGAGGCGCTGAACGAGCTCGGCAACGGACTCGCGAAGAGTGGCGTCCAGGGAAAGACCCTGGTCGACACCCTGAACGCGGTGGCCGGCGCGAGCGCCGCGATCGGAGCCGACGCGGGCTCGAAGATCCAGGCCCTCGTGGAAGCCGGGCGGCTCTCCCAACGGTTCTCGGTCACCCGGGAGCAGCTCGTCGGCTCGGGCCTCAACTTCGAGGACGTCGCCGGGGCGCTGGCCAGGGAGATGAAGGTCGGCATGGGCGAGGCTCGCGCCGCGCTCGCCGAAGGACGCGTCGGGCTCGAGTCCGGCGCGAAGGCGCTCCGCGACGCGGTCGAGAAGAAGTTCGGGGAGATCAACGCCCGGAAGATGCTCGACCTGAACGTTCAGGCGCAGAAGCTCCGCGAGCGCTTCGCGAAGCTCACCGAGGGCGTGAAGCTCGAGCCGCTTCTGCGCGGCCTCGACAAGCTTTCGATGCTCTTCGACACGTCGACGGTGAGCGGGGCCGCGCTGAAGCAGATTGTGACCGTCGTCGGCTCGGGGCTCTCGAGCGCCTTCCTGAAGGTGGTTCCCATCGCGGCGCAGCTCTTCAAGGGAATCATCATCGGCGGTCTGATGGTCATCGTCGCGATGCTGAAGCTGCGCAAGGCGTTCGGCGAGACGTTCGGCGACTCGTCGCTGTTCGCCGGCGTCGACGGGCTCGCCCTCGCGCTGAAGGTGGGGCAGGCCGCGGCCGTATCGATCGCGGTGGCGATCGGCCTTGTTGCCGCGGGGCTCGCGGTCGTGGCGTTGAGCGCCTCCACCACGATCGAGGCGATGCAGGCGATCGTGACGGGCTTCGAGGAGGCCTACGAAAGCCTCCTGGAGGTGGACTGGTCGGACATCGGCGAGGGCCTGGTCGAGGGCCTGATCGCGGGCATCAACAGCATGTCGGCCAAGGTCACCGAGACCGTGCTCGGGCTTGCGACGAACGCGAAGGCCACGATCAAGGGCGCGCTCGGCATCAACTCGCCGTCGAAGGTCTTCGCGGGCTACGGGAAGAACACGTCCGAAGGGTTCGCCCAGGGCGTGGACGACGGCGGCCCTGCGGTCGACGCCGCGGTCGGCTCGATGGTGTCGACGCCGGCGGCCGCGTCGGGCGGGAGCTCGAGCGGCGGGGGTGGCAAGGGCGGGACGACCGTCAACGTGACGATCAACGCGCAAGGCGCGAACGAGGGCGCGGTCAAGGCGATGTCCGAGCCGGGCTTCCTCGCGATGCTCACGAAGGCGATCGAAGACGCGCTGGTCTCCCAGGGCGCGCTTGGGGGTGCCACGTGACCGACTTCGCGCTCTCTCCCGGGCAGGGCTTCCCGGACCAGGACTGGATCAAGCTCGGTGGCAAGAAGCCCCCGGGGCGCGCCGTCGTGCGCAGCGCGGGCTCTCCGAGGAAGTGGGACAAGCGCGCGGGCTACGGCATCACGGGCGCCTATCTCGTCTTCACGGGTGACGACCTCGCCTCGTTCGAGATCGACGTGATCATCTGGGAGGAAGAGCACTGGACCGAGTGGCTGGCGTTCGCTCCCGTGCTCGAGAAACCGAAGGCCGGGCAGAAACCGAAGGCGATCGGGATCATGCACCCGCTCGTGAACCGGCCCCCTTGGCGCATCACGTCGGTCGTCGTTGACGACGTGCTCCAGTTCGAGGCCGACGACACGGGCGAGATCTGGCTCTGCACCATCAAGGTCACACCCTTCAAGGGCCCGGCCCCGGCGCTCTCGAAGCCGACGGCCTCGATCCCAGCGGCTGGCGCTGCGGTGCCGACGGCGCAGGACGCCGCGGACGTGAAGATCCAGGCCCTCACGAAGGAAATGGAGGGGCTCCTATGATGTCCCTGAACGGCAAGCGGGTCCTCTCGACGCGCCTCCTCACGCCATGGACCGGCGTCTGGCTCGCGGATGTGGACCTCGACGACGAGGCGCTCCCCTCCGGCGCGGTGGTGCTCGAGGTCGGGGGCGCGAAGCTCTCGGGCACGGTCGACCCGCGCGCGTCCTCGAGGATGGGCACGCGGTGCGGCGTCCGCGTCCTCGGCGGGGGCGCCGGGTGGCACCACATGGTGAAGCCGCGGCATTTCCACAACGACGCGGGCGTGACGCGCTCGTCCATCCTGCAGGCGACGGCCGCGGAGGTCGGAGAGCGCGTCGTGGATCCGGAGCTCGTGCGCCTGGGCGTCGACTTCGTTCGCGCGGCGGGCCTCGCCTCCCACGTCCTCGCGCGGCTCGCGTGGTACGTCGACGACGCGGGCGTGACGCACGTCGGGGACCGCGTCGAGAAGGCCGCGCCGTCGGGGCTCGCCGTCCAAACCTGGGAGCCGACCACCCAGTGCTTGCAGGTCGCGAGCGACGAGCTCGTCCGGCCCGGGTGGCGGTTCACGGACTCGAGGTTCGCCGACGTCGTCGCGCGGGACGTTGAGCAGACCTTCTCCGCCGCCGGCGCGCGCGCCACGGTGTGGTGCGGCGAGTCTCCAGCCTCGCGGCTCGCGAGCGCGCTCGGCGCGGCGGTGGAGGCGTTCGGGCGCACGAAGCACCTTCGCGCCGCGCCCTACCGGGTCTTCCTCATGGCCCCCGACGGGCGGGTCCAGCTGCAGGCCGTCGAAAAGCGCGCGGGGTTCCCCGACGCGATCCCGGTCCCCATGCGCATGGGCATCCCCGGAGCGAAGGCGAAGCTCAAGCCCGGGGCTCTCGTGCTCGTGGAGTTCGAGCTCGGGGACCAGGCCCGGCCCTCCGTCCGAGCCTTCGAGGCCGCTGGCGGAGACGGGTGGCGACCCGAGGAGCTCGAGCTCGACGCGAAGACCCTCCTTCGCCTCGGGGAGACCTCCGGCGCGGTGGTCGGCCCCGGCGCAGGTACGCCGGTCGCGCTCGCGGCGCCGCTCGAGGACTGGGCGGCGCAGGTGATCGCAGCCTGCGCGGCCCACGTTCCGCCCATCGTGATCCCGCCCCTGGTGTGCGCGGCCGGAAAGCTGAGGACCTCATGACCGCGAGAGACCTTCGCGCCGTGGAAGATCTCGACCTCTTCGGCGCCGAGTGCGCCGACGAGCTCGAGGAGCTGGAGCAGGACGTCATCCACCGAGTCACCGAGCGGCGCGGCGCGATGCTCGACGACGAGGACTTCGGCGAGTCGGCCTACGACATGCTCCAGGGCACCGACGAGGCCGGCGCGGCGCGCTTCCTGTTCGAGGCCGAGATTATGAAGGACCCGCGCGTGGCGCAGGTCTCCGCCGCCGTGGTCGACGACAGCGCGATCGCGCCGCTGCCCACCCGTCGGCTCGTGCTCGAGGTGACGACCAACGAGGGCGAGCTGCTCACCCCTTCCGTCGCCATCGGTGACCCATGAGAACGATCGAAGAGCTCACGCAGGCGATCTCCTCCGACGAGATCCTCGAGGTCTGGCTCACGGCCCTGGAGAAGCTTGGGGTTCCGGCGCGCTCGTGGCGCAAGGCTGGCGTCGCGCGCTCGATCATGCGCGTCGTCTCGAAGAGCTACGAGGGCTTCATCCTCATCATGGTCGCCGCCATCAAGGGCGGCTTCCTCGACACGGCGGAAGGCCCCTGGCTGACGCGCCTCGCGTTCTCCGCGTTCAACGTCGTCCGACCCACGGCCACCTTCGCGAGCGGCTTCGCCACGTTCACGAACGGCGGCGGCGGCGTCTTCAACTTCAACCCCTACGAGGTGACCCTCCTCTGGGAGGCGGGAGGAAAGGCCTACCGGAACACCGTCGCGTTCTCGCTCAACCCGGGCGAGACCAAGACGATCGCGATCGAGGCGATCGAGGCCGGCGCGTCCAGCTCGGCGCCTCCGGGCGTGATCAACAAGCTCGAGGCCGTTCTCCCGGGCGTCACGGTCTCGAACGCGTCCAGCGTCATCGGCTCCGACGAGCTCAAGGATGCGGAGCTGCGTCAGCTCTGTCGAGACAAGCTCGCGGCGCTCTCCCTTCGCGGCCCTCGCGGGGCGTACGCCTACGCGGTCCGGAGCGCGCTCCGTGTCGACGGCTCTCCGGTGGACATCAACCGGCTCTCCATCTCTCCGCAGTCGAGCACGGGGCAGGTGACGATCTACGTGGCGTCGCCCTCGGGTGTTCCGGCGGCGTCGGACCTCACGGCGATCCGCGACCGGATCGAGGCGGTGGCGCGTCCGGACTCGGTCACCACCTCCGTGTTCGCGTCGTCGGGCGCGTCGTTCAGCCGCACGCTCACCGTCTGGGCCCGGGCAGATGTCGGGCTCGCTGCGGCCACGGTGAAGGAGCTCGTCCTCGCCCAGATCGTCGGGCTCCAGCGTGACTGGCCGATCGCCGGCTACGTGAAGCCGCCGAGCACCCAGGGCTACCTCTACGCCGACGCGCTCGCCGGCGTCGCGCGGTCGGCGCACCCTGCGATCTTCGACGTCGACGGCGCGGGCGCGGACATGGCGCTCGCTCCCGGGCAGATCGCGGTGCTCTTGGTGGCGGTGAACGTCCAGCTGGTTCCGGTGGTCGGATGAGCACCGCGATCCGCCTCCGCGACGCGTTCCGCTCGTACGTGCCGCGCTTCCTGTCGGACCGGCCGGGGAAGAACGTCGGCTTTCGCTTCCTCTGGGCGATGATCGCGCCGCTCGACGTGGCGGCGCAGGTCCTGGTCGAGGGCATCCAGGCCGCGCAACCTGGGCACGGAACGCCGAGCGCGCTTCCCCTCATCGGACGAACGCGCGGCATCTCGCGCGGGCTGGTCGACACCGACGCGGTCTATGCGGCGCGCCTCCGTCTGTGGCTCGAGGCGTGGCGCGAAGCCGGCTCGTCGTACGAGCTCGCGCGCCAGATCCAGGCCTACCTCGGGACGTCGCCGCGGGTGCGCGTGATCACGCGCTCGGGGATCTGGATCACGCTCGAGCCGAACGGCACGATCTCCAAGACGACTGCTGCGTGGGACTGGGACAGCCTCTCTCACCCCGCGCGCGCGGGCTTCTGGTCCGAGATCTTCATCGTCATCGAAGGCGCGCTCTACGCGAAGCAGCTCCCGTGGGGCGCGGGGAACCAGAAGTGGGGCACGCGCGAGGGCTGGGGGCACCGCATCCCGAGCGAGCAGGGCGCGGAGCTCCGCTCGCTGATGCAGACCTGGAAGTCTGCGCACTCGCGGATCCGCGCCGTCATCTGGACGCCGACCGCGGCCGCGCACTTCGTCCCGGGCGACGCGCCCTCTTGCCCTGACGGGACCTGGGGAGCGTGGGGCACCACGGGCAACGGTCCGCGCGTGGCGTCGAACCGGTTCACCGACTGCCGATACTGGGAGTTTTAGCTATGGCAACGATCGAAGGCGTCGACAGTTTCCCCTCCTCAATGACGATCCCGGACGACGGTCCGGACATGACCGCCGGCTCGGTGGGCGTGCCGTTCGAGGCGCTCGCGGACCGCTCGAAGTGGCTCTTTCGGCGCGAGCAAATGCGCGTCGTCCACTTCGAGCCGATGATCGAGAACCCGAAGGCCCACAACACACACCGCGACGGGCGACCCGCGTACAGCCTGCGGCGTCAACGCTGGTACCTCGGCGTGGGGAGCGTGGCGGCGGCCGGCGTCGTCGTCACCGAGGACTACGGCGCGAGCTCCTTCTACGCGGCGACGTTCAACGTCGCGACCGGGTTCCACTGCTGCTTCATCAACGACCACGGAAACGCTCGCTACGGAAACGGGATCTTCATCCCGGTCAAGACGTCGGTGGTCCCGTGGCTCTACGCCCACGGCACCGACGCCTATGCCGCCGGCGCCAACCTCCCGAGCGCCGCGTGGGGCGGCGTCATTCACGAGCCGGTCTCGGACAACTTCGTGATCTGGGACATCGGGAAGATCTACACGGCCCCCGCGGCCGCGCCGGCCGTCTGGACAGCGCAGACGCTTCCCGGCGGCGGCGTCATGGGCATCATCCCGATCGCCAGCAACGGCACCGGGCTCCTCATGGCGCACGGCAAGATCAAGGGCGTCTACACCTCGAACGACGGCGGCGTGACCTGGACCGAGTGCACGACGGCCTTCGGCCTCGTGGCGATCACGAGCATCGCGTGGGACGCGTGGCGCGGCCGCTTCATCGTCATGCTCACCGACGGCGCAGGCCTCGCCGAGACCTGGTGGAGCACCGACGGCGCCGTCTGGACGATGCTCGCGACGGGGATCCACTTCGCCGCGCCGGCAGCGCCAGCGCCAGCGAACTACGTCTTCGAGATCCAGAGCGTGGGGCCGGTGCTCGTGGCCACGCACCTCGCGGCGACGGGCGCAGCCTATCGGCTCGTGTACTCGGTCGACGGCGGCACGACCTGGGGCAGAGCGCCGGCCCCCGTGTGGGCCAACACGGACGCCGCGGTCTACCTGGCCAACAACGGGTCCGACATCGTCGCGGTCAATTTGGACACCAATTACAAGGGCATTTCCTTCTCCCGAGGGTTCTCGCCCATCGCGTTCTGAGGTGCGTCATGGCGAACTGGCTCGAAGACATCCTCCTCGGCGTGAAGGGCTGGGTTTCCCCGGCCGCCGAGCTCGTGACGAACGACGGCGCGGCGCACGTCCTCGCGTCCTACGCGGAGCCGGCCTCGCAGAAGACCGCGAGCTACCGCGTGCACGTCGTCGCCGACGAAACGCCGGTGAACAACGACGCGGCGGGCTTCCTGCTCTTCCTCACCGTCAAGAACGTCGGCGGCGTCTTCTCCGAGGTGCACGCGACCATCTCCGACGGCGCGGGCACGGGCGGATTGGTCGCCTCGATTGCCCACAACAACACAACCCACGCGGTGGAGGTGTCCGTCACGGGCATTGCCGCCCGCTTCTTCAAATGGCGGTGCGTCCGCCTGGAGACCGCACCGTGATCACGACCATTCTCGCCGTCCTCGCCATCGTCGGGCCTGTCCTCGCGGCCCTCGGCACCCTCATCTGGCGCGTCGCCACGCTCTCGGCGCAGCTCACCTCGAAGGTGGAGCAGCTCACGGAGGCGAAGGTCGACGTCGCGCGCCTTCACGCGCTCGAGGTCGCGCGCGCCATGAACGAGAACACGCTCGCCACGATGGGCGATCGGATCCGGACCCTCGAGTCCCAGTTTCCGCGCCAGCCGCGCGGCTCTCACCCCGACGTCGAAAGGTAATTCCCCATGTTCTTCCTCGCCGCTTGCTCGGTGTCCCTGGTGTCGATCGCTTGCGTGGCGATGCTCCAGGCCCCTCTCCGCGCGCTCGACCGCGCGACCCGTCCCACTCCTCCGGAGGTTCGTCATGCTCGGTAAGCTCTCCCCGCTCCAGTCCACGCTCGTGCTTCTCGGCTGCCTCGCGATCGCGATCGTGGCCGTCGTCTACGCGCCCGCGACCGCCGGCGGCGCCGCGATGGTGACGATCTCGACGATCGTCGCGTTCCTCCTCCGTCCGCCGGGGCAGGCTCCGGGAGCTCCGGGAGCGCCCGGGGAGGGCTCGCCTCCGGAGCCCCCTCCCACGGTGCCAGAGGGCCGCGGACGCGTGCCTGGCGGCCTCCGTGGGCTCGTCCTGGGGCTCTCCGTTCTGTCTCTCGCCCTCGGGTGCGCGTCGGCCTCCGGAGCTCGTCGAGAGCAGGCTCGAGCCGCGGTGCTCGCGACGGCCGAAGGCCTCCACGTCGCGGACGCCGGGTGCGCGGCGCTCGCCCTCGCTCGCAAGGACCGCGATCTCGCGGTGGCGTGCGCCGACGGCTACGACGTGGGCCGCGCGGGCATCCTCGGGAGCGCGTCGGCCGTCGACGCGTGGGACACGGCGCCCGAGGGGCGCGAGCGCGTGGCGTGCAACGTCGCGGCGGCCCTCGGCGGGCTCGAGACGATGATCGCGGCCATCCGCGCGAAGGGCGGGGACGTGCCTCCCGTCGTCGCGGACGCGCGCGCCCTCGTGGCGGTGCTCGGGGGAGGTTGCCCCAGTGGCGCGCGATAGCTCCGAGGGCTGGGCGCTGACCCTCGTGAAGATCGCGGCCTCGATCTTCCCTCCGCTCGCCGAACTGCTCGCTCGCGCGCTCGACGGGAACGACGAGCCCCTCGCGGCCAAGGTGCGGGAGATCCTCCCGCAGGACAGCGCCAGCGCTCGAGCGGCGCGCGAGCTCGGGTGATCGATCCGCCGCGCGGAGCGACCGCGGCGATCTGCCTCGTGGCCTACCGGCTCCCCGGCGGCGCGTGGCTCTTCGCCGCGGCGGACCCCTCCGACGTCGAGAGGGCCCTCGAGGTGATCGACCCCGATCCCGGGGCCGCGTTCACGCGGCTCCACACGGAACACGAGCGAAGGAGGCGGTGATGGGCGAGCGAATCTACCTGATCGACGTGTCGAGCGTGCAGAAGGGCATCGACTGGGACCGCGTCGTCGAACACGACCCGGGGGAGGCCTTCGGGCGTCCGCCGGGCCGCATTCGGGGCGTCGTCGCGAAGGCCTCCGAGGGCTCGAAGGGCATCGACGGGCGCACGCGGGAGCACATCGCCGGGGCGCGCCTCGTGGGGCTCTCGGTCGGCGTCTACCACTTCGGCCGGGTGAGCGGCCGCGCGCTCGAGCAAGCCGACCACGTGCTCGAGCTGGGGCACGAGCTCGGGGACGACCCCGGCGAGCTGCCCGTGTGGCTCGACCTCGAGGAGGAAGGCGCGGCCGCGCGTCTCGGCGGGCCGGACGCGTATGTCGACTGGATCGTGACGTGGTGCGAGCGCATCGAGGCGAACGGCTACCGCGCGGGGCTCTACACGGCTCCCGTGTACGGCGCCGAGTGGCGCGGGGCCCGTCGGGTCGAGGAACTCGCGCGCTGGCCCTTGTGGGTGGCGCAGTACTCGCGCCGTGGGGCGTGGGCGCCATTGGACACGGACCAGCCGATGAAGCTTGCCCCGTGGAAGGAGTGGGCGATCTGGCAGTTCAGCGGGGGCGGGCCGGGGCTCGACGGGAACCGCGTTCCGGGCGTCGACGGGTGGTGCGACTTGGACCTCGTGAACGGGGGGCGTCCGGCGTGGCGGGGGCTGCTCGGGCTTCCGGAGGTGGACCCGGACGTGGACATGGGCGGGCCGGTGCATGGGACGCACGTGGTGGAGGCGGCTCTTGCCGAGCGGGGAGAGCCGGAAAACATCGCGTAATTCGAGCTTTTGGCAAACGAGCCAAATCGCCGTTTCGTGGTCATGTCGCCTTTTGCGACCGGTTTCGAGGCCTCGAAATCCAGGCTGGGCGGAATCCAGCGTCCGGTTTCGAGGCCTTCTTTTTCCCTCATCCGCCGGGCCCAAAGGGGAAGTCACGCGGCCGGCGCGCGCTTCGCCTTGGCCCGGGCCGCTACCCGTCGCGTCTTCTGGTTCGACGGCGGCACCTTCGCGCCCTTCTCGAGCGAGAGCCGCTCGCCCCCGAACGTGAAGACGAGATCCACGTCGCCTCCGAGGGCCTTCACGTACCGGCGCATGGTCGACCAGCGGAAGTCAGGCGAGGCCTCGAAGCTGGCGATCGAAGGCTGCGAGACCCCCATCGCCTTGGCCAGCTCTGCCTGAGACTTCCCCGCGCGCGCCCGGAGCTCCCGGACGCGCACGGTGAGGAGGTTGCTCTCGACGTCCTCCAGGCTCTCGGGGGGCGCGAGCTGGTGCGCGAGCGCGTAGACGAACTCGGCGGCCACGTCGAGTTCGCCGGGCCAGGTGAGCGTGCGGTCGGCGTACACCTTCGCGAACAGCTTCTTGTCCGCGAGGGGAGCGAGGGAGCCGGTGAGGTGGCCGGCAAAGTCTGCCACCCCCTCCGAGCCGTCCGAGAACGTCACGCGGACCCGGTAGCCGCTTCCGCCGCGCATGTACGCGGCGGCGGTCACGTTGAGCACCTTCTTCATCACTTCATCTCCTCCCAGAGCACTTCAAGCTCCGCCTTGTTCGCCGTGATCCAGGCCTTCGCCGCCTTGAGGACCTTCGCCGGGACCTTGCCGATGAGGACCGACCCGTCGAACGCGAGGGCGGCCTCGTGGTCGGCCACGACCACATGCACGTGGGGCGGGTTGTGGTCCTTCCGGTACATGTAGATCGCGATGTTTCCGGCGAGGGTGGCGACGCGAGGCACCCTCCCAGCGCCCATGACCGCCCCGAAGCCCAAGAAGCCCGCCGCGAAGAAGGCCTCCGCGCCCCCGAAGAAGCGCATGGGCAGACCTCCGAAGGGCGAGGAACTTTCACCACCGCGCTTCGGAGGGACTCCGGCCGAAGGAACCGGAGTTCGCGATGGGCAGCGCGCACATTCTTGAAGCGCAGGCCATTCGCGCCCTCGTCGTGCACCGCGCCGCCGCAGTCATGCATCGCCAGCGCTTCCCTCGGTTTGTTGGGAGGAGCCAGGTTGCTGGCCGCGAACTCCGTATGGATCTGCACTGCGGCGGCCGCCGGCATGAGGAATACCGACAGGTTCAAGTCCGGCTGGCGGTCTTTGTCGTGGAACTCGACCTCGTAGAGGTGCTCCTCCCCCAATTCCAGCGACACCTTGCGCTTCAGCACGCGCACCGGAGGCGAGCTCATGAGATTGACTCCAGGACGTCCTCGGCCGCCGACCGGACCCCAGGACTCGAGTCGGCCTCGGCAATGGCACGTAAGCGGGTCCGCAACTCGGCGCTGGGGTGGCGCGCGAGCCCGTAGATGGCACCCTCACGCACGAGCGGGGATGCGTGGGCGAGCAACTCGCGCAGCGCAGGAACAACCTCCGCGCTCGGGAGGGCCTCGCCCGCAATTTCAGCCGCGAATGTCAGCAACGTGTCGGGGAGCGAGCCATCGGTCAGCGACCGGACGAGACGCGGCGGGTCTTCCGCCGCCCATCGCTCGAACGCGTTTCGGCTCGGCGCGTCCGGATTTGGAATTGGGAGAACGACGAAGTCATCGACGACGAGCTTCTTCGGGCATCTCAGCTTCGGATCGAGTTCACCGACCCCATGGACGCGGAGGCGCACTTCCTTGTGTCGATGGAGCGCATCGGTCAGCTCCTCAACCCGCCCCTCGCCGCACTCGATCTGGATCTCGCGGTTGAACTCGTGGATGAAGAGCGAGCCCCTTCCGCGAGTCGACGCCATTCTTACCTCCCCGGTGAAGATGCCTTCGACCTGGCTGGCGGCGTTCACCACACGTTCGACCTCCGCGCGCAGGGCCGCGTCGAGTACGACCGGCTCGGGCGGAGCAGGGGGCGGCGGCAGCACATTCCCGCGCGTGTCCAGTACTGGAATCGCGGACCGCAAGGGCTCGTCGATCAGGATTGTCGCCGTGTCGTCTTCGCCCAAGGTCGAGCCGAGCGCCTTCAGATCGGCGAGGTAATCCGCGGGGAAGTCGTCTGGGATCGGCTTCCTTGATGCGACACACGCGTACGCGCCATGAAGGCGCCGGGCCGCAGCCGGGAGCTTGGCGGGCAGATCGTCCTCCGCGACCTCGTGGAAGAGCATGTCCGGCTGGTTCATTCGGAAGCTAATGGGCACAAGGCAGCTCCCTCGCTTGGTCCCGAAGAAGCGAAGCTCGAACTTGTCGTCGGAATGAGCCGGGAGGTTCGACCGCTCCGGGTTGTCTTTCTTCCACTGATCCTTGGCCAGCGCGACGAGCACAAGGGTCAGCACTGGCATGACAGTGCTCTCGTGCGGGGCGGGTCATCGCAAGCTTCCTGCGTTCTTGGCCCGTCGGGACGTGCCCCGGAATGATGCGGGCGTGAAGCACCTCCAGCTACCGATCCTCTGCGTGACCTGCATGGTGACCACCTCGATCCCCGTCGAGCCACCACCCGAGACCTTCACCTGCATGCAGTGCGGGAAGGTACGGGTGCTCGGTGCGGAGTTCGCGGAGATCATGAGCCACCTTCCCGCGGGGCTACGGAACCAGGTTCTGCTTGTGGAAGCGAACGTGGCGCCCGGATCCCCGACCCTCGCGAGACTTCAGCGGGAGCGCGACGCGGCGGTTGCGGAGTGGTGGCTTCGCTTTCAGGCGTGGATGGAGCGCTTCGCCGCGCGCGGCTAGCGGCTCGCTCGGCCCGCTCGATACCCTTCCACGTGGAGAAGGCGAGCGGGAAGGAGACGCGGAGCTGTCGGAGGGCTCTTTTCCGCGTCCGACCGCGCCGCAACCGACGGACGAGATCGGGCGGGACACCGATGACGACTAGGAGCTGGTCGACGACGGCGCGGCCCCATGCGGCGAGCCACGGCGTCGCTTTTTCGGACCTCAGAGTCACGCGTCGCAGAGTCACGCGTCACCTCCGGCCCGGCGCCGCCCGCTGGTCGCAGGGCGAGCCACGACGAGCGCCAGCGCGTCGACGCACTGCCGGAGCGCCGTGGGGTCCCCCGCGGCCACGGCCTCCAGCGCCCGAACGGCATAAGCCCGGCCCGAGCCCGGATCCTGAGGCAAACCCACGATACTCCGTGGTTTCAACGGGTTTCCTAAACCGAAGGTCGCAGGTCCGATTCCTGCCGGGGGCGCCCCAATGGTTCTCAGTACTTGCGCGGCGCACTCCTGAGGGGTTCCGGGCTTATTCCGGGCTTGAGATTCGGCGGCGCGCATGGCTCCGGCCGCGGTCGCGGACAGGCTGCCAAGGGCGCGAGCGTACCGCTCGGTGACCTTCACCGAGGAGTGCCCGAGGAGCTCGCGCACGGCCTCCGTGGACCAGGCATGGCCCCACGCCCCCGAGAGGAGGAGCGTCGCGCACGTGTGCCGGAGATCGTGCCAGCGGACGCGCCTGGTGATCTCGGCGTCGACCAACCACTGCGCCCAGTCGGCGCGCCCGACGAGTCGCCAGCGCGCCAAGTCCCCATCGCGCCCCTGGAACACCAGGCGCCCGAGCCGCGGCATGCGGTCGAGGGTCGCGCGTGCCTGCGGGAGGAGGGGCACGTGACGGATCTTCCCGTTCTTCGGTGGCTTCCCCGGGGCCCCGAAGCGCACGACGATCCTGTCCGGGTGCACGTCCGACCACTCGAGCGCCCGAAGCTCGCCGAGCCGCAGGCCCGTGTAGATCGCAAGCTCTACGGCGGGGTCTTGCGCGGCGTCGATGAGGCGGTCGGCCTCTTGGAGCGTGAGCCACGTCGAGCGCTCCTTCGTCGAGCCGCGGTCCTTGACCCGGATGTCCCGCGCGACGTTGGCCTCGAGGAGCTCGCTCTCCACCCCGTGCTCGAGCACGGCGCGAAGGAGGTTCAGCGCGTTCTTTCGCGTCTGGGCGGCGAGCCCCTTCCGCGCGAGCCCGGAGAGCCAGTCGCGCACGTCCGCCCGCGTTATGCTGGCGGCCGCCGCGCTGGCCAGCTCCCAGGACGCGAGGTGGACCTTCCAGCGGTTCTCCTCGCTCCCGATCGAGCGGTACCCATCCCGCCGGCGGAGCGTGAGGCACCGCTCCCCGAGGACTCGGAGCGAGAGCCCCGCGCGCGGCGAGGCGCCCGCGTCGAAGAGCTCGGCGACGATGGCGTCCAGGGCGCGCGCGGCCTCGGCGTGAGTCGCGTAGACCCCCACGTCGGAGCGGCCCTCGGCGAACGGGAAGCGCGCGCGGAAGCGCCCGTCCTCGGTCGCTTCGATCGTCCCGGTGCCCTTGCGTCGACGCGTCATGCGAGCCCCTTCCCTCGGAGTAGTCTACGAGCGCGCGCGCGAGATACGTCGTCCACCTCGCCCGAGGGCGCGATCGGGAGTGGCGGGGCCTTGCGGCGGCGGTGCGTGGGCTTGCTCTCGGCGGGGGCCTCGGTGCCCTCCAGCTCGTCGGCGAGCTCGCGGAGTAGGGCGGCAACGCGCGCCGGGTTCATAGGAGCCCGAGCCTTCCCTGGATCGGCTGTTCCTCGATCTCGCCCGCGTCGACGGCGCCGAGCGCGGGGAGCAGGTGCTCACGGAGGATCGCCCGGTGGCATCGCTTCGGGTCGGTGCAGAAGCAAACGAGCACCACGCGCTCGCGCTGCGTGAGGTCGTGCCAGGCGTCGCGGTGCTTGCGGTAGCTCGCGCGCATCTCCGCGGTGTAGCGCTCCACGTAGTCGAGCCACGCGCGCTCGAGCGCGGGCCCGTGGAGCACGCGGAAGGCCTCGAGAGCAGGACGAAGGATCGCCCAGGATGGCGCGAGGAAGAGCCCCTCGGTGGCGCTCGCGCGCGTGACGTCGAGCCGGTCGGGGCCTCCGTACGACAGGCGCGCGGAGTAGACGAGGGTCATGGCTCCTCAGGGACGAGGAGCCTCGTCCAGTGCGTCACGTAGTTCGTTGTCCCGCCCGTGGCCGTCCCCATCACGGGCCAGTCGTCGTCGAGCGGAGTGCCCACATATGGCGGTTCCTCGACAGGGAATCGCCACCAAAGGACCGCGCCGTCC
>ERZ869925.568-NODE-568-length-25418-cov-27.653472_pt1 | contig 25418 bp, 30 predicted proteins | sample MGYA00579311_ERZ869925 | MGnify/ENA primary metagenome ERZ869925 (study PRJEB32216, sample SAMN09231817) | wastewater metagenome | place: USA: Maryland | collected 2016-07-30 | study: EMG produced TPA metagenomics assembly of the PRJNA472060 data set (Reclaimed...
GGGTTCGCATGAGATACGGTAGCGTTTGCAGCGGGATCGAGGTACGCATATGCCGATGAAGAATCCACCGGCAGCATACAGGCGTAAATGGAACCTTTACACCCGGTATCGACTTCGACCAGAGCAGGTTGACGCAATGCGTGATGCCCAGGGTGGAGTGTGCGGGATATGCAAGGAGGCTATGAAGCGCGAGCGTGTAGACCACTGCCATACCACAAACCGTGTAAGGGGTTTGCTATGTCACCGATGCAATGTGGTACTGCATGGACTGGAAAATCCTGAATACATGACTGCAGCAACTGCGTATCTGGAGCGACATAAATGAGATATCTATCACTATTCTCAGGCATTGAGGCAGCTACAGCAGCGTGGCATTCGCTTGGGTGGACACCTGTCGCCTTCGCAGAACTGGATGCTTTCCCGTCAGCAGTGCTGGCGCATCACTACCCGAGTACGCCCAACCTGGGCGACATCACGAAAATCACAGAGCAAGACATCATTGCGCTGGGGCCAATCGATTTGGTTGTGGGTGGTTTTCCTTGTCAGGATTTATCTATAGCGGGACAGCGTAAGGGGCTTAAAAATGAAGACGGAAGCGCAACACGATCAGGCTTGTTTTTCGATGCAATGCGAATTGTTCGGTGGGCAAGAGAGCATTGCGGATGCCGATGGGTGCTCATTGAAAACGTCCCAGGACTTTACTCCAGCAACAATGGAAAAGACCTTGCTGCCGTGGCTGGAGAAGTGGTTGGGTCCAGCTTTGGTGTACCGAGAAACGGATGGCGCACAGCCGGAATTGCTCTTGGGCCTGACGGACTCTGCGAGTGGGTGTGCCTGGACGCGCAATGGTTCGGAGTGGCACAACGACGCAGACGTTGTTTCATTGTCGGAGATTTTGGAGACTGGCAATCTCGACCCCCGCTATTTTTTGAGCAGCACTGCCTGCCGAGGGATTCTGCGCCGCGCCGGGAAAAGAGGCAAACAGCTCCCACCCTCCCTTCAAGAAGCACTGCAGGCGGTGGCATGGGGACCGACTTCGACTGTGATGGAGGACTGATTGATGTCTCACCCACACTGTTGGCTCAAGGCAATAAAACGGGTGGAGACAGACCGCCCGGCACAACGGTTGATACCTGCGAAAGCCTGATCGTCATGTCCAGCGGCCAGGCCAATGCCGAGATCACGGTAGACCTGTCGCCCGCACTCAACTGCAACCGCGACGGTGCGCCGATAGCGTTCAGCGGCCAGATGTCTACACCTCAAGTCGATTTCGATATGTCTTCCACGCTGGGCGCGAAAAACCCGATGGCGGTCTGCTTCAAACCCTCGCACTACACCCATGGCAAAGACGGTGCGCCCAGTGAGATCGCGCCGCCGCTTTCTGCTGACGCTGACAAAGGTGATCAGGAGGCAATCGTTTTTCAGCCCCGGTATGCCCGCAACGGCAGGGGCGCACCGGACACTGTTGCAGGGCCGCTGACAGCAGAGGCAGGGCGAACCGGCAAGGGCGACTCAGCGCAGTGCGTGGCGTATGCCTTCGCCCAAAACCAGCGCGACGAGGTACGCACGATGGATGTTGCTGGGGCTCTGGCAGCGGAGCCGGGAATGAAGCAGCAGACGTATGTGGCTTGTGATGTTGCCGACACCTTGAGCGTTGGCGCAAACCAGACAACGGGATTTCGTGGCGATATTGCTGCCACAAACATGGCAGTACGCCGCCTCACGCCGGTCGAATGTTCGCGCCTTCAACAATTTCCCGACGACTACCTGGAGTTAAAATATGCCAATGCCAACGAAGCCCACGCCGCTCAAATATTGCATGAGCTGTGGCGAGAAATTGGAGCGAAAGGAATTGCCGCGCAAGAAGCGAACTTCCCGCAAGACGGGAGCGGTGACGTATGTGAAAAACGTCGAATCGCTACTGCACTTTTCACGCCGGAAGTACTGCTCGCAGGCGTGCATGTCGGATGGATTCAGTGGGACCAGGCGCGGCGATCCGCTGAACACCAGAACATCACGCATGTGGGCGCGGCAGGATGGACTGACGGATTCGTGCGCCGATTGCGGGAAGCAGGGGAAGCTGGATGTCCACCATATAGACGAGAATCCTACCAACAATGCGCCAGCGAACTTGGCTACTTTGTGCAGGAGTTGCCACTTGAAACAGCACAGATTAGAGCGTACCTGCAGCGTTCCGAATTGTGGCAGGAAGCACAAGGGGCATGGACTCTGCGATATGCATTTGCAACGCCAAAAGAAATCGAGAGCGGCAAACCTCTGATGAGTGACGGGCCGCGTTACAAGGCGCTGGGTAACAGTATGGCTGTGCCATGTATGGTTTGGTTGGGTAAAAGAATTCAGGAGGTGGAGGATTTATGCACCTGATTGACTGCGCGGCAACCTGGATATTCTCGCCGATATTGATACTCGGCCTGGGCCTGATTCTGGTTGGTGTTGTTGTTCGATTGAGGAGGTGATTGTGGACGATGACTGGACACCGCTGACCGACGATCCCGCTGATTGGCCGCTGGAGGGCAAACCCGTGCTGATCGAGTTATGTGGATTCATGGCAGTGGATCGATGGCACATGATCGATGGTCAGCGCCAATGGGCGAATCACCTTAATGCCTGCTACTGGATGCCACTCCCAGATCGTCCGAACGGCGCGCAGATATTCAGGAACCGCCAGCGCGCCGCTGAAACCGAAAGGAGATTCAGGGAAACGATGGCGCGAAACACGAGTGGCACGATTCAATTCCGCAGGCCGAGTCCCTGGGAAGAGATCGCGGCGAAGTGTGCTCAGAAACCCATTATTGGAGATCACCATGACAGCGAAAAAGGCTAAAGCGCGGCCAAAGGCGCCAGCGAAGAAAGCGAAAAAGCCAACCGCGAAGAAGGTTGTGTCGGCGCCACCGAAAAAGCGCGGGCCGAAGAATAAATTGCCCAAGAAACCACCGGCGATTAAAACCGGCGCTGTCGGCCGCCCGAGTGACTACCAACCAGAGTATGCCGAGGAAGTGTTCGAGCTATGTTTGGCGGGTTATACCGACAAAATGCTCGCGGAACAATTCCAGGTGAGCGAAACAACGATCGGAACCTGGAAGGATAAGCACCCGGAATTTCTGAGGGCCATGCGCAGGGGCAAAGGAATAGCGAACGGGAAGGCGGCCCTGGGACTCTACAATCGCGCGGTCGGGATGACGGTGCCAAAGCAGCACGTTTCGGTGTATGAAGGATTTGCCACTGTTACAGATATCACCGAGCACCTGCCGCCCGACGTAAACGCCGCGAAGTTTTTCCTCAAGAACAGACTGCCCGAGCAGTGGCGCGAGAACATCGACCTGGATACTGGCGGTGGCGCGTTCTCGATTCGGATCCATGAGTACCTGAAACCAGAAGCGGAGGCGCAGAGATGAGAACAGCAGATGCAAAAACGGACGGTGCTGGCTATTCAATTGGAGGTGCCGACTCAGTCTATCTGACCAACCAGGTGGGCTATGAGACATACAGCAACAAAGTGAAAAAGGGCGCCGTTCGTCATGGCGACAGTATGCTGGAGCGTCGAACAATGTCCCTGGAAGAGTTGAACGAAATGTCGGACTTACCTGATGACGCGCACATGGTCGCAGGATTTCTGATCGGCAGGGGCGCCGGCATAAAAAGCGAAGTCTGTGTGGAGGTGTATCAGCGCTACACAATTGACACAAAAACAGGTCAAAGGCGACCGTCAGTCCGTGGCAAGCGAACTGTTATCTACCACGCTGGCGAGCGATATCAATCCATCAGTGGTCATGTGTTTGTCGGTGACGGCCACATTGAAAAGTTTGGGAAGCACAGCGATGAGTAGCGCAGACGATCCAGCATTCCCGGTGCGAGAGGCGTGTGTTGGCCTCACCAAGCGCGAGTACGCCGCGATCCAGATCATGGCCGGGTTTGCTGCTTCACCTGACATGATCTCCAATGCAGCGCTTCTGGCGACCGATGCTGTTCACATGGCCGATGCACTGTTCGACGAACTGGATAAGACATTCTGATGGACAAGCCGCCGGCAAAAGAGATTTCCCGTGTCTGGATCGATGATTTCGCCACCATAACCGAAGATCAATGGCGATCTCTTTGTACTCGCTCCCGCGTCCGACAGAAAGAACCACACATTCTTGGCGTTGATTTCGGCGCGGATGGTGGCTGTGCTGTCGAGGGATTCAGGGATGACAGCGGCCTGATCTACATCACCGACGTTAAACACTTCCCACCCATACCACAGGAGGATAGTTAGCCATGGAAAAACTGATGCCGATCATTCCTGGTTGCAAGGCGCTGATAGCGCCCGGCGATTATTCCCATATAGGGAGCGTGCCGGCGCACGAGGTGAAGGTGTTGCGCGAATACCATGGATTAAAGAATTCCAGATGCTCAGTATGTCACCGAGAATCATTTTGGGATGTAACATCGCCAACGATTGGCCCTGATGGCGCAGCAACGTGCGAGTGCCAACTCACCAGGATCGATGGTGGCGATTTCGAGCAGGAGACTCAGCGCGCCAACAAGGAATTGTGGTGGGAGTCCAGGCTCCGACAACTCGAAAAGAACCAGGCAGAGTTGGATCGACTGGCAAAGGACGGCCAGTTTTATTGGGGATTGAGTACCAAGCAGATTCAAGACCAACTCAGACGTAATTTTGGATAAAGGGGCGCGCGATGATTGGCTACTACGGATTTGAAATGAATGGCAGCAAGCACTCGATCGAGGTTTACATCGACGGCAGGCCGCTGTTGTTTGCGGATGGCAGCCACTATGTCGAGGTGTTCGCCGAGCGCCGCGATCAATTGCCTGGCGTGCACCAGCGCCAGAGCTCCGAGGCCATAGCGGCGACGCTCGATAAACATCGATTCACGGTGTCGCCCCACATCCACAGGTCGACCATCAAGTGGCCCTGCCAGCACGCCATGACGATAAATCCACCGTCGCCGTGCCCCTACTGTGAGATCGAAAAACTGCAGGCCCAGGTGCGCGAACTGGGCGGTGGCGCAAAGTCTGCCGATTACCAGAAGGGTTACGTCGCCGGGCGCGCGCGCTATGTCTACCTGAAAAACAAACTGGCCAGGATCGAGGAGGCGCTGCGCCAGATCGGGTATGGCGGCGACCACCCCAGTCTCTCAATTCAAACAGCGCGAATAGCCCTCGAGCGCGAAAAGAAGAACCGGCGCGGTGGTCTGTGCGATGATATAGGTCCAGCGGAGACTGCGACCACATAGATGACAAAGGTTACTGACTACTACCCGCCAGGGCCGGTAGCGCTCGACTTCATCAAGTCCGAGGCATTCATCGTCGGCCTTATGGGGCCAATCGGTAGCGGCAAATCCACCGCGGCCATAATGAAAATCCTGCGCAACGCGCAAGACCAACCACTGACCAAGTCAGGGTTTCGCCGGTCGCGGTATGCCATCGTGCGAAACACCATGCCCGAGCTCAAAACCACCACGATGAAATCCTGGCACGAATGGGTGCCACAGGATCAGGGACGATGGGTCGGCCAGGGGCCACCCACACATCACATCAAAGAGAACGGCCTGGACATGGAGGTGATGTTCGTCGCGCTCGATAGCCCGGACGATGTGAAAAAAGTGCTGTCGATGGAGCTCACCGGCGCCTGGATCAACGAAGCGAGGGAGGTGCCAAAGGTCATCCTCGACGGCCTGAGTGGCCGCGTCGGGCGATTCAAGCCTGACATCAATGATCCCGATATCTGGCCGTACAACCCGCAAATCCTGATGGACACGAACCCGCCCGAGGATGACCACTGGTGGTCTGTGCTCGCCGAAAAGGATGTCACCACGCCATTCGGCCGGCAGATGCTGCGCTCCATGCAGCAGGCCGAGGACGAACTGCGCGGCATGGGGCTGTTGGCCCAGGGGCAACCACTGTTCGAGTTTTTCAGGCAGCCTGGCGCATATGAGCCGGGTGCGGAGAATATCCCCAACCTGATCCCTGGTTACTACGCGCGGGCGAAGGCGGGCAAAACGCAGCAGTGGATTGATGTTTATATCAATGGAAAATATGGGTATGTGCAGGCCGGCAAACCCGTGTTCCCCGACTACAACGATGCAATCCACAGTCGCAACGACCTGGAGCCGATACCCGGCATCAAGATTCAGATTGGCCTGGACTTTGGTTTGTCGCCGGCGGCCATATTCGGGCAGTGCACAGACCAGGGGCAGTGGCGCATCTACTCGGAGATTGTTGGTGAAGGCTTAAATATTTACCAGTTCGCCGACGCCATACGCCAGCACGTCGCTGAGTTCTATTCGCCACTGGGGCTCAAGATCGGCAAGATTACTGGTGACCCGGCGGGCGATAACCGCGATCCAAACGACAAGCAGACCAGGACGACATTCCAGATACTCGCATCCGAGAAGATTCACGCTGTCCCATCACCAGATCCAACCAACTCCATCGTGCGCCGCCTGGCCGCTGTCGAGAAGCCATTGACCCGCCTGGTCGCTGGCGAACCCGCATTGCTCATCCATCGCAGAGCCAAGACATTGCGAAAGGGCATGGCTGGAGGCTACCACTATCTCCGTGTTAAGGTTTCCGGCGATGAGCGATACCAGAGCATACCGAACAAAAACCGCTACTCGCATCCGTGCGACGGCCTGGAGTACCTGTTGCTCGGTGGTGGCGAGTACGAGAGGATCATCGACTCTGGCAATGAGCAAACCAGGCCTGATGTGGTCGACGATTACACCCCGATGGATGGAGTGATGTGATGGATTCAAGCCCGCAAGCGCAGGTGTCCGAGGGCGAACCAGACCCCTGGTCGTTTGGTGGTGAGCCAACCCCCGAGGAATTCGCTGAACAAGAGCGACTACGGCGCCTGGACGCATTCGGTCTGTCGATGGCCAAAACCCGCTCATCTGCCATCTCTGCCCGCGAGACATCCGGCATCGAGGACATCTGGCGCGAGGACGAGGAGTTTTTCGAGGGTGTCGATGACCTGAACCGCGGCGACGAGCGATCGATGGCGCGCAACAAACCAACCGCCGGTGGTAGCGGTGCGATGACAAACCGGCAGCGGCGCTCCCGTGTATTCCCTAATATCACGGGGCCGTTTGTGGAATCTGCGGCGGCCCACATCGCCGATATCCTGCTGCCCAATGACGATACGCCTTGGAAGTATGAGCCAACACCGATCCCGGAACGGGATCAGTTGGCCGCACAATTTGCTGCGCAGCAACCTGACAAGGCTGGGGTCGCCGCGGAATCTGGCATGCACCAGGAGCCCGGCACTCCTGCAGAAGCCCCTGGCACTGAAACAGTTGACGCCCAGTTGGCCACCTCCACCGCGCGCAGCGATGCGCAGACAGATCAGGATCCAAACACCTCGCCCGAGGAGGCGTTCAAACAGCGACAGCTTGCGATATCCATTGCGGATGCATGCCAGAAGCGTGTGTGGGACTGGCAGGTTGAGGGGGATTTCAACAGCGAGTGCCGCAAGGTGATCGAAGATGCGGCCCGCATTGGCACGGGCATCCTGAAGGGTCCGATACCGCGCACCACCGATGATCTGCAATGGGTGCCGCCAGGCGTCGAGTTGGATGAGCTCGGCGAGGAGTTCCAGGTGGCAGGCCATATCAAGATTGCCAACAACATCAAACCGCTGAGCAAACGGGTAGATCCGTGGAATTTTTATCCCGCGAATGGGTGCGGCGAGAACGTCCAGAACGGCGATCACACATGGGAAAGGGACTACATCACGAGGCGCCAACTGCGCGCGCTGGCGAATGACCCGGACTACATCGAATCGCAGATTGAGTTGTGCATGCTCGAGGGTCCATGCCGCGCCACAGCGACACCACCGGAGTCGCATAGTGTGTCGACCGACACCGAAACCAAGGACAAGTTTGAGATATGGTACTGCCACGGCACTGCCGGGGCAGATGACCTGATGGCAGCCGGTGTTGATTGCGGCAAAAACCCAGCGGCCACCATTGAGGCCATGATCGTCATGGTCAACCACCGGGTGATCAAGGCATCACAACCGACCACCGACTATGCGGGATTTCCGTATGACGTATTCGTGTGGCGCCGCCGGGCCAACTACTGGGCTGGGATCGGCATCAGTCGCCAGGTGCGCACCGCGCAGAAGATTGTTGTCGGCGCTACCCGCTCGATGATGGACAACGCAGGCCTGGCCGGCGGGCCCATGTTGGTATTCAAGCAGGGTGTGGTGCGCCCAGCAGATGGCGTGGCCGGGCTCGCGCCGCGCAAGGTGTTCTACATCGCCAAGGATGACCAGACAATCCAGGATGCGACCAAGGCGATCGGTCAGATCAAGGTCGATATCATGGTCAACGAGATGATGGCGATCATCAATTTCGGCCTGCAGATGGCCGAGAACAACTCTGGATTCCCAATGCTGATGCAGGGCCAGATGGGCAGCGTGCCGGATCGCGTGGGCGTGGTCCAGGTGCTGGACAAGAACACCAACGCCATCAAGCGCCGCCTCGCCAAGGCGTTCTCAGATCATGTGATGAAACCGCATTTGAGACGGTATTACATTTACCACATGATGTACGGACCCGATGCTGAGAAGGGTGACCTGCAGATCAATACGAAGGGTTACCAGGCGCTGGTGGAACTCGACATCCAGAACCAGGAGCTGGGGCAGATGTACAACATTGTGCTCGATCCGCGGTTTGGCATGGACCCGCGCAAGTGGGCGCGCGAGTTCGTGAAATCCAGGCACATGAATCCCGCCGACCTCGAGTTGAGCGACGACGCCTGGGCGCAGATGCTGGCGCAGTGGCAGCAGATCATGGAGGCGTCTGCCCAGCAGCAGGATCCGCGCATCATGGTCGAGCAGATCAGGCAGCAGGGCGCGTTCCAGCGCGATCAGATGAAACTGCAGCAGCAAGGCGTCATCCTGATGTCGCAGCAGCAGTACGAGGCCACCCAGCGCGAGATGGACCGCAACCTCGAGATCATCATCAACACAATGGAGGCCGAGCTCGACAAGATGTCCACCGCGGCCGAGGGCGACAGAAACATCCGCAAACTCAAGGCCGACATCGCCCGCGAGTTTATGAAAATCAAGTCCGTGTTCGCGCTGGCCACCATGGAGTCGTCAGCCAATCGGTTGCCGGCGCCACCGTTTGAGCCGCCAGGATTGGCCGAACCAGGGAAATCCTTCCAGCAATAACCACCGTAGAGGCACCGCATGGCCAACACACTGCAAGACCAACCAGAACCCACCCCTGAGCCGCGCGTCACCGGCGTCTGGATGGTGATCGAAATCACCCAAAGCACCGTTGCACTGGATCACCTGGGCGGTATAAAGCTCGATGGCAAAGGCAGGATGGTGAAGATTCCAGACGAAGGGACATGGAAGCCACTGCTACCAGCCGAGGTGCCTGAGTGGCTCAAGTCAGAGGATGCGATCCGCGACATGGTAGCCGGGCAGCGGTTGTGCCTTGATCCAGAGGCGGGCGGCCACTGGTATCGCGGTATTACCTGCTACCCCAACGCCACCAACACGGTGAACTGATATGGCCGGCAAACTTCACACACCACCGGTTTTCGATCCATCGCGATTCATGGGTGCCGACCCTGACACCCTGGCCCGCGAGTTCTACGACGAGCCAATGGCAGAGGCGATCGCCGAACCAAAACTGGAAACCACCCTGCTGACAGCGACCGAACGGCAGAGTTCGACCTGGAAAAAGGTCTGCGCCTGGCTCGACTACCGCCTCGCGGAGTTGCGCGAACAGAATGATTCGTCAATTTCCACACTTGAAACCGAATACCTACGGGGTAAGATAGCATTTCTCAAGGAGATACGGTCTGCAGTATTAAACCGTGGACCCATTGAAGGCGAGGACAACCCTCTGCCCGGGGATGACCTGGGATATTGAGCGAGGTTCCCGCGACAGCGAACGACGAGATCGGCCTTCGCAAGGTAACGGGGTAACACCCGATCGTAATGTTTTGGAGAGTAGATGACTGGCGCAGTTGGCACTACCGACACAACCGCTGAATCCCAGGATGAGAAGCCAATTGGCTACATCCCTGGCGAAGAACCGGACGAAGAGGTAGGCGACGCGCAGTCTCCCGACGAAGCAGCAGCGAGCTTTGCGAAAGGCTTTGAATCAGCAGGCGGCGAGCAGACCCTTGGATCCCATCTAAGGCCCGGCGACAGACCCGCAGCAGATACACCCGCAGAGCAAGATGCACCTGGTGAGACAGTGGAGGGCGCGAAAGCGACCGCCAATGCCGAACTGGATGATGTGCGCAAGCGCATGCGGCGTTTGGAGGGCCGGGTAGGTACGCTGAACAGCGACCTCTCGGCGGTGAAAGCGGAACGCGATGAGCTCAAGCAAAAGCTCGACCAGGGCGGTCAGTCTGCCCAGGAGCGCGCGGAGACGCTGAAACACCTCAAGGAGATTGACGAGTCGATCCAGGAGTTTCGTGAAATCGCTCCACTCAAAGCAGAGTTGGAGAATGTCTACGAGAAACTGGGTGCACTGGAGCAACAGGTACAGCGGGGCAGCGGTGAGCGCCTGACTGTAGATGTCTCCAGGCAGGTAGGCGAGGAGTTGCTCGGATACCTGCACAGCGATTGGCAGGAAGTCGCTACCACAGAAGAGTTCCGCGGGTTTGTGTTGAAGGGTGGTCCGTCGCAACAGGAGTACGCGCAGTACGCGCGCTTGATTGCCGACGACAAGTCACCTGGATACCAGGCCAGAGTTGAGGAGGCCAATGCCATCATCGAAGGATGGGCAGAGGACTTCCCCGATTGGTGGGATGACCGTGGCAGGGGCATGTTTAAGGGTGATCCTCGTGATTCGATCGAGTTGTTGGATCGATTCAAGGATGCCCGAGAATCCAGCCAGGCGCGGCGTGAATCAGTAGCCAGTCAGCAGCAATCCATGCAAGCACGATTGAGGCGCAGTGCACCGACCCGAGGGGTCGACACTAATCCCGTTACCGGAGTATCCGACGAGGAAGCGTTTAGTCGTGGGTTCAAAAAGGCAAGCCGGCACCACAACCGGTAGGCCCAACTCCCCAAGGTAAGCGCTCCTCACAGACAACTTTGTGACGGAGTAATTCGCTATGCCTGGCATGACAGCTTACAACACCAACGCGGGTCGCATTAACGAAGTTAAAGGCGAAATCTTAGCCCACGCGATCCCCCTCGAAGTTCTGGCCCTTGGCACGCATCCCAAGCAGATGCCCAAGAACCAGGGCGACAACATCACCTACCGTCGTTACCTGCCCTACGGCGCCACCACGACGAACGTGAACACGCAAAACCGTCCATCCGTGAATGCGGCCGCGCATATCATCCAGGAAGGCGTGACCCCGACCGCGGATCAACTGACTCCCGTGGATGTCAACGTGAAGCAGATCCAGTACGGGTGCTTGTACAGCTACACCGACAAGGCTGCCGAGCTCTACGAGGACGATATCCCCGAAGAAATGAAAATCCAGACCGGCGAGCGCATGGCCCTGGTGCGTGAGATGGTGCGCTACGGCACCATGAAAGCGTGCACCAACGTGCAGTATTCCGGCGGGTCCAGTCGCGCCACAGTCGACGAGGCGATCAGTCTCATCCAGTTGCGCCGGATGTCGCGCACGCTGAAAGCGAACCACGCGAAGAAGCCACGCAAGATGCTGGCGGCCAGCGCGAACTACGATACCTACGCGGTCGAGGCATCGTTCCTGGTGTTCGTGCACACCGACGCTGAATCGGATGTCCGTGACTTGCCCGGGTTTATCCCCTGCGCCAAGTACGGCCAAAAGATGCCGATCTGCGAGGAGGAAATCGGCTCCTGCGAGGAGTTCCGTTTCATCCTGTCGCCCGAGCTCGCCCCCTACGCGGGCAGCGGCGCCGCGGTCGGCACCACCGGCCTGCTTGATGTGGCCACCAGCGGCAACATCGACGTGTACCCCTTCATCGTTGCCGCACAGGATGCGGTCTACGACGTGGCGCTGCGCGGCCTGAACAGTCTGGACCCGTACCACATCCCTCACTCCAAGCGCGACAAAGCCGATCCCGGTGGGCAGCGCGGCTATGTGGGTGCGAACTTCTGGTCTGCCGTGTTGATCGTCAACGGCGGGTGGATGGGTGTGATCGAGGCCGGCGTCGCCAACCTGGCGTAATCGGTGTGATTGAAGCGGTTACTGCCCACCTGGCGTAACCGCAACGAACTGTGAGGAGTACCAACGATGGACATCAATACCTTGAGCGGCATGACCGCTTGTTTCTCAAAAGCCGGATTGGCCATTGGCTCAACCCCGGCACAGGTCGCCATTGCCGCGCCGAACGGTGCGGGGGTGGATTTCGGGATCGACGGCAAGGCGTACCACAAGGCTGACTCGGCATCCTCTGCCCTGACAGCCCAGGCCGTGCAGGCACCGTTGACAACCTGTCTGTACCTGGTCTGCCTGAACGCATCCGGCACTGTCTCGTCCGTCAAGGGCGAGGAAGTGGCGAACGCGGATGTGCCGAACATTGGCGTGCAGTACCCCGACGTACCGGTGGGTGTGTGCCCTATCGGCGCGATCAAGGTGACCACCAGTGCTACCGCCGGTGGTTATACCCAGGGCACGACCAGTCTGGCGGCCGCAAACGTGACGGACAATTACATCGATTTTATCGGTGGCATTCCCGGACGACCGGAAATCACGCTCGCAACCTGATGGCAATGACCGCCAGGTAGTTCACTGGTGGTGGTAGGCGCGGCCTCTCGGGGCCGCGTCATTACGATTACACGGGAGACATCACATGATCGAACAATCCAAGTTCAAAAAACTCTTTGTTATGACGAAAGCCTGGCTTATGGGCAGTGTCATTTTCGGCAAGCTCGCCACCATGGCGCTGACACTGCAGAACGGCACTATTGTGTCCATGAATCGCAGGGCAATGACTCGCTTGTTCAACGAGGCAAGTGGTGCCTTTTTGCTCTTGACCGGGGCTTACACGCTGACCGAAGAGGATAATGGGAAAATCATCTTTCTTAACAGCGCAACCGGGTTCACGGTGACGCTGCCGCCTTCTTTGCTCGGTTCCGCTGCAAATATGAAGTTCAGGTTTCTTATCGGACCAACACCCCCAACAAGCGGCAACCACGTTATTGCTACCGCACTCGGGTCTGCTGGTGACGATATTTACGGCAGGGTTATGGACCTTGCCGGCACCGGCGATGTGATAAGCGCGGCCGATCAAATCAACTTTGTAGCCAACCAGGCGGCCTCATTTGATGAGGTGACGCTGGAAGGTATTGCGCTTACCTGGCAGGCAACAGGGTTTGTCGCTGTCGCCGCTGGACTCACCGCTACGGGCTAAGCCTTGCTGCTACCCGTTTGGTCTGCGGGTGGTTTTCGCCCTGGCGGTTCATGCGGGCTGCCCAGGGCTTTTTTCAATGCCGCATAGGAGATTACGATGACAGCTAAAGCCACAATCAGGAAAGCACCCAAACCGAAAGGCCCGAATGTCTCGCACCTGAAGCAACAACTCGCCCAGGCGCGCGCACAGAACGACCAACTGTCCGAAATACTGAAGCGCTTCGACGAGCGGATGGAGGCGACATCCGCACAGATGGCCACCATGGCAGCGCAACTCGAAGAGGCGAAGAAACCTCGCACTTCCGAGGAGATTCTGTCCCAGCATGATCGCAGCGCGGCAATGACCCGCGGCGTGCTGGGCGACGACGACGAGGGGAATGATTACCCCGAACCACCGCCATCCGATCAGCTGCCCGCCCACCTGGTCGCCGCGAAGCGCGCGCTGGCCAAAGCTGTGAATGCTGGTGTGTCACGCACCCGCGTTGAGATGGATGCCGGCAATGAAACTATCGGCCAATTTGAGCCCAGGGCAATGCGCTCTGACGGCCCGGCGAGCGAGTCGCTGGATCCGCTGTCCGTGGCAGACGAAGGTGTGCTGATCGACAACCGCAAGTACACACCCGAAAAGCTCGAGTACGAAACCTTCATGCACGAGTACCTGCTGGTGCGCCTGCACGACACCACCGACGAGACGGCAATCCCCATCCCTCAGACCACCAACTCAGGCCACAGTCAGTTTTTCGTGCGCGGCCAACCCCAGTGGGTTCGCAGGCTATCGATCGAACCCCTGGCGCGCGCGAAGAAAACGACCTACACGCAGGAACTGGTGGGTGAGGGCGCAAACAAGCAGTACATCAACATTCCGCACACCGCGTTGATGTATCCCTTTGAAGTGCTGAAGGATTCCAAGCGCGGCAAGCAGTGGTTGCGCGCGATCCTGAACGAACCCTACTGAGGTCAGCGCCATGCCGCACTACCAATTGCCGCCAGTACCAGCAGAGAAGGAACCTGCGCTGAATGTTGCGTCCAGTCCTGATGACTGGTCGCGCCGGATCACTATCCCGGTCAACAAGGAAATCCTGGCGGCACTGGAGGTGGATGGCGAGGCCGTCATCACGCTGCGCGGCAAGATCACTGGGCTATCGAGCAGTGAATCTGTGGAGCACAGCAGCACCAGCGTCACGATCACTATCGACAGCGTGGACGCTTATCCCGACAAGGGTGTAATACAAGGCATGGGCGGCGACATGGATGAGGACGACGCCTTCTCGGGTTCGTTCAATAAAGCCCGGGGGATGTTCCCCGGCAAACGCTATTAGGAGCGCCAATGGCTACCATTCAAGCAAGTGTAGTTGTCAAAGATGACGGCGCCACCAAGGTTGTCACCTGGGCCGGCTTTACCGCGGCTGACGATGTCGGCGTGCCGGTCGAGATGTCGCCCTGGGGTGACCGTTGCGTGCAGATGACTGGCACGCTGGGCTCCGGGCCACAGATGATGTTCGAAGGGTCCAACTCCGGGGGCGCTTCCGACTACCTGCAGTTGAAGGATGTGCACGGCACGGCGCTGAGCGCGGTATCCACGAAGGTACCATTACAGATCGCCGAGGTGCCGCTGTACTTCCGGCCGCGCTTTGTGGCATCGTCAGGTGGCGCCAGCATCGACGTGATACTGATCCTGCGCCGCCCAAACCAGTCACGGCAATAGGGGGATCCATGAGCAACCTGCGAGAGAAGATCAACGAGTTCAATGCCATCTCGCGCGGGTTCCGCGCGGCACTGGAGTTGTCCCAGGCGATTGAGGAGTTCCTGGATGGCGAGGCTGAGCTCGGCAGTCACCAGGTCGCCATTGCCGCGATCAAGGCCGACATCCTGGAGCAGGAGGCGCTGCGCGCGGCCATGATTACCGACTTGGCGCAAACGCAAGATGAGCTGGCGTCGGCGCGCGAGCAACTCGCTGAAGTCAAAGGCGAGGTGTCCGTCATTGCCGACAGGATCACGCAAGATGCCAGCGTGAAAGCGGAGCAGATGATCGCGCAGACCGCAAGCGAGGCCGAGGAAGTCTTGGCGCGTTCGCAAAAGGCCGCCGACGATCTGATCGCAAAAACGCAGGCCGACCTGGAAGAGATGACCAAAAAAGTCGATGGTTTGCGGGATGCAGAGGGACTCGCATTGATGTCGCTTGAGGCTTGCAAGGCAGAATTGGCCGAAACGCAAACCGAGATCGAGGCGAACAACCGGCGCATCGCTGCGTTCATTGAGGCGTCGAAGCTGTGATCCATGGCCATCACCACAATCAACGAGAAGCATAGTGCCCTGACCCTCAACAACTGGATGGTGGTGTCTATTCCGATATCGTCTGATGGCATTGGGGTAGATGACCGGAAACAGCTAATGCGCGGTTTCCCAACGCAGACCTATGCCAGCTCAATATCGGCCGTATCCGGCGACTCTGACTGGATACACCGTCACCGTAGACGAGGGCGACGATGAAAACATTCCTGCAACTGTGCCAGGCTGTGTGCCGCGAGGCCGCTGTCGCCAACGGCGAGTCTGCCATCACCACCACCGTGGGCCAGATCGGTCAGCTGGGACGCATCGTCGAATACGTTCGCCAGGCCTGGCTTGAGATTCAAACCCGGCACCAGCATTCCGGCCTGCATTGGCGTTGGATGCGCTCCAACTTCGAAGTTACTACCGTGGCCAACCAGGACAGCTACGCATTCAACGACGCGGCTGTGCAGGACGTGCGCGGCACCGCGGAAGATATCACGCGATTCAGGAACTGGATGATCCAGGACTGGGAGGATCCACCGCGCATCTATTTGCAGTCAGCCGGCGTCGGCACGCAGACGTTTATGACGTACATACCCTGGAACGATTTCAAGTACCTGTACAGGATCGGCACGCAGAACCCCAGTCAACCGATGCATGTCAGCATAAGCCCGGACAACAAGCTGTGTGTGGGGCCAAAACCGTCTGGTATCTACATCATTACCGGCGACTACATGAAAGGGGTGCAGCGCTTCACGGCCAATAACGATACGCCTGATCTGCCCGAGGACTTCGAAGATGCCATCGTATTCCTGGCGCTGATCAAGTACGGCCTGCAGAAGAATGCCGCCGAGGCGATCACCATGGGTGAGGACAGCTACGCGACCTACATTGGCGCGCTGGAGGGTGATCAACTCAGCGAGATTTATGTCGGAGGGCCGCTCGCGTGATCAAGCGCTCCAGGCTCGCCCAGGCTATCGCCAAGACGGACGATGATTACATCCCGTTCGGGTTCGGCCTCGATCTGGTAACACCCTCCAACCAGACAAAGCCGGGATCACTGCGCATCTGCAAAAACGCCGAGATCGATGTCAACGGCGGTTACCGGATGATCAATGGCTACATCAAGTTTGATGGCCAGTCGCTGGGGGAAACCAACACCTTCTACACCGTAGGGTACGTCGATGGCACCGGCGACATCATCACCGCCGGTGTCACCGTCACCGAGGCTACCGGACCCACTACCGCTACCGTGCTGGCCGTCAACACCGACGATGGCGACAACAGGTTCCTGGTGCTCGCGGATGTCGATGGGCCTGATCTCGAAAGCGGGCAGACGCTCACATTCACCGGCGGCACCGTAGTATTGACCGGCGACCTGATCACCGGTGGCGCGCCGACGTCGCAACTGAATGCGCTGTACACGCAACTCGCATCCATTTACTGGCAGGGTTTCGTTGATCCCGTGCCAGGCGATGGGCACATTCTCGGCATCTGGATGACCGGCACAGTCGTGTACGCCTTCCGCAATAACGTCGGGGAGACTGCCGCCGCCATGTGGGTATCGTCGGGCAGCGGGTGGACATCCGTTGCCCTGGGCCGGGAGATGGCGTTCACCTCTGGTGGTGTACAGGAAATCCTGGAGGGCGACACCATTGAGGGTATGTCATCCGGCGCCACCGCGCTCGTGACGCGCGTCGTGCTTGAGTCGGGGTCATGGGATGCAGGCACAGCCGCAGGCCGCTTTATCTTTGCCAGTCAGTCCGGGCCATTCACGCCTGCAGAGGCCATCGAGGTGGGAGCATCCGGCGATATCGCTACCGCAACTGACGCCGGGGCCGCGATTACCCTGCTGCCCGATGGGCGGTATGAGTTCGTCGAGCACAATTTTCAGGGTTCGCGCGGCAACAAGCGCATGTACGGGTGTGACGGCGTCAACCGGTGTTTTGAGTTCGATCCGGTGTCCAGCGTATTCGCGCCAATCAACACGCCTTTGTCAACCGACGCGCCCAGTCACATCGTTGTGCACAAGGAGCACCTGTTCATCTCCTATCTGAGCTCCATCCTGCACTCCGGGATCGGTGCGCCCTACAACTGGACGACACTCGCAGGCGCAGCGGAATTGGTCCAGGGTGATGAGGTAACCGCATTCAAGCGTCAGCCTGGTAGCGCCGAGGGCCGGGGTACACTGGTGGTGTTCTCCCGCAACAAGATCAAGATTCTGTATGGCAGCAACTCAGGTGAGCTGGCCGAGGGTGGATGGGATTTTGTCGACTTCCGCGATGAGGTGGGCGCCATACCCAACTCGGTGCAGGAGTTCGGGTTCACGCTGATGGTCGATGACCGCGGCATCATCTCGCTGGAGGCAGCCCAGGAGTTCGGAAACTTCGCCAGCAACGTCGTATCCAAATACGTCCAGCCGATTATGAACGAGCGCGGCCATACCGTCCGGGACTCCTCGATCAATCGAGAGCGGTCGCAGTACCGGATATTCTTTGCAGACAGTTCGGCACTGTACCTGACCACGCAAAACGCCAAGGTCATGGGCATCATGTTGCAGCAGTTCGAGCACGAAGTGTGGTGCGTGACATCGCGCGAGCGCAGCGACGGCCGGGAAGCATCCTACTTTGGATCCGCTGATGGATGGGTGTACAAGATGGACACCGGCACATCGTTCGCTGGCGAGCCCATCGATCACCAGATGGCGCTGCATTTCCATCACTCCAAGTCGCCGCGCTACGAAAAGACTTACCTGGACGGGTCATTCGAGATCGCGGGCACCGAATACGGTGAATTCTATTTCCGCTACGAATTGGCGTACAACTTGCCCACCACGCCGCAACCCAGCGCGGTGATGGTGGATGTCAACCTGTCGGAACCGTACTGGGATGCCATGACCTGGGATGCGTTCACCTGGGATGGCAACGTCCTGGCGCCGTCGAACGTGGACATCAACGGCAGCGGCGAGAACATCTCGCTGATTTTCTCCAGCAACGTAAACTATGCAAACCCGATGACGATATCCGGCGCGGCCCTGCGCCTGGCGTACCGCAAGCAACTGAGGAGTTAAGCCATGCCAGACTGGTATACCGGCGGCTCAGTCCCGGCGACAGGATCGCCCGGCGCATCAGCGCCCATGCGCGCGGAGTTTGCGGCCATGGGTGGCAACTTCGCCAAGATGCCGGTGCTAGCTGGCAACGCCGGGTACATGGTGCGCGTCAACTCAACAGGCACAGCCCTGGAGTCTGCTGCCGCTCTCGGATCGGCAGCCGTCGCATCCAATGCGGAAGTGACTGCCGGAACCAGCAACACCAAAGCGGTGACGCCATCCTCATTGAAGAATGGCCAGGCCGTTGTGTACAGCGCCCTTGGCGTCACCACCGAAACCAATGGGCGCCAGATTGTTGATGTGTTGAGCGAGGCTGAATACGACGCAATTGACCCGAAAGACGCGAACACGATCTACATCATTGAATAGGGGATAGGTTATGCCGGATTGGTACACAGGAGGCGCGGCCCCAGCGACCGGATCGTTCGGGGCATCGAGCGTCATACGCGCGCAGTTTGCGGCGATTGCGGAATCGTTTGCGAAAATGCCCGCGCTGGATGGGGGCGACAATAAAATTGTGCGCGTCAACGCAAGTGGTACTGCCCTCGAAGCTGCGAGCCTGGCAACGGGTGGTACAGATCCATTTTTCTGGAAACCACCGGGCCAGGCATTATTCGGATATACAACGGGGCAAAGTTTAACTGAGCCAGACTATCCGATGCACCCTGATGCTGTCCCACTGGTACGCTGCGAAGGTGTATTAATTTGGTCAAGCGATGGAGAAAATGCAAACTGGGATTTCCGAGTATTTGATCCTGATATCCCGAGAAAAAATGACTTTTCGCCCTATGATGCGGTGGACAATCCAAACGGCAGGCCGTCATCTATTGTTGGTGGAAATCTGCGCTGGGACAGGCCGTACACCGGTTATGGTGGTGATGCCCTGGCGTCATGGTGGATAGGGATGGCCATCCAGCTGTATGAAAGCACTGGGCGCAAGGTCTATCTCGGAAACACCGCATGGGGTGGACGCAGTTCGTTCCACTGGTTTCCAGGTGCACCGGAGGGCGCAAGTTACGGCCAATGTTCATACTGGATTGATTACCATATGCCAGCGATGGTAGCGCGCTTGCAGGAACTAGAGCCTGATCTCGTTAATTACAACTGGGATTTTTTTGCTTTCAACCAGTCATCCACTGATGCCGGAATCGAGGCATACGGGTATCCACCAGAGGTGTATGTGAACAACTGGTCGGCCTTTCTGGATCATGTTGGGGAAGTTGAAATAGACGGTTATGGCCAGCCGATACCGGTTCGCTGGATGGATCCATTCCAGTGTCATGTGGTCATGCTGGAGCGCACAAAAAGGGAGGAAAATTTCCCTTGGTGGAATGGCCAAGAGATGCTGCTGGAAGCGCGGCAGGGCCAGATGCAAATGGTGACCAGTGCGCGAAGGAAAATATGGGACACCGAGGGTGTGGACGGAGAGACAGGCACGCTGCCTGGCTCGCCTGCGTACAACTTGCACTTTTGGGGTGATGTCTGTATCGATTTTGGGCGTGACGTGGCGCGCGCAGTAATGTCAAACGGTTGCGGCAGGGCGCGAACGGAAGTCTTGTTTCAGCAGCACAATACATCGACCAAAACGATCCGAGGCGTGTACATATTCACCACCAATGCCCTTGGTGGCGTTAGCGATCCTGGTTCTGGGAATGCAGGCTCTCAAGGCACGACCAGTATTTCGATAAGCCGCACCGATGTGTACGGGGATGACGTGCCTCTCGATGAGATCGAGACTGGTGACCTGATCTACTTTGTCAGCAGGGCAGACCGCACAAGCGCTTACAGTGCGACGATAAACGTCATCACTGTTGATGCAGGGTATGTGGGGTTTACAACGTCTGCGAGCGATGGCGTGCCGCCCGATGGGACACACATCGAAATTGAAGTTATTCGGCGTGTGTACCTGACCGAAATCGTCGATGGTGAAACCGAATACTATTCTGATGCCCGCTACAAAGCGCCCTATCGGAGAGTCGCGGTAGGTTACGAGCCTGGTTCTGTGGCGAACGCCACCATCTCGGCCAAAGCACACGATGACGAGGGGCACCTGCTTCGCCTTGAGTCTCGTGCCGCTGATGCCACGAGGATGGTGATAGATGCCTTCCTCCGCGAGGCGGCAGACCGTATTTTCCTCGAATTCTCCCATGGCGCAGCTCTCGTATTCAAAGGCGATACGAATACGATTGATACGCTCGATGCGATCACGGGCGCTAACAAGACGGCCATTGCGTTCGTCAATGGCTATCCGCTTGTCAAAAACGCTGTGTACGGATCGATTCGCGCAGTGAACAACACAAACCCTGTCGCGCTGTCTGGAACCACGCCCGCCACTGATATCTGGAACACCGACCATGAGGCGAACGGCCTCACTGTCGATGAGGCTACTGGTACGCTCACGGTGCTGGTCGCCGGGCGGTATCGTGTCAAAATCACGGTGCAAAGCGGCACCATGACGGCCAGTAAACGCACGATCATGTACATCTCCATTGATGGGGCAACATCAACCTACTTTGGCGTGATGGCCTCGAATGCTGCGGGTGAGATAGGAACATTCACCATAGAGGGAACTTTCGTGCTGGCAGCAAATGCCGATATCGACTGTGACTTTCTCCCGATTGACGGTGCGACCACCACCACCGTGAAGTACGCCGAGCTGTACGCGGAATTGATCGAGGCCGCGTAACCAGGCGGCCTCGCTTATATGCAAGAAGCACAGGTGAGCGCCGCCTATCTTGGTGATACAGTAGTGGCTGCCTTGTACCTGGATGACACCCAGCTCTATCCGTGAGGATCGCCATGTGACCAATTACCTCAGACACATCCAACTCCCGCTGCTTGATGCCAGTGGCACGCCTGTCGCCCAGGAAGTGGTGGACGCTGTGGCCGAGGAGTACCGGATCGCGGATTCCGGCGCACCGCTGACCGATGAGTTCATGGCGCGCGTTCGTTCTCGCGGCGACCTCGTGGATTGCGGCCGCACACTGCGCGCTATCGTGATGCGTGCGCGCGACCCAGGGCGCGGTATGGGCATAGAGGAAATGCGGGAGATCGACGGTTTGGTCACACTGATCGACACGGTCCCGCTGGGTGGCACCCTGGTTCTGGACGAATCCAGCTATATCGCCTTGTGTTCGCGGGCGCGGGACTTTCGCGTTGCAGAGTACAACAAGGGATTGCACGCTTGCCTGGAGATATTGTTTGCGGCGCCAGTGATCAAGGAAGCCCCCAAATCGCCCAGGCACCCAATGGATCGGCATTTTGAGCAACGTGATCGCAGAACCGTTCAATCAGGATAAGTGGAGACACCCATGCCGCCCAACACACAACCAACGACACTCCCGGACGATCCGCTGAAAGACCCGACGGCAGTGAATCCGCAGGCGCAGAAAACCACGTCGACATCGACTGCGATTGACCACGCCAACCCGCTCGCCAAGGCCGCCACCTACGAGGCTGCCCAGGTCAGGATGGGTGACGAGGATACGGTCGAGAGTCGGATATCCAACATCATCAAGCACGACAGTCCGTTGATGCAGCAGGCCAAAACGAAGGCCGACCGCGCATCAAATTCGCGCGGCCTGTTGTCGAGCTCGATGGCGGTCGGCGCGGCGCAAGACTCGGTGATCAAGGCGGCACAGCCGATTGCCTCTCAGGACGCAACCACCTCGAAAGAAATGAAGTTGACCAATCAGGCGGCGGCCAACCAAGCGGCGCAGTTCGGGGCCGACCAGACCAATGCGGCCAATGTCCAGGTGTACCAGGGTAAGACTCAGAAGGATCTGCAGAACCGCAAGGCCGAGATCGACAAGGAGTTGCTGACCGCGGATGGCGAGGTGCGCTTAAAACTGCTGCAGGAGCAAGGCGAGATCGATAAGGCCATGCAGTCTGCCCAGCAAAAGCATGAAACCGACAGGCAGTTTTCTGACGCGGTGTACCGGGCCAATCTGCAGAACGATGCCCAGGAACACGAAAAGACTATCGAGTTGTCCAGGCAGCAGCACGAACTCAATCTGCAGAAGATGACCAACGACCAGGTGCTGGCGCGCGAAAAGGTAGCTGGCGACTTCGATGTACTGATTGAAAATGATCGGCAGGCGGCCAATGCCATGCTGACCTACGACACCGCCGTGGCCAACATACTGAACAACCCGGAAATGAAAACTGAGGACAAAAACGCCGCGATCACCAGGCTCGGTCAGAACCTGGAAACCTCGCTGACCATCATTGGGCAGGCCAGTGGCAAGGGTTATGCGGAACTGCTGGATTTCGGCTAGTGATCAGGAAGGCGGGCCCAGGCGACATTGAGCACATCGCGCGACTGGGCATTGAGTCGCTGATGGTGAATGATCCGTACCCGGAGTTGCGGATATCGCAGCATAAGGTCCGGGACATGGCGCAGGAACTGGTCACCAACGCGGCCAATTTTGCGTGGGTAGCGGAGAACGAGAAGGGCGAGGTAGTTGGTGCGGTGTGCGGCCTGGTGCACGACATCATGTTCTACGAGCGCAAACAGCTATCGGTGGTGATGTTCTACTGCCGTGAACCAGGGGCCGGGGGATTTCTGATACGCAGACTGGTAAAGTGGTTCCGGTCCAGGCCGATCCTGAAGCTGTGCGTGTTCACGCTGGAAAGCGGCGCTGATCCAAGGATAGGGGATTTGCTGGTGAAACTGGGACTCAAGCGCGAGTTGCCGAATTTTGTGGGAGTGAAGTGATGTCAAACGATGCTGGTTTTGGGGTTGGCATAGTGGCCGACTTTTCATTAACGAGAAACACATTGTGTCATAGTCTTACATGGCTATAAAGCCATAGACGGGGAGGTTCTTATCTCAAAGGTCGTGAAGGGCGTCAAAAAAGGCGTCAAAAAAGTCGTGAAGGGTGTCGGCGATGTCGTGAAGGGTGCGGCTAAAGTGTTCAAGAAGATCGTCACCAGCAAGATTTTTTGGGCTGTGGTGGCGGTGGCCGCAATTGCCTACGGGGGCTGGATGTATTACCAGTCGGCAGGGTTGGCCGCGAATGTAGGTGCGGCGGGCGCGGTGAATGGCGCAACCGCTGCCGGCGCTGTTTCAGGGACTGGCGCAGCAGCAGGTGCGGCCGGCAGTAGCGCTGTCCTTCCGGCGGCGGGCGCTGCAGGCGCGTCTGGTGCGGCAGCGGCAGCACCTACCCTGGCACCCATTGTCGCCCCCACCATTAACACCGTCGGCGGCATCAGCACTGCTGCGACCACCGCCGGCGGGATCGGCTCAGTGGCGCCAGCGGTTGTTACGGCCGGGGGGTGGACGGCGCCACTCGTGCCAAACACAACCACATCACTGCTGGAAAAGTTCGTCAATGGCGGGAAAACCGTGAGTTCCTGGATCAAGGACAACCCGCTGCCGACCGCGGTGGGCATGCAGATGGCCGGCGCTGCCATGTCGCCGGATGAGATGGATATGCAGGAACAGCGCCAGGAATGGCTCGAAGAAGAGCGCCAGCGCCGCGAGAGCAATCTCAGCATGGTTGGCATTCGCCCCGGCGTCAGGCCTGCCACGCGACCAGACACCCGGCAGGAAGTGACCACCGATTCATCCCAGTTCGCCCCGACCATCAACACCGGTCAACCCGCGTAAGGAGATCGCTATGAACCCACTGGCACAGCGAGCAGCACAGGCCGTCGCGCCGCAAGGCCAGGAGGCCGCCTTGATTGAGGGCGCGGTCGGCGAGGATCAGGTTGCGCCCGAGGAAGCAGTCTCTCCCGAGGACGAGGTTGCCGCCCAGCAGGCGCTCGACCCATCCGGCATGCAACCGGAGGAGCCGACGCCAGAAGAGCAGGAGATGTTCACCAAGGCCGAGGTGGCTATCAAGGGTGTGATCTACAACGACAAAAAGTCGTTCGGTGCGATCGCCAAGATGCTGGAAAAAGGGAAGAGTGACCCGGTCAACACGCTGGCCGACGCGGGCCTGATGGTGTTCCAGACCGTGGATGGACTCGCCAAGGACGGACTCCCCGAGATCATCATCATGCGTTCCGCGGAAGTTGCCCTGGACTACGTCATCAAGATGGCCGAGGAAACCGGAATCATGCAGGTCGATGAGGCGACAGCAAACCAGGCGATGAAGGCGCTCGTGACCAAGGCGGGCGAGGCTTATGGCCTGGACGTGTCCGAGATCGAGGCCGCCTACGGCAACCAGGCCATCCCTGAAAACATCCGCACGCAGATGTCGTCTGTCATGGGCGGTCAACCGGGCGTCGCCACGGGCGCCAAAGGAGCGGTGTAATGTCGTCACTCAGCAGGGCAATGGGCAAGGCGCTGAGCGCCGGCGCGCCGATCATGGTCAAGAAGTGGGAGGCCGATATGCAGGCCGCCGAGGATGCGCGTATGCGCGAGTGGCAGTCAGGTGAGTACGCACTGAACCGGCAGCAGGATGCCACCATCCATGCCGACAACCTGCGGATGGACAAATCCCAACTGGCCGTCACCGAGAAGGGTGTCGACGCCGATATCCGGCAGGGCGATGCCCGCATTGCCCAGGAAGGCAAGGCGCTGGGCCTCACGCGGGAGCGGCAGAACAAAGCGCTGTTGCTGCTGGATGAGCAGATCACCGCGGCCACCAACGAGAACGCGGATACCACCGAGCTCCGCAAACTGCGCACTGAATACATCAATGCCGATCCCGCCGACACCGACAAAATTCAAAAACTTGAGCGGGCA
>ERZ869925.570-NODE-570-length-25407-cov-32.909869_pt1 | contig 25407 bp, 43 predicted proteins | sample MGYA00579311_ERZ869925 | MGnify/ENA primary metagenome ERZ869925 (study PRJEB32216, sample SAMN09231817) | wastewater metagenome | place: USA: Maryland | collected 2016-07-30 | study: EMG produced TPA metagenomics assembly of the PRJNA472060 data set (Reclaimed...
GCGCCTCGGTCTGGGAACGCCTCGGTGGGCTTTAATTTAGACAGCGCGCTATTCATACTGGCCGCTAACAATTCCTCACGCAAACCTGGCGAGTGACGAGGGCCGCCCTGCGCCTCGACCCACTCTAAAAACTCTGCACTACCAAAATCAATGCAATGCGAGTGCAGACAGCAGTAAGCGCGCGACATGGGCAGGTAACGACCCTCTGGGTTGCCGTCGGTATGCTCTGCGCTGTTCGGGCAAACGATGCCCATCCAACCTTGGCCGTTGGGCTTACTCAATACTAAACTGTTCGCCGATAGCCAACGCACGACATCATCATTACCATCATCCGCTAATCGAACTGCTCGGAATGTTGCGGTATCTGCGGGTTCAGGCGTGACATTGAACGCTGTACAGATTTCATCAAGGGTATATTCAATTTTTGGGTCAAACTCAACAAGCTTGGCCGCAAAATTATTCTTACCAGGCTTTAAATTGATCGAGCCAGGTAAACGGAAATTGCGCACCGGATTGCACGCACCAGGATCGGTATATCCGGCTGCTGCAATCGCTTTGATCGCAGATGCAAACTCGCCCTTGGTAGGCTGCTCAGAAAACGTATAGCCCCATTGAAACGACCCTTCGGACGTCTCGATCTTCCAAGTCGGCTGCAATGGCGGGATGTTCGGCGCTTTCTCAGGATCGCCCACATCGTCCAACACCATGACCATCACATAATCGCAGTTATCTGCGGCCGCCGCAGGTTTACCGTTCTCAAACCGATCAATAATGAAAACGGCCGTATTGCCGTAGATTGCCCATTCGGGTTTGACCTGATGCGTAGGCAGGTAAGCTGGCCATGTCGCCTTGATCGCACCGTTGGCGTGGAACTGCATCTCGCCGTCTTTTAACTGTGGCTTTTGGCGCACAATCAGCGAGGTTTCGCCCTGCATAACAAGACCAGATAAGTATTTAATAAAATTTTGCTGTACACTAGACATTGTATCTCCTTGGATGTCTCTTCGCCCACCCCCACAGGTGGGCGTCTTTTTTACGGCATTGCAGACTGCAAAGCTAAACTTCTTGCCTTTGCCGCCAAATTTATATCTTTAAAACTACCAATGTGCTTTTTACGCCGACCAAAATTTATGTAGGCCACCCAAGTACGGCGCCTAGTGTCGTAAGACACTCCAGTATACCCGCTACTGTTGTTTGAGCGTATAGGACCATTTAGCCCGTTAAGGGCTTGATTGACATCACGTAAATTTTTCAAAATATTATTACTACGGCAACGATCTATATGGTCTATATTGTTGACGGGCCATTCTCTATAGCAATAAAACCAAGCCAAACGATGAGCAAAATATTTAACGCCATCAATGCTAATTTTTGTATACCCATTGCTATCAGTATGGCCAGCAATATTATTTCGTTTAGCTTTACCGGTTGAAACTTTCCAGTAAAAATTACCGCTGCGACGATCATACCGGACAACTTCGCGTAATCTTTTATATGTAAGCGTATCAGTCATTTTGAAAACCTTTGCATGATGCCGCCTTCAACATCTAAAGGAAGCCCTTTAGCCCATTCTGGCGGCGTTGTCATAATCTTTTGCATTCTACGCCTAACATCATCCGCAACGCAATCGTCGCACTCCACAATAATTTCATCATGCACCGTCCCAACGATGTGCAATCCTTCTGAATCCATAATTTTTATAGCGTTACGCAGTATGCAATTTGCGCTAGCCTGCACTAAGTTTTCTATGAGAACGCCAACCCACAGTCTTGCGCGGGGCCACTCTTTAGCGCCAGCTGCCGGTTTCCAAGCGGCTTTTGCGTACGATACTTCGCCGTCTTCATCAAAACGAACGTAGGGGTAGCACAGCACTCTGCCAGACGGCAATTCGTACCACAAATGGTCGCCATGCCTTAAATAGGTTACTTTACCAGCGCTAAAAGAATATCCTGGATGCCGCATAGCCTGTTTCATGGCGTTTTCCAATTTACGCCAAAATAATACTGCCCAAGTATTACTTGACCGCCATAAATTTATTATGCGTTTAGCCTCTACTTCCGGTAAATTAACGCCGTAAATCTTACCCATTGCAGCAAACGCGCCAACCCCTCCACCAAAACCGCAAGCGAGAACCGAAACTTTACCTAGCATACGATCCTGTTTAGTGACGCTATCTTCTGACTTGTTAAACATTGCAGCGGCCGTACTGATGTATATATCTTTACCGCTTCTAAAAATATCTAGCGTAGATTCCGCTAACGGGTCTGAACTGCACCAAGGCGTCATGCGCGCCTCTATTCCAGACCAATCTAATGATATAAGTTTACGACCTTTAGGGGCCATAATTGTAGGGCGCAGCATCCCCTTTAGAACATCTGTTATGCGAACTCCAAATTTAGGTACAATCTCATGCCCCCTAACCATTGCATGACGCACAGCATCGGGGTCTTCCGCGCATATGCGACTCATGTTTTGCAATTGCGCACCGGTGCTGCTATACCTCCCAGTTGCGCTACCGCCAGCAAAAATAAAAGCTCCTCTTAAACGGTAATCCTCTACATCCGCTAAATTAGCCAGCCTTGAAAACTTTGCAACTGAGGATGAAAACATATCATCGGCGCATTGGATAACCTCGGCGACGTCGGGCGGTACTTGTTCGGGGTCGTCCATTGCAAGTAAATTCGCCCTGACCGTTTTGTCAATTGAATACTTACCATCTTCGGCCTCCATAAGTTTTAGCGCTTGGGGTCCTACTCTAGCCTTAACCCATTCACGCATTTTTGGACTGCGAACAGAAGTAATCGCACCTTGCGTCACCTCTCGGACAATCGTTTGTATCTCTTCCAATTCATGCGCCGCGTAATTGATCGCAGCAGCGGCCAACGGCACGTCGACCAACACGCCACGATCATTGATGCGCTCGTTCACATGATAGTCGTGCAACTCATTTTTTGACAGCTGGCGCATCCCAAGACTGACTGCGCGCATGGCGCGCACATCCTGCTCACAATAGGAGACCATCTCGGACATCAGGTCAGAGTCTTGTCTAAATGTACCATTAGCCTGTGGCATAGACAACAGGCGGATAAGCTGCGCGCCTCTATGGTCTTTCTTCATACTCGCACCGGCAAACCGCCCCACATCCTCAAGCGAACCTGGTGCGCAGTTGGCGCGCGCTTGTGCTGCGGTGCAGTAGAACTGCTCTAACTTAAAATCTATTTGTAAAACGTACCAGAAAATCAAACGCTCAAACGCAGCGTTATGCGCGCGTATCTCGCCAGTATGGTTACGCACACGTTCGGGGAATGGTTGGTCGGGAGTCCAAGTCACGACGTCTTCATCGTCAAACGCATAAGACATACACAACACTTCTGTCGTGCCGTCCTGCGCGTAGTTGTAGACGCCGTGCTTCTTTAGGTCGCATTTGCTACGGGTTTCAAAGTCGATCCAAAGCGTACTCATTCCAACCCCATCGACCAGAATAGACCTGCAATCAAGCCAACGGCAAACCCTACGGTATCGCCGATTAAAAAGCCGACTACGCCCAAGAGCGTCATCGGCCACGGTAAAAACAGTACCATAAGTAGCGCAATAATCCAGATCATTTTAGTTTACCTTTTGTCGATGAGGGCGACCACATGATCGCCCTCGAACTTCACTTACGCTGCTGCAACACGACGGCGACGTGCCGGTTGCGAGGCTTCGGCGTGCACTTCCTCCGTAGCCTTCGCTTCGCCATCCATACCCATCCACTCAACGATCTCAAAGACCGGAGTGTAGATGCGTCCGTATGACTTATGCTGATAGTGTTCCTTCTTAAGCAACACGACTGGCACAGGCTTAGACTGGTCGGCATCGACTTGGTTAGCGATGGCCACAGCAAGCGCTTGAACTGCGCGCTTACCGCCGACAGAAGTCACGGTGTAACGTGCTTCCATACCCTCGTCTTCGCCGCTGATGCACTTCAAAGACATACCGACTTGTGTTTCCCAACCTCGCTTTGCTCCTGGAGGCGCTGCATCAAGCTCTGGCAATGGTTCAGCGACGCTGACCATTTTCTCGCCCAACACTTCACCTTCACCCCAAGCGATATAGCCGTGGATAAAGCTAAACGGATTGACCGCCCACTTAGCACCCTCTTCAGCTTCGGTCTGGTCTGCACCAAAGACCCAATGGCCAGTCTTGTCCATCTTGATGATGACGGAACCAACAGGACCCACGTCTTGCTCAAGTGTGCGCAAGGCGGTGGACAGAGATGTAACTGGGGGGAGATTAGCGACTGCGAATGTAGACATTTTACTTTCCTTTACAGTTTAGAAAGAGCATTAGTAAGTTGCTTACCAATGTTCAGAATTGCTGGGCGAGGATCATCCTCGTTTGCCAGCGTATTCCCCGAAGAAACCGATACTGCTAGTTCTTGCGGAAAATTCTTTTTGCCGATAATTTTTTCGGCCTGTGCGACAGATATTAACTTCTTTTCGTACGCCTTGTCACCTAAGAGTTTTTCAGCGTCTGCTTCGTTAACCCATTGACGTGTACCACGCTTGGCGACAAGCTTGTATCCTGGCACTTTAACATCGTTTTCTAACATCGTAAACGCCATCTCGCGCACCGATGCGATAAAGTCTTCAATCTGTTCGGCTTGTTTTAAGTAATGACCGATTTGTGTTGCGTCAATCGTTTGCAGCGATGTCTTTACAAAGCGATCCACCTCGCCGGTCATTTGTGGACACACGGGCTTGGCTGCACACCAACGGCAATGATCGCCCGTCTTAAACGGTGCGCTAGACTTCTGTGATTGCTTAACAGCAGCAACTAATTCAGTCTCAAACTGTTTAATACGCGCGGGCGTTGTAAGCCAACGGCGCATCACAGGCGGCTGCACGATCACAATTTCTATTTCATCAACGCCCTCAAACACCCATGCCGATTCAGGCGTACGCATGGCCGCTGCTGCGTAGAACATTCCTTGCGCGTTCTCTACTGCGTCAACAGCCACACCATCACCAAACTTCCAATCAAGAACAATAGCACGATTACCAACGCGCCCAAGCAAATCAGCAGAACCAAACACCCCAGGCAAAAGGTTTCCAAAACCGACTCTGCTTTCCACAGCATATTCCATAGTTGTGGAAGCGTCGAGTTCATCCAAAAATGCCAACGCAGGGACGATCTTTTCATCATATAACTCCTGCGTAAGTGTGATGTCGTTATACTTCATGCCAATTACGTCTGGCTTGCCTTCAAGGATTTGCGAAATCGCATCATGCAATAGCGTACCACGGTCTGCGTGAACACTTGAGGGCTTGGGTGGCATTTTCGCCACGAGCTTGACCGATGCGGGGCAGTTGATGACGCGCTTGGCGGTCGACCCACCGACGATTGAACTGTGTAGCATTAGGGTCTCCTTAACTGATTTGAATATTTAAGCAAATGTTTCGCTAAATATTGCGCGAATAATAAATCGACTTGTTCGCTATTGTTTTCGTCTACAGAAGGATATCCATAAGCCGCATTTTGCAAGGTTAAGCCCCATCCAGTTTTATGACGCATACACAACACGGGCGAAACGTCAGGGCGGTCTGCAAAACCTCTAGTTCCTTCTCTAGGTCTCCTGTAATACGGTGCATCTTTAAAATTATCGCCACAAATGTCGCATACCCATTTGTCGTTTTGCGTTTTTTTTACGGTTGTATAAAACGCAAACAATTGTTTGGCTATTGAAACTGCTTGGGGGTTATTTATTAGATCCAATTTGGACTCCTTTTGCGGTAAGCGCCAAAGATTGAAATTTTAAACCTGCTTTTGTAAATTGCGCGGCTTCTATTTCAAGGCGCTTAGTGCTAATAATTTGCACAGCAAGTTTAGCTATGGCTGCGGCGTGTTGATAATCACTTTCACCGTTACGAAGACTATCGAATTCTTGAAACAATGCTTCACATAGCCCTGCGCTAGTTCTTGGCGTATTTTTCATTTGATTTGACTCCAGTAGATTGTTTAGAACTTTCATTAGAACACATAAAAATAAATGTTGTCAAATACTTTTTTATGTTATTATTTGTCACATGAAAGAAAAAGAGATCGAGGCTTACTTTGTATGGGCTATAGAGCGAATCGGTGGCAAAAGCTACAAGTTTACGTCACCCGCACACAAAGGCGTAGCGGACAGGATAGCGTGTCTGCCAGACGGCAGGACGTTATTCGTGGAGTTGAAGACCAAGGGTGGCAGACTTTCACCGCTACAAAAAGTATTCGCCGAAGAAATGAAAAGACTTAATCAACAGTACACGACACTATGGAGCAAGGAACAAATTGATGCGTATATTAATAGCTTGTGAATACAGCGGTACGGTACGCAACGCGTTTGCCGCAAAAGGCCATGACGTTATGTCTTGTGACCTGTTACCAACTGATGCGCCAGGACCGCACTATCAAGGTGATGTGTTTGACATCATCAACAATGGTTGGGACATGATGATCGCGCATCCGCCCTGCACCTACTTGTCTGTGTCTGGTATGCATTGGACAGCGCGGGGGGTTGCGTGACCCACAATTGACCGAAGACGCGCTGGACTTCGTGCGTCGCTTGATGGCTGCGCCCATCCCACGCATCGCAATTGAGAACCCGATTAGCGTAATTTCTAGCCGCATCCGTAAGCCAGATCAGATCATCAACCCGTGGCAGTTCGGGCATGACGCAAGCAAGCGCACTTGTCTGTGGTTGAAAGACTTGCCGTTGCTGACGCCCACCAAAATTATTGAGCCACGCATTGTGAACGGTAAGAAGCGCTGGGCGAATCAAACAGACAGCGGGCAGAACCGTTTGCCGCCCAGCGAAGACCGTTGGAAAATCCGCAGTGAAACATACGAAGGCATCGCTCAAGCGATGGCAGAACAATGGAATTAAGACCCTATCAGAATGATGCCGCAGATTTCCTCTACGAGCATGATCGTGCGATGATCTTAGCGCCAGTTGGCGCAGGGAAAACCGCGATCACATTGACTGCAATGCGTGATGCACTAAACGACAAACTTGTGCAACGCTTTTTAGTACTAGCGCCCAAGCGAGTGTGTACCGACGTGTGGCCAGTCGAGATCACAAAGTGGGCGCCGAACCTGTATATGCGTGTGGCAGTCGGCACACCTGCTGAACGCTTGTCTGCGCTCAGGTCACACAGCGACATCGTGGTCACGAACTACGACAATCTGCAATGGTTGGCCGAGCAGGAGCTAAACTTCGATGCCGTTGTGTTTGACGAACTGACACGGCTTAAGAACCCATCTGGCGCGCGTTTCAAAGCACTTAGTAAAGTCATTGACAAGATGACGGTGCGCTGGGGTCTGACCGGATCGTTTACCAGTAATGGTTTAGAAGACGTGTTCGGGCAATGCAAAATCGTGGACCAGACATTGCTTGGGCGCAGCAAAGGCGCGTTCATGCAGAAGTATTTTGTGCTGATGAACCCAGAGTACGGCGAATGGATGCCGCGCCCAGGTTCGCTGAAAAAAGTCATGGACGAGATACGCCCTGCCATCTATGTGTTAGAGCCTGGCGAGTACGCCGATAAGCTGCCGCCCTGTCACACGGTTGAGATACGCTGCGATATGCCGATGACCGAGTACAACACGATGAAGAAAGATTTTGTGTTTGAAGGCATCACAGCAATTAACGCAGCGGTTGTGACAGGCAAGCTGCAACAGATGGCGTCTGGCTTTATCTACGACACGACAAGCGTGGCAAGTGACAGACCAGGCAAGTTTGATGTCACGCAGACACCGATATGGTTTAGTAAACACAAGTTTGATGAGCTAGACAATCTACTACAGGAGAATCAACGTGCCAATACAATCATCGCATACACTTACAAAGAGGAACTTGCAGAACTCAAGCGCCGATACAAACACGCCGTCACCCTTGACGACGAGCGCGCTATCGAGCGCTGGAATAAGGGAGAAGTGGAGTTGCTTCTTGTCCACCCCAAGTCAGCAGGACACGGTCTTAACTTGCAACACGGCGGATGCCGGATGGTCTTCCTGTCACTGCCTTGGAGTCTTGAACTCTTTGAACAAACCGTAGGGCGCCTGCATCGCAGCGGACAGAAGCATGACGTGTGGGTGTATATTTTATTAACAAACAAAACTGTCGATGAAAAGATTTGGGCTGCGCTGCACGACAAGCGCGCTATATCTGACATCGCTATGGAGGCGTTGAAATGAGGAACAACAAAGACATCGCATTTAGCCTTTGGTACGACGCACTTGAAGGCACTAAATCTCAAGGCTTTGCATACAAAGCGTGGTGCGCTGGTTGGGAGGCAGCACTCAAACCCATCAAGTGCGATTGCCTGACACCAGAGCGTTGCGAATTGTATGACCGTTGTTTGAGAGGGGAAAAATAATGCACCCAAGCGGACTGACCCTAGCACGTTGGCACTGGCCTTTCAAAACGCCACAAGAGCGAGAGATTGTACGCAAGTGGATTGAGTTGCATGACCTCGACAATCACGCTATAGACTTTTAGGAGAGAGGGATGACACCAACAAATAAATTACGCTTTGTTAAACGATACGAAACCATAATGTTAAGCAAAGATACTGGCGAACATAGACCAGTAAGAATACTTCAGCAATGGTGGGAAGGGTTTGGTTCGGATACCGCCATCAACTATGCACATCCAGACGCACACAAGTTGAGCAAAAATCCGCCGGGTGAATGGCGTGATGTGGAGGTGGTCAATGAATAACAAAGATTCAGACTTTGAAATATTCTGGCGGAACAATCTAGAAGAAGGAATGCCAACCGTCGTTCGAAAAACAGACGCAAAGCGCATCTGGAACGCAGCATACAAAGCAGGAGGTGCGCAGCCTTGGTGGTCAATTAGTCAAGAGCAATGGACTGTGCTGAATAAAAAGTTTGGGGGTGAGGAATGAAAGACTTCATAAGAGACGTCCTGTGGCAGCTTGGCTTTCTTGGTTTTGTTATTGGCTTCCCTTTGCTTATTTGGCTTTTGCTGGAGTATTTCTTATGAACGAACGAATCAAAGAGCTTGCCGAACAGGCGGGGTTTAAAGTTGAGATTCAATTTGATATGTGGTGTGCATACCAAGAGGAACTTGAACGCTTTGTTGAGTTAGTGCGCCAAGATGAGCGTGAGCGCATTGCGCAACACTTCGATAGCAGAATTGATCCACGCCAAGAAGACAATGGTTGGTATGAACCAGAAGAGCCAGCAGAAATTATTAGGGGTATGACATGAACACACAACCAGACGCATTGACTTTGGCTAAGAGTATTGAAACGTATCTTGAAGGCAAACTCCGCCGCTTGCATGAGGTGAATCAAGAGTTGGTTGCAGCAGTTGAGCAAGCCGTGGAAGGAAGTTGGCTCGATCCTCAAGGGTTAAACCATGATGACGACAGCTTGTTTTATATCGCTCGATCCGTATCAGATCAATGGGGCAAACCGCAGTTAATGGCTCACATAAAAAGACTTTCAGCCGCACTCGCCAAAGCAAGGGGAACAGAATGAGCATCGAAGCAATGAAGCAAGCGTTGGAGGCGTTGACAACAAAATCCCATGACCTTCACAGCGAATGGGGCGGCCCTTACAACGGGCAAACAAAACTTCAAGAAATGAAAGATAAAGCTATCGCCGCCCTACGCCAAGCCATTGAGGCGGCAGAAAAAATTGAGAACCCGCCAATACGCATACAAAACCATGCTCACACAGACCATCCGATGCGGCATTGGGATAGGACTTGTCCGGCTTGTGTTTCGGAAGAAAAGAATTGGGTTCCAAGGGAAGTTGTATACAAAAATAGCGTCTATCAAACACCAGATGGCTTTACAAACATTCAAAATAAAATTTGCGATCAACAAACAGAGAAGCAAGAGCCTGTGGCGTGGCGTAACGATGGCTTTTTAAGTTATGAAGCTCAACTCAAGGAGAAAATTCATGGTCGATAAGCAAGAACCTGTTGCGTGGGTGAGGGACTTGACCAGCCCACAACCTCATTGCGTAACGTCTTTGAAATACAGGAGCGTTGCCGACACAGATGCTGGTGTTAAATATATTCCTGTCTATGTAGCCCCACCAAGCAAGCCTTGGGTATCGCTCAGTGATGAGGAGATTGGGTTGCTGTCAACGAACAATACTTTTTCAGGTATGCACCCAGATTACTTGCGTGAGTGTTTTCGTGCCATCGAAGCTGCATTAAGGAGCAAGAATAATGGGTAAGCAACAGCCGGACTATCAGCCCCCGCTAGGTTTCATTGGTAGCTGTTTTTTCTTAGTAGGTATGGCGTTGTTTTGTGGGCTTATGGCTCTGCCTATTTACTTTTTTATCAAACTTATTTTGGGATGACGAGCAAAAATGATCCCACCCCTCACCGACTCCGACCCAGAGTGGCACACCGACATGAGCAAAGCACCGCATGGACGTAAGCTGATAGCACTAAACCCCGGAGGTGTTGCTGTGTTCGCTGTGCTGTCCGCACGGAACCTGAAAGACTTTACTGCGTGGTATCCGTTACCGAAAGTGAAGGAGAAAAAATGAAGTCGCCTAAGCAGGATCAGGCATTCGACATCATTAGTCGGCGTGACAAGCTGACAGTCGCACAGATAGCCAAAGAGATGGGTATTGCAGTCAAGGCAGCAGGAGCGCATCTCAGACGTTTAGAACAGGCAGGAAGGATTCATGTTAGCGAATGGCGTTTTACGGGGGCTACTATGAGCAAATGTTATACGGCAGGGTTCGGAGAATCTGTTACCTATACAAGCAAGCGCAAACCCAAGAAAAAGCAACCGAAACCTGAGCGCAAAGATAAATTAGACGAATACATCGCACCAAATGATAGTTGGATTTCGACCCTATACGCTGACCCGCGCACTAATCACGCTGAACATATACGCTTTATGAATAACTTTAAACCACGGCCAGACGACGCTGCCGCCTGGCTATTCACGGAGATCAGATGAAACGAATTGACCTTTGGAAGGCTAAACTAAAAGCTGCGAAAGCAGAGCTTAAAATTCACGAACGCCACGCAAGAGCCGTTACGCGTGCGCTGAAGAACACCAACGAAACTATTAACCAACTGGAGCAAAGAATTGAAAACTACTTGGCGAAATCTAAATAGCAGATTGAGCAGCCTGTCGGAAGACGAGGTGTTTGCGCTGCTGCAAGAAGAACTGAATGGACCGCGCCGTGCGTCCATGATCCTGCGCTTGCACCAGCGTGGTAATACCCTGCGCGTGGCGCGGGAGCGAATTGAATTACTGAAAGAGGCGACAACTCCATGACAGACGAACGAACCGTAGCAGAGTACGTTGACATTTTAAACAGACAAGGAGGCTATGCACACCCCATGAAAATTGATACAGTTAACCATCCGCCACATTACACGGCGCATCCGTCCGGCGTGGAATGTATTCAGATTACCGAGCACATGAACTTTTGCCTGGGTAATGCAGTCAAGTACATCTGGCGGGCTGATCTAAAACACGACGCAATCGAAGACTTGAAAAAGGCGGTGTGGTATGTCAATCGTGAAATCGAAAAAAGACAAAAAAATAAGTCCGTTTGAAAAGCCTGCATACACGTTATCACCCGCGCTTAAACGCGCGGTCGAACGTGCCAGAAAAGAGCAGCCCGAGTTAATCGCCGTCACAGGGAAAATTGGATATGTACATCTGGATAAAGACTGAAGACGTATGCGTGTGCGAACACATCATCTGGTGTGATCTTAATGACCGTTGTATGAGGGGAAAGAAATGAACACTCTTGCTGCAATTGGAATTGTCGTAATAGGTATTACCGTGGCGCTAATTTGTCTGGCGTCTTTAATCTGGCTTGCCATTAAAACAGGAGCTTAACCATGCCATTACCATGCCCACTCGTTGACGACCCAAACTTCGTCTATGTCCCAGCCGCTGCAACCGACGTCCAAAAGACGTGGCGCAAGTTCGGCTGGAAGCCAATCGCAGAGTTAAGCTAACTCGAAATGAGGGGAATCGCTTTCCCCTCTTTCTCTTGGGTTGCCGTCCATATCCCAATCCGCACCCCATCGCAGGCGTACCCCAAGCTCGTCAGCAGCAGTAAACATGGCTTTGGAGATTGCGTCAAACTTTTTTAAATCGTTCCAATCAATAGGATATGGCGCGATGTCTACAGCGTAGCCAAAACCATCATCGTGAATTCCATGACTTGATGCGTCTTTTGTCCATGTCACCACAGGACCAGGCTTGGTTCTACCTTGCGCCCACAATTCATCTTGTCTTGCCTGTGTGCGAACACCTTCAATTACCACAAAGTCTTGCTCTGTGATTTCAATGGCGCGTTTCACAACTTTAACAAGCTCAGGATGAACGCCGGTTAAGTTATTTAGTGATCTGTTTGATAGGGTGTATTTCATTTAGGCCATGCTCTCTCTAGCGTTCGGGAATCAGCGGCGTGTCCATCAGCATCTTTTGCCATTTCGCCAATTCTTGTTGCACACTCTCCGAATACGGTTGCGAGGGTTGCGGCGTAGTCACGGGTGGAGGCGCAGGTAGCGGAGGACAGACTAGGGGCGTTGGCAAGCTGGCGGCGCAACCGGTCAAGCTCAGTACGAGCAGAAGCGGCAGCCTGCGCATTACGCTGTGCGATCTTGTTAGCTTCATCGAGTGCCTCGTCTTTTAACTTTTGCAGCCGTGCTGCTTCATTCATAGCGTTCTGACCGGCGGTCGCTAACGCTTGGGCGTGTTCGGCCACCATGCGGTCGATCTTACCATTCAAGCGCCAGCCGTTGGCAACCCAACCGCCGCCAAAAGCAATTACGGCGGCGATTAACACGGGGCTAAGGCTTGGTGTGGGTATCATCGTATGTGGCAAAGCCTATATAAGCGGCGACAACCGCACCGATAAATCCGTAAAACGGTAGCGCAATCTGGCCCAGCGTGGGCGACTCGGTAGCAAGGATAAGCAAAGGAAACAAAAGACCGGCGATCATAGATAGCCAAGCCATCTTGCGCCGGTTCTTCCACCTGTCAATCACTTACGCACCTGATCCCAGACAAACACAAGCGCAGCGCTTGCAATGGCGATGACAAAACGCTCGACCCAGATACGCGCTTGATTGTTGAGTGGTGTCAGACGCTCAAGCTCAGTCAGGCGATCTTCAACACGGGAGATGGCAACAAACGCACGCTCAAGACTGGCGTTGGTGACCGACTGTCGCTCTTCAATCAGCGCAAGTTTTGTGATGGCAGAGGTCAAGTCTTTTAACGCGCCCTTGATCTCGGACACGTCGTCATGGAGTGACATCAGTTTGCCGGCTAGTTCGTTCAATTCTTTTACGTCCCTGCGACGCTCTTCGCCGCTCCAAGTGTTTTCCATCGGGGTGCTACCTTATAGTTAAATAAGTGATATTTACTGCGTTAATGCATTGCGGTTTTCTTGGTCAGAAAGATTGTTTCGTGGGGCGAAAAGTTTGTTTTTGCCGGTAACAAAACCTCCAGCAAAAGAAAAAGGGTTCCCTTCTTCTGGTTGTTGCGCGGCTTCTTTAACGCCTGTACGAATAGCCCGCTGCGCCGCTTTAGAGTTAGCAGCCGTGTCGTAAATTACGTTAAGAACTTTTAACCGTTCATGCGCAGGCAAAACAGCCAACAATTCTTCTGCTGTCTTAGCCGTCTTTAATGAATCTGTTAGCGTATCCATGACTTTACGCCCAACTTTTCTTTCAATCATGTCAAGCATGGCATTTGTTGTCGTGATCTTAGGATTAAGAAACGAAGGTAAACGCAACATTTTCATGTTGTCGGACAGCACGTCACGCAACGCATCTCGACCAGTAGCGGCTTGATCAGATATACGAATGTCGCGTGTCATTTGAGCAGCAGCACCATCTACTGCCGCCATTTGTTCTGGAGTCAGCACTTTGCGCAAATCACCGGCTTCATATCTTGGAAATCCGGTAGATTTTTTAAGAAGCGCTGTCTCACCTTTACCAAGCACATTCAAGAATGGCATGACTCGCTCACCGCCACCAGGCTGCTCTAGCACTTTCATCATGCTGTCTAGCACTTTGGCTTGGTTGACAGGTTTAGACAAATCTGCAAAAGTAGACCGTGCTTTAGCGTAATCTGGAACTCTAAATTCAAATTCTTTAACAAAATCGTCCAAAACGCCTTGCGCAGCTTTTTGTGTATCGCGACCAATTCCTTGTTGAGCAGGCGAGGCATTTGCCAAATCTGACAATGCACGCTTGATATAGTGCATCGTCTCACCAGTCACTTCTGGAAACGCTTGACCAGTCTGAGGGTTATTAAGAATAAATGGTCGGCCATCCATCTTAGCAATTTCAGCCGCTTTGTCGAGTGTGCCTTTAGGCATACGATCAAACAAACCCATCATCGGTGCGTCAAGCGCTACAGCTGCTTTATCAGCAGCGTCATAAAATGGTTTTGACAACACTTCGCGCGTTTTTATGGATGCGGCCAAATCAGGAGTTACGCTTTTAATACCTGCTTGTCTTGCTGCTTCTTGCGCTTCCTGAGTCATAAATTTAAATCTAGCAGCAGGAACAGTACGCGCTGACACACGCTCACTTAAGGCTTGAAAAGCGGGTAATGTGCTTTCGCCTAACGCTTGACCTGCGGATACATCGTCGCCAGCTTTTAACAGCATATTGCGCGTAGTTGGTACATCCATACCGCTAAGCGTTTCTGTCAGTATGTTTTTTGCTTTAAGAACTTTACCTTTGCCGATATCAAAAACTTTTGATGCACCCTTTATAACCGGTCCAGCAACTCCCTCAAAAAACGCACCTTCAGCTACGTTTTGTGAAGGCTCTACAATTGCCTGCGTAGGGGTGCGAGGCGCTTTTAACCCTAGCCCAACGTCCGCCATGTTTAGCAATTCTTTGCTGATGCCATAGCCAAGACCAGCTCCAGCCGCAGCACCAATAGGACCGCCAATCGGCGCACCCAAAATACCACCGCCGGCTGCGCCAAGAGCTTCAACAGTAGGCCCGACTAGTTCGCGAGCTTTAACCAAACCTCGGTACAAATTAGGACTTGTCTGCGCAAAGTCAGGTTGGCGAGCAACTGGCATTCCTTCGCCGACATCCGGTGTCGCAACATCTTGAGTCAATTTTGAGATGTCATACCCGTTAGCTTGCAACTTTGCAGTCAAGTCTGCTTTAGACGTACCGTCCGGCACGTTTTTTACGACAGTACCATCAGGTAAACGTACGTCCATTATTTCAGACTCCCAAAGTCAATTACATTACCGCCACCGCCACCAACGCGGTCTGTCATTTGAAACTCATCTCTACGCGCTTTCATTAGGTCAAGAATAACTTTAGCTGCACCTGCTCTAATTTCATTTGGTAAGCTTGAATCCGCCAGTTGACCCGCAGCTTCTCTATATGATTGCGTATCTTTGTCAGATTGCGGTCCTTCAAATCGAGGAACCATTTTAAGAACCAAATCAGCTATAGGAGCAAGTTTTGCGGCAGCGATACCACCTTCAGTAGCTTTCCCAACAAAACCATAAGCAACATCTCTTAATTTTCCTGCACCGCTACCGGTAGATTTTTCAAGTAACCCACCAGGTTTAGTAACTTCTGTAAGATTAGATATTGCAGTGTTAATGTTCCGTGCTGTTTGCGCTTTATCTTCAGCAGTTTTTTCTGCAAACGCCGTCGCCGGAGGCATACCAACAGCTTGCTCTGGCGGAACCAATACAGCCTTACCATCTTTCATCACAGCCACAGGCTGACGGATTGGCACTTTAGGTTTAGGAACATTTTGCTGCGCTTCTATCGCAGCAGCGTTAGCAACCGTCGGCGAACCAGGCACAACTTGCGGAGGTGCTGTTGGCGCGAATGCGTTGACTGATGGCCGAGTCGTCACAAAAGCGTTTGCGGCTGCAGGGGACATTGTTGGCGCAGCTACTGGCGCATTAGGCCCGCGCATCGTGCCGTACCCTTCAACACGGTAAAGGTTTCCATACGCGTCTTTTCTTATAAATTCGCCTTGACCTTCAATAACATCTTGTTTTTCTTGGTCAAATTTAAGTCTGTTAGCGGCAGTTTGTGCGGATATGTTTTGCCCGCGTATTTGAACACCATGACCTTCACGGTCAACTTTAGCGCGTAACTCGGCGTCAGCAGATGTAAACAATTTATCAGCCGTTAGACTAAAATTCTTTTTGTATTCCTCAAATGCTTTTGGTTCCCTTGGAATAGCGGCCACCGCTTTGTCAAAGGGCACAAGTTTTGCCAACAAAACGCCGCCAGGAGTGCTGTAAGCGCCTTTCAAGTAGTCTAACATTGCTTCAGGACTGTTAACGGAACCTACGTTTTCTTTAATTGCTTTAAGAGATTTAGTTTGGGTTTCAACGTCGCGCGCAGATACTTCGCTGGCAGCTTTATATGCTGCAACACCGCGCGGGCCGTGCCGTAACATTCGTTGGTCAGTTGGCGACATTCCGCCAGCTATATCGCTTCTGACACCTTCATACCCTTCGATTTCTTGTTGTGCAGCGCGCAAAGCCATTATTTGCCCGTATTGCGCCAACATATTGGGCTGTTGGATGGGCTGAACGCTTAGTGCGATATTTGGGTTAAGTGCCATAATTAGTTATCCTCTCTATATCCAGAACCACCCAATCTGTCTTCACGCTGTTTAAGCAGATTTAGCATTTGATTCTGGTAATACATATTGGTTACGCCGCTAATGCCTTGATTGACGGCGTTAGCTTGCCCAACGTATCCAGACGCTTGCGCATTACCTGCGCCTAAAGTGTTTTGCGCTGCGGCATTGCCATAGCCCGTCAACGCACCTGTAACTTGACCGCCGTAATTGCCCCAAGCGTTGTAGACGTTTTGATTACCTGCGCCCGTGTACGCGCCTATACGAGCGCCTGACGTATCTATAGCCGTATTAGCTATATTTCCATACCCGCCCACCGCATTTTGCGCTGACGTACCGTATCCGCCTAGCGCACCAATACTGGATTGACCGTAGTTACCTAATACGTTAGATATTTGACCAGCAGTAGTTAATCCTACGCCTTGTAATTGTTGGTAAGGTGCAAGCGTATTTTGGCGCGTAGCCTGATAACGGTTAAATGCGTTTTGATATTCTTGCGACGCCATGTCTTGGCCAAAACGCTGCGATGCTTTAAGCGCCGCGCCAGAGATTAGACCGCCACGCGCAGCCGCTTGAGCATCAACCGCTTTGAGACCTTCTCTTAACCTAAACCCGTAACCTGGGTCTTGATTCGCCGCAAAAGCTTCCGGCGTAAACTCGGCAGTAGCAAATTTGCCAAAGTCTTGCGCCGTCGTATTTCCGCTTATACCAAGGTAATCCAGTAGCCTATTTTGCCCAGCAAGCCCAGCTTCGTTGTATGGTCTAAACGTAGCTTCTTGTCTGGCAAGAACGTCACGCGCCACCGCAAGTTGCGCATCGCGCGTTTGCGCTGCAATGGCTAACTGTTCGTCGCGGTTTCGTCTTGCCTCAGCAAGTTGATCTTCCAACGCTTTTTGCTGAATTTCAATCTGCTGTCTTTCAGCGCCAGTTGCAGTTGCAAGTTGTTTGTTCAAAACATCTTGCTGAACTTTAATCGCTTCCATTGCAGCTTGCTGCTGCTGCGCAGTAGCTTCTGCTGCTGCATCTGCTTGCGTACGTGCGGCTTGCCCAGAAGCCCGCGCAGATACTGCGCTGCCTACAAGAGTTGCGCCTGCTATTGCTGCGGCGGAGGCCGATATACCAAATGTCATGTTAATTCCTTCGCGTCAAATGATGCGATTAGACCTAAGTCATTGTAGCTTGGGGCGATCACTTCTGCTTCCATTTTGTCTAAATTTTCTTCGCCGCGATGCTCGGTCAAATGAACCGTCGTCCAAAGCGTATCTTCTAATGCGTAAACTGCCCGCTTAAGCCCTACTTCCGACACAAAAGTACAGGGTGCAACATATTCTTTTCGACCAAATTCGGTAGAAACAATAACTCTGCCTTTGGTAATAAAATTCAAATGCTGATGGCGATGAATTTTACCTATAATGACTGTTCCTTTTGGGATAGTCATTTCTCTGGCATAAGCGCAACACCCGTATTTTTCGTCAATCGGCGTGTAATAATGCTTAAGCGTGCAGTCTTCCAGCGTAGACGGAATATCACCGTCTGCTATCATTTTTTGCATAAGTTCTTGCGCAGTCAAAATTTGCTGTCTAAATTTAATTTTAGACGGCGTATTTTGAAATAAATTAGCGCTATACGTTACGGTCATGTTCACGCCGTGTAACTCCCACTAGCAGTAAATTTAATGATGGTGTTGACGCCGCTTGTGGTCACAGTTGGCGACCCTGTTGTAATACCTGTATAGTCGCCGGTTGGAATAGACAGAATCACTACACCTGAACCGCCAGCACCGCCAGCGTTAGAAGCACTGTTGCCACCTGCACCGCCGCCACCGCCACCGGTATTGGCCGCACCAGCACTACCCGCTGCGTTTGTACCGCCTGCACCGCCGCCGCCCGTGCCGCCCGACCCAGTAGGATTAACACCATCACCTCCGCCCCCGCCGCCGCCTCCATACGTTACAGACACACCAGTAATGCTATTTGCTATTCCGGCGCCGCCGTTAGGTGTGCCACCTGCCGCACCCGCGCCGCCGCCGCCACCGGTTGTCAGCGTACTGGCGCCGCCATTATTACCCTGCCCGACTGTGCTACCGCCACCAGATTTATTAGCATAGCCGCCGCCACCGCCAGAGCCGCCGGAAAATCCACCTTGACCTACAGAAGCCTCGCCGTTACCACCCCGACCACCACCAATAGCAGTTTGACCAAACGCAACGCTATTTTCGCCGTTAGTCGATCCCGCCCCGCCTGCACCTACAGTAAACGAATATGTTGTACCAGGCACAAGCGTAACTGATCCAGTCAGCACACCTCCCGCACCGCCACCGCCGCCACTTGCCGGATCAGGCGAAGAGTACGGTTGACCGCCACCACCACCGCCTGCAACTAACAGATATGTGGCGGGGTATGGACCTCTACCGGTCAAAAAGATATTGTGCGCTGCAAGCATTATGGGGTAAACCCTTGTACTATTGTGCCGTACCAATTAGTGCCGTCACAAATAAACGAAAGAATATCCATTTTCCCGACTGTTGCCGTAATGGTCGGCGCGCCGTTTGTCCCCCACTTTACATCCGTAAATGTGGCGGTTGTCGCCGACCCTGACGCAGGCTGCTTAAGTAAAAGCAAAAATGATTTACCTGCGACAATTGCTGGCATGGTAAACGTGCATGGCGTTGCAGACGTTAGCGTAGCTGTTAGAACCGTACCGGTAGCAATTGACAACGTAGCGCTTGCACCGACTGTGCCACTAGAAGTAATGACTTCGGTGTAGCCGCGAATAATTGGATTGATAAACGAATTGGGGTTAATGATCTGAAATTGAGTGCCGTCATATTCAACCAGCACCATCGAACCGCCAATGATGCTACCTGCGACTAACGCCGTAGCGCCGGCCTGCGTCACCGCTTTAACACCTAAGCTGTCAATATCTAGCGTAACTGCGCCGGTGTTGGTGTTTTGAGCAATAAACGAATATTGCGCGCCAGCGGTGTAACCCTCTAATGGAGGTGTAGCCAAGCCAGTCAACGCGTTGGTTCCGGCAACCGTAATCAGGTTGTTAGTAGTCGTTGGGTCATTAACAGCCGGAATGTTATCGTAGCTGCCAATCTGCACAAACGCTGAATTTTTAAGCACAAACTTATATAGCACACCACCGTCCAACCAAATCTCGGCGGGGGTTCGGCCCGCCGCATCTAGCACAATCGGGTTGGTGTTTAACGCTGCGCCCGACCGTGATGTGTAGGTCGATACGGGTGTGGTTGTACCCGCAGCAAATGTATACAACAAACCACCGGACAGAGGCGCACCGTTACTGTCGAAAAACTGAGCGCCTGCGCCAGCTAGATAAGAAATGTTAATCGACATTAAACGATCTCCGTAATAATTCCATTGACGACTGTGACCGTCTTTGCGTCAGCCGTAGTAAAGGTACCTGTTGCGCCGCCTGCACCTGCACCCAATTGCTCATAGACCGCGTTTAAAAACCGGAACCATTCACGGGACATTAATCCTGTGTTGGCATCAACGACTGGTACGCGAGGCGCGGGGATTTGAGTTGAATTAAGCATTTGTTGCGCTCACTTGTAATTCTGCGCCGGTGATTGCAATCTTGACGGGGTCTGTGCCTGAAATCTCATAAACGCGGTCACGCAGCTTATTCGTCATACCTAATCGACGCCAGATGACGCGTGTGCCATACTCACCAACACCGCCCATTGAACGCCAATGCTCGTTTGACCAAGTGTGGCCACCATCATCTGACCAACGCAACACAATTTTAGGTTGCACAAAATCATCGACTTCGGGGACAATCACAACCTCGTCATTAATGTAGAAGTCGCCAACAATAATAAACGGCGACTTGTACAAGTAACCTGGTACTTCTGTAATGCCTGGTAGACCTACACCTGTTTCAGCATCAATTTGCAAACTATGCTGCGCGGTGCGTTTAAGGTTATTTTGACCGGTTGGCAGCGCGCGCCACGACCGCAACCATTTTTGAGTGCGATTGTGATCGGCGTAAACATTTAAATCAAACGAGTAAATGTTGCCATTCTGGTAGTCGCCTACCATGATTTCGTTGTTAAACACCATCTGACAATTGCTACGATGGCGCCCAAAATCGCCGTTTGTGTAGCTTGCGCGCTCATGCCATGCTTGTGTTGCAACGTCATACACCCAAGTGGCGTTAGCTGTAGGAAACGTCAGCACATAAAAAGCGTGGCCGTCTTGCTGATACGTGTAGGCGATAGCGTCCGATATGTCGCCGTACTGTTGAATTTGCCACTCAACAGCATGAGTGCTAATGCGCTGACCGGTGTAGCCATTAGAGCGATACACGATACCCCTACCGCGAGCATCAGCGCCCAGCCAAAACAAACCGTTGTCTAGCTTGGCTACCGAGTATGTCGCAGCGCAACCAATCTCGTTAAAAGCGCCTTGGATGCGCTGAAGCGGGAAGTCGACTGCGCCTGAGTTGTACCAGACCTCAACGGAGTTTGTACCAAACAGCCAAACCTCGGAGTGATCCGTAATTGATGATACTAATAGATCAGGACTGCCTTCAGCGCTGGCAAAATCAAGCGGATCAATTGATGTCGGATCGAGCAGTTGCGTGACCCACACTAACTGGCTGTTTGGTTCAATAAATACGAAATAGCCGTTCAGGTACGAGACTGTCAACGCACCAGGAAAGTCTGGATCGGTAATCTGCCCGTAAGCCAAAGTCGTAGCGTTATAAACAAAGCTTGGTCCATTACAAGCGATAAACAAATGCGTACCATCGTCAGTCATGCTGACCGGTCCGTCGTTAGCTACCAAGCCAATAGTGGTAATGTTGTATTGCGAATCGACTTTGTACAGCGTGTTGCCGGACACGATATAAGCAAATCCGCCAAACGTCCATAGACCTCTGACTGGACCTGTGCCGACTGCAAACTCTAACTTTAATCCTGGCGCGCGGTTTAAAAACGCAGGAGTTTTACCGCCTTCTGGGATAACTTCTGGGAACAGATTGACCATGCGATTATCCGCAGCGTTAACGCTGCGCGCGGTATAGGCTGATCCGAGAATAGGCGACTGCATTAGTAGTTACCGGCAAAAATGTTAAAGCGCTGACGAGTTGCCACAATCGAATAAGGCAGAGACATAATATCGTCAGGATTGTTGATGCGCTTCAAATTACGCTTGCTTGTCATAGCAATGCGCTGCACAGTCTGACTTGGCTCGACGCCAAACTCAGGTGCAAGCTCACACGCCAAGTTGTATTTAAACGCGCGCATATAACCTGGCGGAAACGCCAAAGTCGTAGCGTATTGCGCAGGTTGGGTCAGGGGGCGCACAGACACAATATGCCATTCGGTCAATTTGGTCGGGACAGGATAAACCGTCAAACTAATATTTGGGTATTCCATGTTGACCCACATGACCTGCGGGTAAGTGGACGTAACGGTCTTGACCGCAATCCCGTTGTATTGCTGCTGATTAATCAGTTTAATACCAAACGATATGCCGGACGCAGGATCGCGGAAGTACGTCGAATCATCAATCAGGATGGGGCGGTCAGCGATAATATCGCCCGTTGGACCCATCGTTTGAGTGCGAACGCCAGGTTGCCATGTGACAACCTGATCTTGCGTAGCGTACACCGACAAGCGCTCGGTACTCCACGAATCAATCATCTGATTCAGTACCATCAAGGCGTCATTTGCGGTGGCGGCAGAAGGTTCTTCAGCCTCAGCCAACTGACCGATTAGCCGTAATGCTCCGTTAATTTGATCGCCAGCGGTGTAGCTCATAATTATTCCGTGATTTTACGGCGGCGTCTGACGCCTAATTCGTTAGCAGGAACCACCTCGGCAGGAGCAGAAGGCGTGTCTGGATTATATCGCACCCAGCCATGCCCTTCATCAAATTTCGCTTCCAAATCCATTGTAGCGATTTTTGTGCCGTGAACCGGATGTTTTAAATAAATTTCCATGTAAAGTTTACGGGGGCTTGTGACCCCCGCCCTAGTGAAGATTAGGGAAGCAAGCCGTAAGTGGCCAGCTTGGATTCAAGTTCAGCAACACGGGTTTGCAGATTTTTGACAACCGACAAGACAGTATTGCCCTCGTCTTTTGTCTTAAACCCAAAACCACCCGTATCGGTAAGGTCTTGAATAGCGTAGTCAGCTGTGCCTGGGGCGGTGAACGTGATGGCCGTCAGAGCAGTCGTATTGGCTGCAACTTCTGGGACAAAACGCGCGCCTTCAAGCAGCGGGTCTGCATACGCCACGCCGATTGCTTTGCTATTTGGCATGATGTAATCCTTAAAAGTTGAAAGGGGCGTATGCCCCCTTCGGTTTAGCTAATTGCAGCGTACTGCCAGACCGAACCGTCAGAGACAAACAGCTTGCCTTTGCCGGTTGCGTTGCTGGTAATAGCCATTGAGCCAGCAGGAGCAGTCGTAGTCGTAGACGTAGCGGTGATCGCTGTGCTAAGACCATGAAACTCAATGCCGCCTGCAAACTTCAGGATTGTGCCGCCGACAGCTTTAGCCGAATCGCGGTTGCCGTCGGAAAATTGATACGCATCTGCGCCATTAGGAAGAGCCATGATAATTTCCTTAAAAAAGAGTGACAAACAGGGGGCAAAGCCCCCCGTCGTTTAGCCCCAGAGACGAACGGCCATTGGTGCGCGGATGGTTGAGTAACCATACAGCACATCAATACGGCAGGGCATACGGTCGTTGTTAATATCGTACTGGCGCACGATACGCAACGAAATACCGTTATGGACTTGGCGCGAAGCCATGTCAACACCCTGTGGCAACAGCAAGTCAGCAGTCGCAAACGAGATCGCATCTTTGTGATAGATCAGGTTCTGTGGGTATGCTGTAGAGGCGGCGCCGAGGAACGTCACAACGTCAGAGGCGGCAGGCAGCTTGCTGACTGTAGCCAAGGCGTTTGTGGGGCTGTAAACAGGAGGCTGGAACTCAACATCGACAAACTCGGTAGAAGCCGAAGTAACGGTGTTTGTTACAACAAACTGTTGCAGCGAACCAGTCGACTCACGCGTCTGTGGGTTAACTGTGTAGACACCAGCGATTGTGAACACGTCGCCTGGGACCAGAGTCTTGGCGTCTGTCACGTTGTCTAGGGTCAGCTTCGAAGCACCTTCGGCAAGGGTTGCCTTGACGATTGGGGTGTCGGAGCGTGATGCCGAACCAGTCGTGTGGACCTTGATCGACTGAGACATATTGATCTCGTCCAGACCCAAGATGCCTTCGCCCATCATGCCGTTTTTGAACTGGCGGCTGATTGTGCCTGTTGGGTTAAAGAGACCCTTCATGCCTTCGACCAAACCAGCGTTTGCAGCAGGGTTAACTGTTGCGTAGCGTGGGGACATAGGAGCAGCGTACTCGTTGAGCTTCTGGTTAGCTTGGAGCAAAACCAAAGAAGTCGAAGGAGTTGTGCCTGGTGTGCCAACAGACGAGTAGATCGTCTTGTATGCGTTAGCGACGTCGGCATCAACCGAAGAGGCAAGCTGCGAAACGCGAGGCTTCAGCACGCGCTCTGCGAAGTCGTCCAACTGCATGGTCAATTCGGCAGACGAAAAGTTCACGCCGATATGCTTCTGGCTGGAGACAGTCAAAGTTGTGAATTGCTCGTTGTCGCTCTGGACTTGCAGAGCAGCACCGTCAGTCACCAGCGCACGGTCAGGCAAACGAATACGCAGAGTGGAGCCGATTTTGGCGCCTTCAACGGCAAACGAGTCGTCGTATTGACGGTTCACGTTACGGGTGATTACCAGATTGTTCTCGAGGATTTCGAGAGACTTTCGGGTAATCATGTCAATGGTAAGTAAGCTATTGCTCATGATGTTTCCTAAAAAGTAAAATTAGCGGTTTCGTAGCGCTTCTTGCTTTTTAAGCTGTCGCTGCCTTTCAGCTTCGATCCATTCTGACGTACTCATCGACTTGATAGAGCGTGGGTCAGTTGTATCGTATGTGGGCGAACCCGTGCTTCTGGCAGTAACCGGCGAAATAGGCGTCGGCGCTTGGGATGTTTTCTTAACGGGCGGATTGTCAGCTAACTTAGCTTCAATCTTTCCGATTTCCTTTGCTTGAAGAATCGGCGGCAACTTGGAAATCCGTTCTGCTTCTTTAGGGTTTACCCCTAGATGATAGGCTAATTCAGGGCCTATATCTGAAGCTTGAATGGTCTGGGCCATCACAGAAGTAATCGGAAGGTTAGGATTGTATGCGACTTGTTCAAAGTCATCATATTTTGCCCGTGCTTCTTCTTCCTTATCGTGATACGACTCTAGGATTTGCGACTGCTGCCTTTCTTGTTCCCGTCGTACCAGTAGTTCTTCAGCTTTCTGCGCAGCAAGTGCTTCTACATACGCTTCGGTCGTTTCAAACTGTTCTGGTGCAACTGGAGCAGATGGGGCTGGAGCCTGTATTGCCCGTTGAGCCTGTTCCCTTTCCCACTTGCGCTGTTCTCTGGCAAGTCTTTTGCCAATCATCGCATCAATTTCAGCTTGAGTATATTTCTTTTCCTCTTGCTGCTCGACTTGATTCTCAACAACTTCCGGCGCTTGTACTTCGGGTGCTGGTGCTGCCGTAGCGTCCAGGTCCGGCGCGGGTACTTCCGCTAAGGATACTTCTTCTGACATTTTTGTTTCCTTGGGAAACCTCGGTTTACTGAACCGATACAGTTAACATATTGTATTACTTAGTTGACTTTTTGTGAAACATTTACATTTATATCGCCAGCACCACCAAAACGAGGTCCT
>ERZ869925.571-NODE-571-length-25335-cov-28.320807_pt1 | contig 25335 bp, 45 predicted proteins | sample MGYA00579311_ERZ869925 | MGnify/ENA primary metagenome ERZ869925 (study PRJEB32216, sample SAMN09231817) | wastewater metagenome | place: USA: Maryland | collected 2016-07-30 | study: EMG produced TPA metagenomics assembly of the PRJNA472060 data set (Reclaimed...
GTTGGTCCTGAATTGTTTGTGCCCCGAAGTGCAGGAACGATTGTGCCTAATAACGCATTGTCAGAAATCGGGGCTGGAACTACAATTAACTACAATGGTCCATATATCCAAAGTATGCAAGCCATTGATACCCAATCAGCCACCCAATTCTTAGCCAGAAACAAGCAAGCGGTGTTTGCGGCTAACTTGAGTGCCCAAAGGTCTTTGCCTGTGAATAAATAATCATGAGCCTGACAACCATCCTATCCATTTGCGAGTCTGTCGGCATCAATGACCAGCGGTTTGTTGGGCAAACGATTAGCCGAAACCAGAAGATTATCACATCAGAAGTGCTGACTGTTGTGCCTTTTGTGTTTGAATTGCGCCCGATGAACTATCTGGTGTATTCGCAAAGTCGCACAATTTTGAATGCCTTGCGTGTGGCTGACAAATCATTGGAACAATACCTGAACTTTGCCAGCACAGGATGGGTGAATTACATCAAGTATCAGGGTCAGATGACTCCCGCACAGATTGCCGCCTGTCGTTGGCAAACCAGTAGCGCAAACAAGACTTTGGTGCTTGGATCGTTACCCGCTGTTTCTAGCGGCACAGTCTTGTTCAGGATCGGTGATTTTGTCCAAGTTGGACGCTATGCCTACATTGTGACTGCTGATGTTTTGCGTGGGGCTGGATCAACTGTTAATGTGCCCGTTCACAGAAACCTGATTGCCACCCTAGCGTCTACTGTGGTCTGTGTGGCTGGCGAATATGGCACAACAATCAGCCTTGGTGGTTCTACCTATACAGGCATCACTTTCCCTGTCATTCTCAGGGATTACCCTACATACAACCTAGTGCCGATTGCAAACGACAGTTTCATTCAATGGACGGGATCGTTTAAGGCATTTGAAAGTGTCCAATGAATGTAATCGCACCTGTTGATGGCACTACAAACATTCGATACGCCGATTTTGTGCGTATCACAGTCAATGGCACGACATACAGGTTCACAACAGCCCCAAACGACATAACAGTTAGTGCTGTGGATGCCAGCGCATTTTCATCTGTCGGTGTGCTGGTCAAAGTCAACGATGTTCAGCGTGACATCAAATCAACAGCCAATGAAACCACAGTCACCATGACAGGCATTGACACAAGTGTGCTTGGTTGGGTCTTGTCGCAAAACCTAAAGGGTAGCGCAATCCAGATGTGGCATGGGTTTTTTGACACAAATGGGGCTTTGATCACTACTGGCGGCACAGGCGGCTTGTATCAATTCTTTAACGGGTTTGTGAACAGTTTTGCCATCACAGAACAATGGATGGAAGAAATCAAGTCCTATGTCGGGACAGTCACCATTTCTGCGTCATCTATCCAGTTGGTGTTGCAAAACAGGGTTGCGGGTCGATACACGAATAACAACAGTTGGCAGTTTTTTACCCCAGGCGACACATCCATGAATCGGGTGAGTTTTGTTGAATCCATCAACTACCAATTTGGCAAAGATGCACCCCCAAATTCGTAAAGTGTCGCCATACGACACTCCACAGATACTAGACCTATTAAGGGAATACAGGTCTAATATGCCCTATGGGATGTTGCAAGATGCCGATGATGCCGAATACATCACGGCAATGCTGGCTGAAATCATGGCTGGAAAGGGCATTTTGTTTGTGGCTGAAAAGGATCAAACAATCATTGGTCTGATCATGGCTATTGTGATGCCTAGCATTTGGTCGCCCAAGCATTTCTTTTTGACCGAATTGGCATACTATGTAAAGCCAGAACATCGAATGGGAACGGCTGGACATCGGTTGTTGCATCGTTATTTGGACGAAGCCATACAAATGAAAGAAGATGGTCGGGTTAGCAATTTCTTCATCAGTAAAATGATAAATAGTCCCAACTTGAATTATGGAAAGTTTGGGTTTCAGAAATTTGAAGAATTTTGGGTGATGTAAATGCCTGGATCAATAATTGCGGCGGCTTATTTTACGGCTGGAACAACTGCATTTTATGCAACTGCATTTGCTATCAATATGGTGGCAAGTGCAATTATTGCCAAAGCCTTTGCACCTTCATTTCCTGGGTCTAGCGCAGATCAAACACCAAATCCAGGCAACAATGCACAATTGCCGCCTAATGGATCAAACAAAGTGCCCGTTATCTATGGCACAGGATACACAGGTGGAATTGTTACTGACTTGAGCATTACAAGTAACAACCAAAAACTTTACTATGTTTTGACGCTGGCTGAAGTCACCAATTCAAATGCTGGTCAAACACCCGACACATATACATTCGGGAATGTATATTGGGGCGGCAAGCGTTGTGTTTTTGACTCGACAGACCAATACAAGGTCACAGGTTTGCTAGACGAATCTACTGGTGTAACTGACACATCAGTTGCTGGAAAATTAAACATCTATTTGTTTAGGAATGGTTCTTATTCTGGTGCTAATACAACACAAAATGCAATTGATATTTTAAATAATGCTGGACTTGTTTATACATGGAATGGCACAAAATTGATGACCAATGTGGCATTTGCCATCATTGAAATTACATATAGCATATCTGCAAACTTGACAGGCATTCAACAAACCAGATTTCAACTTACAAACAGCCGATTTAGACCTGGGGATTGCATTAGCGATTATTTGGTCAATGAAAGATATGGTGCGGCTATTCCTGTTGCCAATATTGATTCAACATCTTTAACAGCGTTAAATACATATGCAAACGGGAATATGACCTATACAACCTATACTGGTGGCACATCAACCATCACTAGGTTTAGGTTTGATGGATTGGTGCAAACCGACCAAACCATTATGAGCAATCTTCAGATGATGGCGGCTTGCTGTGACTGTTTGATTCGTTACAACGAAATCACAGGTAAGTGGGGTGTTGTTGTTCAATCGCCAACATATTCTGTTGCTATGGCAATCAATGATAGCAACATGGTGTCTGCCATTCAAATCACGCCGATTGATCTTTCTAGCACATTCAATGTGGCTGAAGTCAAGTTTACTGACGGGACACAAAAGGATAGTTTCAGTAGCGCAACCTTTGACTTGGCTGATGTAAATCCATCATTGTTGTATCCCAATGAACCCGTTAACAAGCAGACCATCAATTTGAACCTTGTTAACAATGATGTTCGGGCGCAATATTTAGCCAATCGTTTCCTTGAATCTGTGCGTGAAGATTTGCAGATTAAGGTTGACATCAACTATTCAGGCATTCAACTTGAGGCTGGCGACATTGTTTCTGTTACCAACTCAAACTATGGATGGTCTGCAAAACTGTTTAGGGTTGCACAGGTTGTTGAAAAGTTTGGTGACGATGGTAGTCTGACTGCATCGTTGACGCTGATGGAATTCAACGCATCGGTTTATGACGATGTGAATGTTACCCAGTTTACGCCAGCCCCCAACAGCGGTATTGGATCGCCATTGGGCTTTGGAACAATTCCTGTCCCTGTGGTTGTGTCACAGCAACCTAATGCCGCCATTCCTTCTTTTGGTGTGCAAGTTACTGCGCCACCAAATGGTATTGTGCAATACGCTGAAATTTACTATTCGGCTTTTGCAAACCCAACTGATGCCCAAAGGATTTTTGCTGGAACGACACCAATTAATCCAGGCGGCAATCCCTACACGCCTAGTGCTGTGATGGCTATCGTTACCTTGTCCGACATACCGCAAGGCGATTGGTATTTTTCGGTCAAGATGGTCAATGCTTTGGGATCAAGCAACTTTAGTGCTTCTAGTAGCGTGTTGCAATGGCGACCCACAACATTCCAATATACAGGTCGTTACATTGTTGTGGCGTATGCAGACAGCATTACTGGCACAGGCATTTCCAACAACCCAAGGAATAAATCATACTTTGGAATTTGGAATGTGGATTCCAGCCCCGCATATTCGTCTAACCCTGCAAATTACAAATGGTATTTGGCACAGCCTACTTTTGGCACAAACATCTATCTTGTATTTTGTAACCGAAGCAATCGCAAGTTTAGTTTTGACACAGACTTTGCGGCTTTGGCGGCTGGCACAGGCGCATTTGTTCCGACAACTGCATCACAATTTGATTCTTCTATTTGGTCTGCATTGCCTGACGGAACTAATGTAATTGACCTTGACGCTAGGACAGGTCAGTTACTTGTTACTGGCACAACTCAAACGGGTTCTGGTGCTGGTGAATTGAACATCATTAATTCGCCTGATGGTCGAGTTGTAGCGCAGTTGGCTACATTGCTTGATTTTGGAACTGGAGTCATTACCAAAACAGCATCTGTTGCCACATTGACAATTGATAAATATGGTCGGGTGCTTGGATTCCAATCGCCAGATGATTTTGGCTATACGCTAGATGAGTTTGTTGCCACATCTGGTCAAACTGTGTTTACGCCAACAGCCAGAAGTGCAAAATATTTTGCTGGTCAATGTTTGGTATTTAGGAATGGTTGTTTGTTGGATGAGTCTGAATATACAGACACAACTACAACAGTTACATTGGGAACTGGCGCAGTCTTGAATGATCGTATTTCGATTATCAGCATGAGTGCGGTTGCAAACAGCACAACATATTCAAACACGCAATTGATTGTTTCTTCTGTTGCTACAAATGTGGTTACATATTCTGCGATCTATTTGCCGACACAAGAAATTAATGCTGGTGATGTGATGACATTTGCCAATACTGGCACACCTACACAATACACAGTTTCTTCTGTGAATTACGCAACCAGACAAATCACCTTTTCCACAACTGTGACAGGTGTTACGGCTGGTGCAATCATTTACCAATATCGTGCCGCATCAAGCGGCTATCGACCAATTAGCCGTTGGATTGCCAATCTGTCTAATCAATCTATCTACACGCCTACTGAATGGGCGTTCCTATCTGGATCTGAAAAACTATTCTTAAATGGTTTGGCTATCAATGATTTGGATTATGACTTGACTTCTGATTTGTCATTTATTCAAAATGTAAGCGGATTGTTAACTGTTATTCAGTTTGCGCCTAATATTTTGACAACACCAATTGGGGCATCTGCAAGTGTTGCAACAAACACCATTGTTGGTCAAACAATATACAATTTTAATTTTGATGCAAATGCGTTTGAGTTGTATTTCAATGGACCACTTTTGGATAGAGTAAGTGATTACACAACTGGAAGTGGGTCATATACATTAACAATTACACCAAACACATCTTTGACAACAATGCAACAAGTCACTTATCAAAGGACAGGAGTAGCATAAATGACGCAAGCACTAAACCTTGGCTTATTTGCCAATAATCTAAATTCATCTGGTCAACTTGATGCTACTGATGGCTTGACAGGTGCTGTTCCCATTGCTAATGGAGGGACAGGCGCAACAACAGCCGCCACAGCCCTTGCCGCATTGGGAGGAATTGGATCGGCATCTCCTACTATTACCACCCCGACAATTGCAACTATCAAATCTGCCAGTAGTGGTGTTGCAACTGTATTTCAAGATTCTGGTGGCACTCAAATGGGCACATTGTGTCGAGCCTGGGTAAACTTTAACGGCACAGGCACATCAGGTGCAAACCAAACTATTCGTGGACAATTTAACATTGCCAGCGTCTATAAAAACGGCACAGGCGATTACACGATCAACTTTACAAACAATATGCCTGATATCAATTATTGTTTTGTTGCAACAGTTGGTAACTCTGACAATGGTTTTGTATTCGTTTCTGCCTATACAGGTCAAAGTGGTCTATCAACAAGCAATTTCCGAATAATTATTAAAGGAACAAATGGTGTTGATTATGATCGAGACTACATTGGAATTTCTGTGTTCAGATAATTCAAATGTTGATTGAATTTTTGATATTTGAGACAATGAACGGGTCGTAACCTGTAAGGGTATGGGTTGCGTTAGACCCTAGAAAGGGGAACATCATGGCTGTTTTTAACAAGAACACCCTAACGCAAGTTAGCGGGTTTGACAATCCTATTATTGCTGGCGAATTGGTTTGGGATCAGCAAACTTACTGGAATCTTGCGATTAAGGCAAGTGATGATGTGACCCCTATCAACCTGACCACGGCAACGATTGATGCACAGATCATTCGCAGGGAAGTCACAAACATTGAAGATACCCGCAATGGTTTGACTTTTGACATTGCCGATTACACCCCTACCCCTACCCCAATCCCTTTGACCATTACCAATCGCAACAATGCGCTTGGTGAGTTTACTTTGGTCATTGATGCTGGCGCATGGGGGTTGATGGCAACCGATCCTGAACTTGAAATTAACGCTGTTGATTGCGTTGGTTATTCGGGTCGCATCAAAATCAGTTTCCCAACAGATGGCACTAACCCTGCCAATGACTACATCATTTTCTTGCTGTTCTTGGTGCGGTCTGATGGCATCATTGTGGAGTGATCATGGGAAACATAAAAGTTGATGTGGTTGATCAAAACAACCTTAATGTTTCCATTCAGCCGCCTACACGCCAGGTCATTAATGTTCAAACCCCTGCACAGCAAACAATAGCCATTAATCGTGGGCTATATGGTCCGAGTGGCATTTCTGGCTATTCTGGCTTTAGCGGTTACTCTGGTGCTACTGGTAGTGGTGTTAGTGGCACATCGGGCTTTAGCGGCTATTCTGGATTGTCTGGCTTTAGCGGGGCATCTGGCGAATCTGGCGAATCTGGTATCAGCGGATTTTCTGGTGTAAGCGGATTTAGCGGGACATCGGGCTACTCTGGTGTTTCTGGATACAGCGGTGAGTCAGGCGCATCTGGCATTAGCGGTTGGTCTGGTGAGTCAGGTGCATCTGGCTTTAGTGGTTGGTCGGGCATCAGCGGATTTTCTGGAACTAGCGGTTTTAGCGGTTGGTCAGGCGAATCTGGCATCAGCGGCTGGAGTGGCATTAGTGGCTATTCTGGTTGGTCTGGTGAAGTAGGTGTTTCTGGCTTTAGCGGATATTCAGGATCAGGCATCAGCGGTTATTCTGGCATTTCTGGATATAGCGGTGAAGTCGGCATTTCAGGCTTTAGTGGCTATTCTGGAATTTCTGGCTTTAACGGCACATCTGGGTTTTCAGGTGAGTCGGGTTACAGCGGCTTTTCGGGGGAATCTGGTGCATCAGGTTTTTCTGGCATTAGCGGTTATTCTGGTTCTGGCATTTCTGGGTTTAGTGGTTATTCTGGATTCAGCGGTGAATCTGGCTTTTCTGGTCAATCTGGTTTTAGCGGTTTTTCTGGTGATTCTGGCGCAAGTGGTTGGTCAGGTATTAGCGGTTTTTCTGGATGGTCTGGTGAAGTAGGTGCATCTGGTTTTTCGGGTTACTCTGGTGAATCAGGTGCTTCTGGCTATTCTGGATTTAATGGAGAATCTGGCTGGTCTGGTCAAAGTGGATTCAGCGGTGAGTCTGGATACAGCGGGTATTCGGGATCGGGCATCAGCGGTTATTCGGGCTATTCGGGTCAAGAAGGCATTTCTGGATTCAGCGGGTATTCTGGTGAATCGGGTTATAGCGGAATTAGCGGATATAGCGGCGATTCTGGTCTGTCTGGTTATTCTGGATTTTCTGGTGAGTCGGGATATAGCGGCTATTCTGGTAGCGGCATCAGCGGCTATTCTGGTGCGTCAGGCTTTAGTGGCTACTCTGGTTTAGGGCTGAGTGGCTATTCAGGCATCAGCGGCTATTCTGGATATAGCGGTGCGCCTGGGGCTGGTGGTGCTATTGGCAACTATGGTGCTTTCTACGATACAACAACACAGGCTGGTTCGACCACAGCGCAAGTTGTTGCAATTAATAGCACATCGGGTTCTATTGGTATAACCCTATCTAGCATAGGTCGCATCAACATTTCTAACCCAGGCACATACAAGTTGACTTTCTCAATTCAGATCGTCAACTATGACAATGAAATTCACTATGCTGATATTTGGCTGAAATTTAATGGGTCAAACTATCCTGATAGCAATACTAGATTCTTTGTCCCTGCAAGAAAAGATGCCAATGATTACGGCTACACAGTTGCCACAGTTGACTTCATTGGCACATCTACATTGTCTACTGACTATGTGGAATTGTGGTGGGTGTCTGATAGCACACAAGTTTCTTTGTTGAGTATTGCCGCCTACAATGGTGTTCCTGAAACACCTAGCGTTATCGTTAATGTGTCGCAAGTCATGTATACCCAAAGCGGTTACAGCGGCGTATCTGGATACAGCGGCTTTTCTGGCGTGTCAGGCTTTAGCGGTGATTCTGGCTTGTCTGGATACAGCGGCTTTAGCGGTGAATCTGGATGGTCTGGATTTTCTGGTGTAAGCGGTTATTCTGGTGCTGTTGGCGAATCTGGAACATCTGGCTATTCTGGTTGGTCTGGTGCTGTTGGTCAAACTGGTGCATCGGGATTTAGCGGTTATTCGGGTGTTTCGGGTTTTAGCGGCATTGATGGGCAGTCAGGTTTTAGTGGCTATTCTGGATTGAATGGCGAATCTGGAACATCAGGTTATAGCGGGGTCAGCGGATTTTCGGGCGCATCTGGCATTTCTGGATTCAGCGGAACATCTGGCTTTAGTGGTCAGAATGGGGCTACTGGTGCAACAGGAACATCAGGCTTTAGTGGCGCATCAGGATTTAGTGGAACATCAGGGTTTAGTGGCTTAAACGGCGCAACAGGAACATCAGGATTTAGCGGCACATCTGGCTTTAGTGGTTTTAGTGGTGCAACGGGCGCAACAGGCGCAACAGGTGCTTCTGGCATTTCTGGTTTCAGCGGTATTAGCGGATTCTCTGGTGCATCTGGCATTTCTGGATTTTCTGGTCGATCTGGTTTTTCTGGAATAAACGGCACAAATGGGGCATCGGGTATCAGCGGATATTCTGGTTACAGCGGTGCTGTTGGTATATCTGGTTTTAGCGGTGCGACAGGCGCATCTGGTATTAGTGGTTTTTCTGGCGCATCGGGCATTTCTGGTTTTAGCGGTAGGTCTGGATTTAGCGGCACTAATGGCACTAATGGTGCAACAGGCACATCAGGATTTTCTGGTTTTTCTGGTGCTACTGGTCCAACTGTTTATCCTGGGTCTGGTGTTGCCATTTCGACTGGATCGGCTTGGACAACATCAGGGTCAACCTCCCAACTTGCAAAAGCGTGGGCAAAATTTAACGGCACAAACGGAACTATCAACGCTTCCTATAATGTTGGGAGTATTACTGTAAACGGAACTGGTGATTTTACTGTGAACTTTTCTAGCGCATTCTCAGACGCAAATTACTCTGTTATCGCTAATGGACAGCGCAGTTCAGATGTTAACCAACTTGCAATTTGTGGAAACCCAAATGCTTATACGCCAACAACATCAGCCGTTCGTCTTGTAAACAGAAATACCAACAACGGCTCTCTTGAAGCCGCACCCGTTGTTTCCGTTGCCGTTTTCCGTTGATTAACCAAAGGGTATAGAATGTCTAAAGTAATTATTTTCACCAACAATAACGGTGGCGTATCTGTTTGCTTTCCTACTGGTGAAATTCCAATTGAACAAGTAAAAAAAGAGCATATTCCAGTTGGAGTTGAATCATTCATTATTGATAAACAAACATTGCCAGACATTAATTATTTTTTTGATGCGTGGGAACAATTAAATGGCGTTATTTCTATCAATTTTGAGAAGGCAAAAAACATAACTAAAAACAGATTACGAATAGAAAGAGCAGAATTGTTGCAACAACAAGATATTGCTTTTCAACGAGCATTGGAAAATGGACAGCCAACAGATCAAATTGTTGCTGAAAAGCAAAGATTGCGTGATCTTCCATTGTTGGCAGATTCATGCACAACACTTGATGAACTTAGAAGCCTAAAGCCGTAAAAAAAATATAAAATAATTCAATACAAGACAAGACAGGACAAAACATGAAATATAGCGTGGTCATTCCGACATATAACAATTGTGATCAATATCTAAAACCATGTTTAGATTCCATCTTTCGGTGGACTAACATGGCTGATGTTGAACTAATTGTTTCTGCTAATGGATGCTATGACAATACCTATTGGTATCTGCATTCGCTAAAAAACCAATTCAATGCTTTGGGTTTTGGTGATCATTTCAAAGTGATTTGGAATGACAAGCCATTAGGCTATGCCAAAGCAACCAATGAAGGCATCAAGGTCAGCACCTGTGACAAGATTGTTTTGTTGAACAACGACACAGTTTTGCTTGACCAGAACAAACACCAATGGCTTGAAATGCTGGATCGACCTTTTGATGATCCTAGCGTTGGCATTGTTGCGCCTGTGGTTCAAAGATCAGATGCGGCTGATTCTGACTTTGCTGTTTTCTTTTGTGCAATGATTCACAAAAATGTGTTCAATGCCATTGGATTGCTCAATGAAGAATATGGTGTTGGTGGGTGCGAAGATATAGAATTTTGCGTAGAAGCAAAAAGGGCTGGCTTTCTTGTTGTTGAGCCAGCACCTAAAGTTTTTAATGGGCAAGTTTTTACAGGATCATTTCCAATTTATCACGCTGGTGAAGGCACAGTATTCAACCCTAAATTGGTTCAGAATTGGAAGCAGGTTTTTCACAAAAACGAATTGCGGTTAGCAAAGAAATACAACATTGATCACTATCGTTACTTGTTGACAAACAATTACGAAAGGGCTGTGTTCTTAAAGGGCGATCCTGTTTTTCCACGAGAAACAACAAGATACCAATGGGCATCAAAGCACATCATTGGACACAGCATTTTTGAACTTGGATGCACAACTGGTTATGGTGTTCAATTCTTGCCCAAAGGTATTTCATACACAGGCGTTGACTATGACCCGATCATTGTTGATGTGGCAAAAGAGCAAAGTTGGGATGGCAATAACACATTCATAAACGCCGACATAAACACCTATGAATTGGGTCAATATGACACCATTATTGCTTTTGAAGTTATTGAACATTTGGACAATGGTCTTGAGATTGTTCAGAAACTGAAAAAGCATTGCAAACGATTGCTGATTACTGTTCCATTGAATGAGCCTGTCGGGTTTTGGGGTGAACATCACAAGTTGCATGGATTGAATGAATCACATTTCCCAGGCTTTCAATTTAACTACATCAATGAATTTGGCGAAATCAAATCACAACCTGACCCAATTGATGATCGCAATAGAGCCAACCTAATGATTTGCTGGTGTGACAATGCATAAAATTCTTTGCTCAATATCCACTAGGGGCAGATACGACAGCACATTGCCCTTGGCTTTGCAAGCCATTATCAATCAGACACGACAGGTTGATAAGTTGGTCATTTTTGATGACAACGATGACCCTAGAGATGTGCGGGGGGAATTGATCTATTCGCACTTTTTCAAGATCATGGATGAAAAGGGCATACCTTGGGAATGGCAGTTTGCTGGCAAAAAGGGACAGCATCACAACCATCAGATTGCTAACCGAATGGGTTTTGATTGGGTTTGGCGTATTGATGACGATGCCATACCTGAACCCAATGTGCTTGAGACATTGTGCAAATACATCAGTCATGATGTTGGTGCTATTGGCGGTTCTGTATTTACGATGCCATGCGACACAAAGCCAAACAATGCATCAGGCAAGATTGATTTAATTGATCAAGAGCCAAACATTCAATGGGGTCAAATCGTAGCCCCACAATTAGTTGAGCATTTGCATTGCACCTTCTTATATCGTGCTGGCTTTCATGACTTCAACACAGGTTTGTCTAGGGTAGCCCACAGGGAAGAAACGCTGTTTACCTATGGCTTGCATCAAAAGGGCTACAAGATTTGGGCTGTGCCCAATGCGGTGACATGGCACATGAAAAACCCGCAAGGTGGCATTCGGTCTGAAACCAATCAAGCCTTGTATGAGCATGACGAAAGAATCTTTAGGAATATCCTTGCCGCTAAAGACAAAACGATTGTGGTGTTGAATTGCGGCATGGGTGATCATGTTGTGTTTAGCCATGTCCTACCCAAGATCAAAAACCCTTGGGTGTTTACTTGCTACCCCGATTTGGTGGCTGGCGAATCAATAGCCAAGGCAGAATCCTTGTTTGGCAGTCTTGAGCAATACAGCGTCTATGCGTGGATGGACAAGCACAAATGGAAAGATAGCCTTCAGTCTGCGTTTGAAAGGATGTATCTGTGATCATTATTGCCCCCTTTGCCCAAAAGTTAAGTAGCGGCAAAGAAAACCCCAAAAACTACCCATACTGGAAAAAATTGGTTGACCTGATTGAACAGCCAATTGTTCAGGTCGGTCGGTCTGGCGAACATCAACTTGTTCATGACTTTAAGGCTGATTTGTCTATTCCCGATTTGCGTCAATTGATTCGGGAATGCACTACATGGATTGGGGTGGATAGTTTCTTCCAGCACTTAGCATGGGATGAGGAAAAGCCTGGGATTGTGCTTTGGTCTGTGTCTGACCCGTTAATCTTTGGACACCCTGAAAATGTAAATCTGCTTAAACACAGGGACTATTTAGCCCCTAATCAATTCTTACATTGGGATTACACAAAGCACAATCCAGAAGCCTTTGTAGAGCCGCAGGAAGTGATAAAACACCTGACTAAATTTTTGTAAAAAACTACAATCGGCATACCTGTTTGGGGGCTTTTGGAAATGGCAACGATCAATGAAACTGAAGCAAGGCTAAATAGTCATGAGGCTGTATGTGCCTTGCGATATGAGCAGATTAACGCTAGGTTGAAACGGCTAGAAGGCATTTTGTTAAAGACTGCTGGAGTCATGATTGTTTCAATGGCTGGTGTCATTTGGGCATCAATGGCGCACCTAAAATGAAAGATTGGTTTGTTGCCTTTGCCACGGCAATGACCATCATTTTTTCTATTTTGTTGTGCTTGCATTTTTACTGGAGGTAACATGGAAGCCGATGAAATTAAATTATTGAAAGCGCAAGCGCAAGCGGAATTGAATCGCCTAGAAGCGCAATCATCTGCCAAAGAAGTTGCTGGCAAAGCCATTGGCAAACAAGCCCTGCTTTATATTTTTCTGATTGTAGTGGTGGGTGTCGGCGCATCCATAGTCCTAGAAGAAGCAAAAATAGCCGCTGTGATTGGTATGGCGGCATCAGCATTAACAGCCTTGATCCAGATGCTTAACGGAATTGCTGGCGCATCACCAAAGCAAGACAAGCCTGAGTTTGAAATCATGAAGATGTTGATTGACAAGTTGGATAAACTTGATCGGATGGAACAGCCCATGCGGGTTGATGTGGAAGGCGAAAAAGTAACTGTTAGAAAAGGTGATGATATGGTCACCGCAAGAAAGGCTTAATCATGCTGTCTTTACTTTCAACTCTTGGTGGATTGTTGATTTCTGGATTGCCTAAATTGCTTGAATATTTCCAAAACAAGGCTGATCAAAAGCATGAATTGGAATTGGCAAGAATGCAAACAGAGCGTGAATTGCAACTTGCCGCCGCTGGTTTTGCCGCACAAGCCAAAGTGGAAGAAATTAGGTCTGATCAGATTGCTATGCAGACTGAAGCACAGATGACTCAAGCGGCATTGCACCATGACGAAAAGGTGCTGGAAAAGGCATCTAAGTGGGTTGCCAACTATGTTGGGACTGTCCGACCCACCATCACTTACATCTTTGTTCTTGAGTTGGTTGTAATCAATGGATTCATGGCTTGGTATCTGTGGAATCATCCAGCCTTGATTCAAAGCATTGATGATGTCATCAAATATTCCGATCTGATTTTTAGCCAAGATGAAATGGCTATGCTTGGTGGAATTATTGGATTCTGGTTTGGGTCTAGGGGTTGGTCTAAAAAATGAGATTAAGCCCCAAAGGTGAGGCTTTGATGCACAAGTATGAAGGGTATCGAAACAAGCCTTATTTGTGCCCTGCCCACATTTGGACGATTGGCTATGGTCATGTGCTTTATCAAGACCAGATCAAATTGCCAGTTATCCGAAGGGAAGGTTATCAGGGTCTAATTCGCAAAGAATACCCATTGAGCGAGGGGGACAATCGTGTATGGACGAAAGAAGAAATCAACGAATTATTCCGTGTTGATGTCAGAAATTTTGAGCGTGGTGTTTTTCGTCTTGTTCCCAATGTATTTGGTCGGCAAGGCGCATTTGACGCTATGGTATCTTTTGCATTCAATGCAGGGTTAGGCAACCTGCAACGATCACAGATAAGAATGAAAGCCCTGCGTGACGATTGGGAAGGTGCGGCACAAGCATTTAGGCAATGGACAAGGGGTGGTGGCAAAGTGCTACCTGGACTTGTCAAACGCAGGGAAGATGAGATTGCTTTGTTTCTAAGTCAGTAGCCCAATTCCTTGTTTAGCCTTTGGGTTTCTGCCCTATCAATTGCTTCATCCATCAATTGTTGCTGTTGATCGGCATAGAGTTTTGACCATGCCAATTTTTTGATTTCAAGATACTGGTCATTGGGGATGTCCCATGTGACTTCATCTTTTTTATCATCAAAAATGGCAATGTCCAAATCTTCTTCAATGCCTATATCGGTTTCAGCAGGGATGTAGCAAACAGCCACTTCAAAATCATCTGTTTCAAAGGTGTAGTCTGCATCTGCCATCATTTGATAATACAAGTCAACTTTGCTCATGAGTATGTCCTTAGAAGTTGATCAGATTCAGCCATCCATGTGCGCCTGTATTCAAACAGGTCTTTGTGTTTAGGATACGACAAAGCAAACAGCCGAGCAAGGTATGGGCTGATGTTGTTGTTGATCTTCCATTCCTTGCCATTTTCAGACAATGCGCTATGGTGTCGCAAGACATGGACAATGGTTCTTGCTGAATAGTGCTTGAACCCTACCCCAATGACCTTGAATGTTTCTTGCACAAAGGCATCCCAAATATGCAAATTATCGGGAAGCCACCTGATGAATTCGTTTGAGAATTCAGCCTTGTTAGCGTTGACAATTTGCATTGGACTCATGACACCCTCAAAACTTCAATGGTTTGGTTCTCAAGATTTGTTGATGTCGTGCAACTTCCTTTACCATATTGTTTGACTAGGTAACTTGACATTGTTGCCCTCAAGTCTTTGTGATCAAAATCGCCAAATGGAATTTCTCTGATCATCCCAACTTCCATGTTTTCTAGGTAATTTTTGATGTGACCTGTTACAACGCCAAAACCATATTTTTCATATTTTTTGGATTTGCTTTTGATTGGTGCGCCAAATTCTTGACCATCACAAACAATGTGATAGGTGCAACCAACAGCATTCAGCATTGCTATGGCTTTCTTGATGGTGACTTCTTGAATGTGTTTCATGTTTTGTCCTGTCTTAAAAATGGGCTACTTGCCTTTGCGTTCACCCGTTAATCAAAAACAATTGGTTGTGCAATTCCCGCCATAACAGCAAGTTGTGCAAGTCACCATTCGACCTTGATAGGTGTATGAAGAAGTAGAGCAAGCGGCATAAACCGATGACGCTACTGCAACAAGATAAATTCCAATAAGTGCCTTTTTCATGTTGTTTCCTTTGCTTGATCAGAAGGGAATTTCATCGTCATCTTTGGGATAACCGCTAGGCGCATCTTTTGGCTTTGGTGCGTTCAGATAAGCCCAACCAGACCAGCCCCCTTCAAAAACTGGCATCTGATCTAGTTTCATCATCAGCCCATTTTTTGTGTCAATGACAGACCCAATGCGCTGATAACGATTCTTTTGCTCACCAGACTGATTGGTGTATTTACCAACAACAGCGGTGATTTCATATTTGATGTTGCTCATAGTGTTTCGATCCTTTCAACAGTTTTAGTAACTTCAAGCAAAAACTTGCTCACTTCATCTTCTAGCATTTTGATGGTTGCGTCATCACGATTAACCCGAATGACTTTCATCTGATGCTTGGATGGCATTCTAGGGTCGAATGAAACAAAGTCTGTCCAAAGCCGACCTGTGCAAGCCATTTGCCATTGCATCTGCGTCTTGTATTCGGACTTAATCGTGTCATTCAACAGCGTTTCAATGTGGGTGGCTGTATTGGGGCACTTGATTTCAACCAACCCATCTGTGCCAACCAACCCATCAGGTGATGCGCCAGCCATTGCAATGCTTGGATGATCTACAAACCCCACTTCATCAACCATCAAATCATTGGCGATCTCATAAGCCGCCCTAGCAAGCGGTTCTGTGTCTGTGCCCCATTGCATAGCGGCATTGGTGTAGGTTTCTGTTTGCTTTTGCGTCAGGCGTTCAACCACCAATTGAGCAAGGTAGTTTTGGCGGCTGGTGCTGTAACCTGATTTGGTCTTGGCAATAATGTCAGAAACCCTGCTGGCTGTGACTTTGCCAAGTCGAGCCATGAACCATTCTGTTGTGCCTTGTTGCATTACAGTTTTTCCTTGTTTTGTGCTTTAAAAATTGCGTAATCAGCAGTAACTTTTGTGCCAACTTCAATGGTAATTCGCATGACTGGATTACCATCTACCCATACAGGCAAGGAAAAACTATCAGGAACAGGAACATTAGCGTTTTCGTAAGCCTTGACTGTTCTTGCCACTATGTCAGACGATGCCTCATACAATCTGTGCATGGGGTGGTCTGTGCTAACCTTTGCCCTAAGTCTTGAAGATTTACTCATGCTTTCACTCCTAGTTGATCAGCAATTCTTTCAATAGATTCACCAACGCTGATGTTCAGGGCTTTTGTAATCAAGCGCAGGGACTCATCAATGATTTCGTCATATGTGCCTGGGTCTGCTTTTTTGATTGAATCTAAAGTCATTCGTGCATCTTCAAGTGCCTCAATGTCAGCACTATTGACGCTAACAATCAGATCAATGTCTGTTTGTAAGTTACTCATGTCAGTTCCTTTTTCTTGGCATTTTTGGCGGCAATGACAACCTTTTGCCATTTGGCATCAGATTCACAAGCCTTATAAGACTGTGTAAAAGCCTTTTTCAATTCATCTTCTGTAGTCGCAGATGCAATGTTTGCCAAATGATCAGCCATGACATTTTCATCAATTGCTGATTGTTTGGGTGTTGCCCTAGCACCATCGTCATCTTCTGGCGCAAGTCCCAGGCTGGTCAGAAGCGAATAGCGTCTTGCATAACTCAAAGCCGACCCAAACGACACAGCATCACCTTTTGGGCTAGGGATGAACAATTCACCAAACGACATTGTTTCGCCTGAAACATGAACCAAAATGGTCTGGACTTTCACCCCATCTTTGTCAGGCATAGTGTGCTGTGACAAAGCAAAGCCTTGCTCATGAAGTGCGTCAATGACAGCATCAATGACCGCAGACAAATTGGCATACTTGTTTTTAAAATGCGGATTGACTGCGTTTTTAATGACAGGTCGAAATGCTTTTTGTGCATTGACAAACGCTGTAATGACTTCAGTTTTCAATTTTGTTCCTTTGGATAGCGTGTAACACCTGTTCGGTTTGAATCCAAGTTGCCAGCATTGTCAGATCAGAATGAATGCTCACAATGTCAGCCAAGTAGCCTTCATAATTTTTGTGCAAGCATTTGTCGTGCAATTCTTTAGTCTTGCGTTCAATGTTCATCAGAAGGGTGCTGTAATCAATGAATTCCATTTTGTTTCCTTTCGATTGGTTTAGCCAAAAGCCATTTGTCGCCCAAAAAACGGATTGAGCGTATCCATTTGCGTTGATTTGCCCGATTAATTTCTTGTGGCAAATATTCAACACAAAACAATTGTCGGGCTTTTGTCAGCATTTTTGTGTTCATTTGCTTTCTCCTATTCCACAAACCTTTTCCATGTAAGCCACATAGACCTGATCTATTGTGTCGAACTGTCTGTTATCGCCATCCAAAAAGAAAGATCGTTTTTGGTCTTGCCATCCAGAGTAGATGTCGCCCCACTTCTTGCGCTTAGTGACAGTTTCGACTTGCAAGCCAATGTCATCGTTGCGGTGCATACGCTGTGCGCCCCAATCGAATGTCATTCCAAGGGTGTATTGCAAAGGTAAATTGCAGAATTCTTCAAAAGTCAATTCTTTCATTTCAATCCTTTCAAAACGGCGCATCAGGCGCATTGTTGCGAACTTGACGCTGGTAAGCCCGTTCTTGGCGGCTAGTCCAAGGCACAGGCTTTCCATTTGGAGGAAAAGGGAATTTGGGTGTGGGGGGGAATGCAGGTTTCATCACAATTTTCCTAAAAGACCCTATGCGAAGTGCTGTGGGCATGGCGCAATTATAAACCAGATTTTCACCCATGCAAACAATACTTGACATGATTAAGGGGGCTTTACATAAAGCCAGATTTGCACTAGCATACAAGGATGAAATCAAAACAAGCAATTGAATTGGCTGGTAGCGTAATCAAACTGGCTACCCTTCTTGGCATCAGCCGTATGGCTGTCTACCAATGGGGGGAAGATGTGCCCCAGGCTAGGCTGTGGCAACTGAAAGTGATCAAACCAGAATGGTTTGCAAGCCAAACTGAATCGGTGTAAGATTGTGCGAAACAGGGCTAGGTCTGAAGTCATGAGCAGACCGAAAAGGGTTACTTGTCCCCCTGCCTATGTTTCCTTCTGACAAGTGTTTGACAAGGAAAATCCATGCACTATTACCAATTTAATATTGGTGACTATCAATCCCACACGGCGCACTTGTCCGAAATTGAGGATTTGGCATATCGGCGTTTGCTTGATTGGTATTACCTTCATGAGTGTCCTATCCCTGATGACATTGATGCCATAGCAAGACAAATTAGGATGCGTTCGCATACCGAAAGCATTGCAATTGTTTTGCAAGAGTTTTTCGTTTGGACAGTTTCAGGTTGGATAAATGAAAGGTCTGACAAAGAAATTGCAAAGGTTAATGAAAAGTCACTAAAGGCAAGTCAGTCTGCTAAAACCAGATGGAACAAAAAAGATCATGCGAATGCATTGCAAACGCATTCCGATAGCAATGCTACACAAGACACAAGACACATAACACAAGACACAGATATAAAAGATGCTAACGCATCTTTGTCAGGAACTGCGTTCCCGACCTGCCCACACCAGAAAATCGTTAACCTGTTTGGTAAACATTTGAAGCACTTGCCACAGCCCAGGGTTTGGGATGGCAACAGAGCCACCATGCTACGACAGCGTTGGATACAGGCATCCAAGCCATCATCATTTTCGCCAGAAGGCTACAAGACTGAAGAAGCGGGTTTGGTCTGGTGGGATTCGTTTTTTGCCTACATTGCCAACGACACCAAACTGGCAAGCGGATTTCAATCTAATGGTCGGACATGGTTGCCTGACCTGCCTTGGATTGTGAATGCCACCAATTTTGCAAAGATCATTGATGGGAAGTATGACAAATGACATTCAAGAAAACTGATCGCAATCAAGATTTCAACGATTCAAGCCTGAATTGTGCATCTGCAGGATGTGACAACAGATGGTCGGTTCAATTGGATGGCAGACCTAAATGTTCACACCATCAATGGTTTGGGTCAAAGCCGATCAAGTATGGGCACATGGATAGCACCATTGGCGAATATCAGAACGACAAAAAGGGATGGGCTAAAAGGATCATTGACAGGCATGAAAATGGTTATGAAGTAGCCAGTATCAGCCTGAAATTTGCAAGGCAAGCGTTGAAAATCTTTGACTGAAAGGACTGACATGAAAGACGCAAGAACTGTTTTTGAAACCATCATGAAGGCTAAAGGCTTTGACGATTTCAGCAAGACTGAAAAAGGGATTTATGTCTATGTCGGTTTGCAGAACAAATGGAATTACTTTCTCATGGGTTGGGAAATGCGGGGGTTGCAATGACTAGGGATGAAATTATCAAGATAGCAACCGACATTTGGGGATTTCCTAACTGGACAGAAATTCAGGTCAACAGGTTTGTGCGGTTTGCAAACATCATCCAAGAGATTGAGCGTAATGAATGTGCAAAGGTGGCTGATGAATGGGTTTATGCATACCATCATCCATCCAAAGTGATTGCTGAAACTATTAGAGCAAGGGAACAAGCATGAACGACATTGAACAGAAGGTGTGCCAGGACATCCTTGCTCGTCAACAAGTTGGAATTAGGAAGTACGGCATAACTGTGGCGCAAAACCCTTTGGAATTGAAGAAATGGTTACAACACGCCTATGAAGAATGTTTGGATCAAGCCGTGTATTTGCGTAGGGCTATGGAGGAATTGAAAATAGACAATCAAGAACGATTCTTCTGTGAACGATGTGGCAAGCGTTTGTCTGGCGGCATCCATACCTGCACACCACCAGCAGAAGCAGAAAAGCAAGAGCCTGTGGCGTTTGATGACTGGCCTGATTACCATGAACAAGCAATGGGTTGCGGACTAGAAGATCGTGGCATCACAGACCGATACGAAGCAATGCGATATGGGTGGGATGAGGCTTTGGAAAGAGCATGGGAAGCAATAAAACTACTTGGCCCTCTCTACACCCACCCACCCAAGCGTGAGCGTGTTTTTTTTCCCACGATGCTACGCAAGATGTGGTCGGGCGGTGAGGTGCAGGAATGGTTGGACAAGAATGTGAACAAGGAGAACACATGACAGGTGGGGCAAGACCTGGGTCTGGTAGAAAGCCAGCCAACTTTGACCACAACAGAGCCATAAAACTAAAAGAGCAAGGGTTTTCGTATGCTCAAATTGCCGAAAGGTTTGGTATCAGCGTTTACGCAATCCATTGGTTTTTCAGGAAACGAAATGATAAAGTCACATACGCCAAAGATCAGGGAAATTCTGCGGAATGAGCCATATGGTTTGACTGCAAAGCAGATTGTCGAAAAAATGAAAGTTGTGACTGTTAAAACAGTCAAAAGTAGTTTGACAAAGATGCCAGATGTTTACATTGATCGTTGGGTAAGAATGCAAGGAAGCAGGGGTCAGTATCAAGCCGTGTATATGGCTGTCGTGCCACCCAAAGATTGCCCACATCCAAAGGATAGGTTTCCAGAAGTTTGCAAGACCAGATGGGTAGATCGGGCACAGGCATGAATTACTATCAAGCCCACATGATTCTTGACCAAATCAAAGATAACCAGCATCATTCTTTGCAAACCATAAACCATGCCCTTCAACTCACAGGCGATCTACCAGACAACTTTGATGCACTATGTCAAGTTGGGTCAGCAAAAGGGCTGGAAAGCCTATGTGTGGGGTCAGATACAAGAATTGGACAATGACACATCAGGCTTGTTTAAGGGCATCAAGGAAGAATTTTTGGCAGAAATGAACAGGATCAAAAATGAGAATGAAAGGCAAAGTTGATGCAAACCAAAAAGAGATTGTGGATGCTTTGCGGCGTGTGGGTGCTTCTGTCGTTAGCCTATCTAATGTCGGCAATGGTGTTCCTGATCTGCTGGTTGGTTTTAATGGTCGAACTTGCCTATTGGAAGTTAAGGATGGTAGCAAGCCACCTTCACATCAACATCTTACAGATGCCCAACTTGATTTCATATCAAAGTGGCGTGGTTCTAGCATTGCTATTGTCAATTCTGTCGATGGTGCTTTACGAATTTTGGGGGTTATGAAATGACAATTCTTTACGATGTTAAGCAAGCCCATGCGGTTGTCATGGAACTTTGGGGCAAGATCAAGCCAGCCTTAGAGTCGGGAAAACAGTTGGAAATATCGGTTAAAGCGGTTAGCAAGACCCGTGAGCAGGAAAAAAAATATCACGCAATGATCAATGAGATTGCCGCCCAAGCAAGCCACATGGGGTCTAAATGGTCAGCCGATGATTGGAAGCGGTTGTTAGTTGATAAATTCATCAGGGACACAGGTAATGTCAATGCGCCTATAGTGCCTAACCTTGATCAGTCTGGTATTGTCCAGTTGGGTTTTCAGACACGCAACTTTACAAAAGAGCAAGGCATGGAATTCATAGAGTTTTTGCACCATTGGTCAGCAGACAACGGGATTACCCTAAGTGAATAACAAACTGAATGAAAAGGAACGGCGGCATTTGTTCAATGTCAAAAGCCAGCCGTGTTCGGTCTGTGATGCGCCAGCCCCAAGTGAGGCGCACCATGTAAAGCAGGGTAGTCAATACACCTGCATTGCCTTGTGCAAGGATTGCCATACCAACCCCAGGTTAGGCTGGCATGGCGAAAAAGGAATGTGGCGCATCAAAAAGATGGATGAACTAGATGCCTTGAACATCACAATAAAACGATTGCTGGAATTGTGAAATGTGGGAAAATACAGGCACTAGGAAATCAAAGTCAGTTGCCATTTAACCTAGTGGGTCGGGTAACTGACCCTTTTTTTTGGGGAATGTCATGGTCAAATTTGTAGCAAAGGTGGAAGCGGCAAAGGTAGCCGATCCTGTCATGGACTTTGTGACTTGCATCAACGCAAGCCGCACCTATGCACACATCCATCATTGGCAAACCCCAAGTAGGTCTGACCATGAAGCCCTAAAAAATTTCTACGAAAACATACCCCCCCTCTTGGACGATTTTGTTGAGCCGTTCCAAGGCATCTTTGGTAAGTTGCACGATTACAACCTGACCTATGATCTGCCCAACATCCAGCCTATCGAGTATTTCCAAGGCATTTACGATGAAGTGCAGACCCTGCGGAAACAGCCCCGATTCCCTCAAGAATCATGGTTGCAGAATCAGGTGGATGAAATCGCCAAACTGATCGCCAGCACCCTGTATCAACTCAAGAATCTGAAATAACGCTGATCATGCCTTTGACCCACAAAAAAGACGGATGGTATTGGGGATCAAAAGGACCATTCGCAAGCAAATCAAAAGCCCTCCTGGTCGCTAGAGCCGCATACGCCAGCGGTTACAAGGGCGAACAAAAAAAAGATGATGTGATTCTGCTGGAGAAAAAAATTCCAGCGTTGCTAAGAAAATATTGATATCCCAAAAAGGCACTTTAATTTTTTTTTTTAAGAATGATTAGGGGGGGTCATGACTTTTCTAGCCCCCCAATTCTTACAAACCTTACAAAAATGTGTGCGCTCACTTCGCAAAAAATGTAAGTAAACCCACTTACAAATTCACTTTGTCGCAAGCCTGATCAGGGTTTGACCATGCGCCTATGCGCCCTGACCTGACCCTATGCGCCCCGATTCATGCGCTATGACCTGTGACACCATGTGCGCCCTGACCCTGATTTGACCCTGTGCGCCATGATCAATTGACCCTGACCTGTGCCTGTCTGACCTGTGCGCCCTGACCTGATGCCCTGATCATGCGCCCATTGTGCGCCCTGACCATGTGAGCATCAAATCGTCCCATCATGCGCCCATTGTCTTATCTAACCTGTAACGCATAGTGCGCCCATTGTGCGCCCTGATGCTATCAAATCGCCATTGTCTGATGTGGGCACTCACTTACAAAACCATCCCAAAAAAACCCGATATTGTCTATCGGGTGTTTATGGCATGACTCTATTTATCGTGTCTGGAAACAATCCCATAGTGCGCCCGAATAGGACACTAAACACCAAAAATCAGATTCAGGGATGGTCTTACATTTAGACGGGTATTTGATGCTACTGATCACAATGTCACCATGTGCGCCCCAATCATCAATCACATACATATCGCCCGATTCGTCATGGTCAGACAAACACACGCCCAAATCACCCAGTTTTAATTTATTCATGATTAAACCCCATTTCTCACTTGATTAATCGCATCATGTCTAGACCATGCCCTGACATATGTGCAAATGACCTGACCATCAATCCATGCCCACACGCCCCAAACATTTGAAGGTGTGCCCCAATATGCGCCACCTTTGTCATATCCATCACGCCCACCTTGTCGCCTAGCGTGTAATCGTTTGACCCCAATTAGGTTTGATGGGTTATCGCCCCTTCGACCCATAGGTGCGCCATAGGTGCATGACACATCAGGGAATGGGTTAAATTGTTTTTTCATGGTGCGCCCCTTTAATTTTCAATGCCTAATAACACCAATTCAATTTTTTTAAATTGATCAGGCGTGATATTTAGCCATTTAGTGGATCGCCCATTAAATGATTTGATTTGAATTAAAAAATGCGGTTCATCATTTGCGGGAAATGGGCACACATTGATTAATTCTTGAAATACAAAACTGGTTTTTTCCATGATTTGCCCCTTATGCGTATGCTGTCCAATGGGATGATTGATATACAGGTTTATTCCCAATCATTGCCAATGGTTTCATGCGATATGCATTAGAAAATGAATTTATGCGGATTGACGCATCATCATTCCACATTGATACCTTTTTACGCATTTCATCCCCAATGAATTCATTGATCATGGGGACGCATTCACCTTGCATAGACATGGTTTCTTCACTCATTTGGGCGATTGGGCGCACATGAATAAATGCACCTTTAACCTGTGTCACTTGATAAAAATCAATATTGGTTTGGTCATAACCCCATGAGCACCTAAAAACATCCCCGATCTTTACATCATGGGGCGCATTGCGTTTTTCTTTCAATTTTTGTTTACGATCTTCACGATCCATAAAAGCATCTAGCGTTTCGGTGATTTTGGCATTTAACCTAGATTGATCATTGAATCGAAAATGCCAATCTGGTTTAGATCGTTTGCCACCAAATGCCATTGCGACAATTCGGGGCGACATGATGCCCCAAACCTCAAAACCAAATCGCTCATCTTTGGCGATCAATTCGTAACCTTTGGGAATGTAAAAACTACGATCAAATTTGAATTTCATGATCATCCCCTATAAGCAAGCAAGACGCCTATGAATGCCATTGTGACAATCGTCACCACAGCCCAAAAAAATTCAGTCTTATCCATGATGTGCCCTTTTAATAGTGGTGGTTAATCGAATGGCGACAGTTTTATCTTCGCCACATCGGGCAAACCTTACCCGCATGGCTAGCCAATCAGTCTGTTTCATAAGATCGGCAATATCTTCACAGACAAACATCGTGTCTGTATCGTCTGTGTCGATTGCGTGTTTGTATGTGTATCGCAAACCATTGTCACGAATAGATCGGCGTGTGTTGATGTATGTTTGTTTGTTCATTCTGTAAACCTCTGTTTTCAAAATGCTAGATAAAATCATCTAGTATTTACATGATAAGTCAGATTTACATAATCACGAAGGGGCATCAGAATAACCACATGAAAAGGTGGGTTATCAAGTATCATGGGAAACCATGACCCTATGCCCTGACTATGCCCACCTTGCCCACATCTAATGAATGCGCCCAGTTGGGATGTCATGCGCCCAAGGTCAAAGGGTCACAGTATTGTCTAGACCATGGCGCAAAGCCTGACACCATGTCAGATGACAGACGGGCATTCAACTCCATGTATCGGTCTAGGTTTTGGGCATCAATGCGACAGGGACAATTGTCTAGATT
>ERZ869925.572-NODE-572-length-25237-cov-33.513621_pt1 | contig 25237 bp, 31 predicted proteins | sample MGYA00579311_ERZ869925 | MGnify/ENA primary metagenome ERZ869925 (study PRJEB32216, sample SAMN09231817) | wastewater metagenome | place: USA: Maryland | collected 2016-07-30 | study: EMG produced TPA metagenomics assembly of the PRJNA472060 data set (Reclaimed...
CGACCCGCATGGGTGCGAACGGTGCGGAGCATTCGCCCCACCAAAGGCGGCGACGGGGAATTCGGCAACTACTACACCCGCGCCCGCGCGTCGGCCGTGCCGCTCGTCGTCCTCGACTAACCCGCCGGGAACGGATTCCCCGCCTCGCCCGTAAGCCCCGCCGCCGCGACCTTCTCCCGCTCCCGCTCGCGCCACATCTCCACGATCGCCAGCACGCGCGGGTCGTCCTGGTCGGCGTCCGTAAGCTCGAGCACCATCTCGCCGCGGCCGTTGAAGTCGGCCACCCACGGCATGATGATCCGCTCGACGCGGTAGCTCACAGATTGCTGCCCACCGGGAGGTCGTGGCACGACCAGATCCGCCGCACGATGCGGAAGTCGACCGCGTCCGCGCTACGCCGCATGTGGAACACCGCCTGCGCGTGCGAGACGTACTCCACCTGCCGCGTCATTGGGTTCACCCAGTCGAGGAAGGATCCGTCCTTCTGCTTCCTCTGGATGACGAAGCATTCCCGCTCGTTCAAGGAATGAGCTTCAGATTGCTCGGCGCGCTCACCGTTGGGAATGGGAACGCAGTATTCGCGCTCTGCAGCCCTGTCACGCTGTCACGTACCGCAAGTTGCACGGTCCCGGTTTTCGGATCGCTCGCGAGGTCGACCTTGCAGATGCGATTCCCGTACGCTGGATTGCCGTTCACCGCGTCGACCACGACCGGCGAGGTGACCGGCGTCGTGCGCGTGTAGACGCACTGGTCGCCGCCGCCGGGCACGTCGCCGATGAGGAACGGCGCAGCCTGGGCCGTCGATGCGAGGAGCGCGAGTATCGCGATCAACGGCCTCATCACGGCACCACGGCGAAGTTGGTCGGAGGATTCCCTCCGGATACGGCGGGCTTGGTGAAGGGGAACGGCGCCGACTTGGGCGAGATCTGCACGACCGTGCTCCACGGCGGCGAGGCCGGATAGCGCGCATCGGCGGTCACCGTATGGTCGCCGCTCGGCAGCACGGAGGACAGCAGCAGTTTGCACGTCCCGCCCGAGACGGACACGACCGTCGGCGTGGTCGCGGCGTCGAGGTAGAAGCCGCATTGCGTGGCGCCCGGTGGGGCATCCGCTTGCACCGACGTGGCGAAGGCGATACCGGAGAACAGCAGGGCAAGCCCCGCGATGATTGCTTTCAGCATGATGCGCCCTTTCATTTTCCAGAGCAGCGCACGCGGTTGTCGCGTACGCCATCGTGAGCGAAACAAAAGTGCTGTCCGGCCTTCACCGGGACATCGCCAGTTGAACCCGCGCCCCACGAGCCGCCGGCCAGAAGATCGGCGAACGTCGCCACGCCGGGCGGGAACCCGACGCCGCCGTAGACCGGCACCGAGCCATCGCACACCGCGCTATAGAGCCCGTCCTGCTCGACGAGCACGTAACACACCTGGCGCGGGTTGCACGGCGTCCATGGCGTGTCGACGCCATCCGCCTTGACGTTGCCGAGGAAGAGGTTGTCGCCGCCGGTCGTGGGCTCGACCGGATCGGGTCCACCCGTGCCGGTGTACGGGCCCGCCGCAACGCCGGGTTGGCCTGGTGCGCCGAGTCCGTACGCGGGCGCGTTGGCGAACGCATCGACGTGCACCGCGATGTCGAGGATCGGGTCGCCCGTGTTGCCGACGCGGTAGGTATCGCCCATCAACAGGATCGCGCCCGCGTGGCTCGGATCTCCGCCCACCTGCGACGCGACGCGTCCGTAGTAGAAGCCGAGCCCCTCGCCGAGTGCGGCCTTGTCGACGGTATGGCCGGTCTTGACGAGGTGCACTCGGCCGTCCGGCGTGTACGCGGCGAGCGGTTGCGGCGTGCTGCCACCGTCGGCAACGCGCCACGTGCCGCTGGTCTTGCCTTGCTCGAATCCTTCGAGAATCACGTTCATGGTCATGCTCCTTTCTGTTGACGGACGGCGTCCGTGATGGCCTTCGATTGCTCGGCCGATTCCTTCGTGCCGTCGAAGCGGTAGTCGGTCGGCTGCGATGCGCGCTTCATGATCCAGCCGCCAATGGTCGTCAGCGCGGCCAGTATCGAGAGCGCCGTTTCCCACTTGTCCTTGTAGAGCGCATACGCTCCCAGCGCCGCAATGAGCGTCATGAAGTACCAGACCTGCCCTTCCTGATTGCAGACGAGCGTCTTCGTCATGTCCCAGAGCCCTGCGGCCTTTTCCTTGATGGTGCGGTCCGCCGCGTCGTTCTTGCCCTCGCGCTCGGCCGTCCACTTCGTCTTGTCGTACTCGACCGACTTGTCGAGCAGCGGTGCCAACTCCTTGAGGCGTTGAAGCGCGGTGTCCTCAGCGACCTTTTCGGCCTGCTGTACAAGATCAGGCTGCTGACGTGCGATCGCTACCGCTTCCAGCGGATCGGCTTTACCGGTTGCCTGCTGCGCGAATTGTTCAATCGCAGTTGACAGGCTAGCGGCGACTGCGGTGCCGACTCCAGGCTGCTCGGAGTGGCGATCGACCGCCGCCGCGATACGTTGCTGCGCAAGCGGCGAGAACGCCTGGAAGAGAATCTGTGCGATCGGTGTGAGTAGGCTAAGGAAGCCCATAGGTTTCTCCATCGGAAGAGGTGACCCGCCGCCACTACCCGACGTGTAGCCGGGCGACGTGGGAGACGTTGTTTCGACGGGTCGTTGATCTGTTTGCGGCAACTCGCCTGCAATCTGCGTCGCGAGCGCCGCGCGCTTCTTGGCCTCGCCCTCGCGGTCGGCGGGCCGCTCGTAGTACCGCGACACGCAATCACCCGCCTCGGCTGCGGTCGTGCACGCGCGCAGCAACATGCCCGCGCGTTGCTCGGTGTTGGTCAGTTCCCAGTGGACGAAAGTGAACTGCTCCTCGAGCGTCGAACCCTTGATGCTCTTGCCGAACGCGCGCTCGAAGTTGGCCTGTCGGTCGGGGTGCCACTGAGCCACCCCGAACGCCAGCCCCCCATCGCCTACGGCATCGGGGCGGAATTGACTCTCGGCCTGCAGGTTCGCAGCGATGCCCGCGGCCTGCGCGCGCGTCCATCCAAGCGAGATGAAATACTCGACGGCTTTCGTGGCGAGGTTCATTCACGCGCCTTCCAGAATGCCTTGAGCGCGTCATCGATCGTGCCTCCGTGCGCCCACACCCACAGAAACGCGCCGACGCCTACGAATACCATCCAATACTTCGCGACGAACATGCCCGCTTTGCCGATCGCGCCGAGCACTTTGAGCCCTGTCTGCAGAGCGTCCCATGCCTCGAAAATCGGCGTGAGCTTCTTATCGACCTCGTCGCCGCGCACAACGAGCGACTCGACCGACTTCTGGATGCGTTCCGTGACTTCGGTATTGGTCGCGAGGTTGCTTCGTAGGTCGTTCATGATTTTCCGGCCGGCGATAAGTTGCGCGTCGACGTCCTCGCTCCACGTTGCGGGTGTCTCTCGCCGCCGTTCGACGCCGTTCCAATTGTCACGATCCGTCATGACACTAGCCCTGCAGAATATGGTAGACGGTCATTGTGTGGTGACAGTTGGAAAGCATCAATAACCACTCATCCGATTAAGTTAACTCTCGCGGGTTGTCAATTTAACCCGGGAGAATGATGTCGATGATGCGACCGTCGGAACCATTGGCGCCCGCGGTGCCCGTGCCGTTACCCGCGCCACCGACGCCGCCCGCAGCGGTTGCCGTGACGATGCTTTGCCAGTTCGCCGTTGTGGTAATGACCAGAAGCACACCGCCGCCGCCACCGCCGCCGCCCGCGGCGTTAGTTCCCGGCGCAGGGCCGCCCGTGCCGCCCTGTACGGTAATCGTCCCGCTACCCGCGATGACCTTGGCGTAGATGGCCATGACCATCCCGCCCGCGCCGCCGCCACCGCCCGCGCCAACGCCGTTATTCCCCGGGCCACCGCACCCGCCAGCGCCGCCGTTAAATTGCGTCGTGGACCCGTACAGGCGGCCGGTTTGCACCGCGAACAGCGAATAGCACGCGACGAGACCGCCTAGCGCAGCGCTAGGAGCGGTTGCCGCTGCGCCCGCATTACCCGCGCCCAATGCCACCGAAGTGCCACCTGCGCCACCTGCACCGCCGATGGCATTCGTGACGGCGGAGGGGCTCGACGGTTTCGTCACGAGGCCATTCGACCCCGCGCCACAGGTGCCGGTCATCTGCGCGGCAGTTGCAGAGCCAGCGGTGATACCCGTCGAATCGCCGTTGTTGGACCGCAGCGTGCCGTTGACCGTCAGCGTGCCGGTGCAGTTCATCGTGTAGCCGTTCATGAGAACGGTTACACCCGCGTCGATTGTTGCGTTCGTCGCGCCGCACGGAGCGGTCGCCGTGTAGGTGGACCCCGACCGGCTGAATCCAGTTACCGCGCTTGACCCGTCGAAGGTGATCGCACCGAGCGCGCCGCCACCCCATTGCGAGACAAACGCGCTCGTTGGGATGAACCCGGTAACGACAGTCCAAGCGCCGTCGGCTTTCAGGAACTTGCCGGCCGCAGCATCCCCGGAGCCGGGCGCAGGAACGAGTCCTTTCGTTCCGCCGCTTCCGCTATCGCCCACCATCGCATCCAGAAGTGCGGTGGCTTCCGTCGCGGTCGCATCCTCGGGAGCGCCGGTGCTGTTCGTCTTCCGCGCCTTGAACGTATGGGCGTTCATGTTCGCAAGATACGAATTCGTCACGCCTGCGGTGTCGAGCGTGAGATTGGTCACGCCGCCGCCCGCGTCCGACATTGAGATCGGCGCATTCGCGTTGATCGTGTCCGCATCCGCGTCGACGGTGACGCCGCCGTCGAGGGTGTGGATCGTTTGCACGACCGTCACCGATACCGCGCCGCCACCTAAGTGCGCCGCCGTGATGCTTGCGCCGAGGAAGTCGAGCGACGTGAGCGCCGTCGTCAGCGTCGAGCCCTGCTCCTTCACCGTGATCGACGAGCCGCCGCCACCGGTGCCCGCCGACTTACCGCGTACCGTGTAGTAATCGGTGCCGTCCGTCGCCAGCATCACGCCTTGGAACTGCTCGAGCGCGACGCTTGCAGAGTCGCCGTCCAGGTTGTTGGCCGGGTCGAGAGTTACATCATTGGCGCCGATGTTCACGACGACCGCGTTCCATCCATCCTTGAGCCCCGCTGGCATCGTCACAGTAATGGTCGACGAACCCTCGAAGATGTGCCAGTAGCCGCGGTCCTCTTCGACGAAGGTGTAGTCGTCGTCGTGGAACTTGAACAGGACCGGGAGATGGCGCACGACGCCGCCGCCTTGGCTGTTCGTGTTGTTGCCGGTGTTCGTGAACTGCACCCAGCCGGTCGGGCTCAGAGCGGCGCCGATCGTCACCGCCTGGTACCAGATGGCGACGTTGAGGTCGCTCTCGGGCGCGTCCACTACGTCGACCGGCAGCGCGACGAACGTGTCGCCGGCGGCGTGGTCGTCGATCGCGCCGTCCGTGTCGAGTTGCCCGCGCAGGTGATACGACAGGTCATAGATGCGCGCGCTCGCGAGGTCCGCGTCGCGGCTCTGCAAAATCTCCCAGTTGGACCCGGCCTGAATCGCCCACCGATTCGCGCCGCCGTCGAGCGCATCGTCCGTCACCGTCACGAGCTCAGCGTCCGCGCGCGTGAGCTGCACCGTCACAGTGTTCGTCTCGTCTGGATCCGTCAGCGGGTCGGTGTAGTCGCCGAGCGCATCCGACGTGCGGCCGATGATGTCGGGCACCGTCTTCCGCGCGACCTCGACGTAGTTCGTACCTCCGTCATAGCTCTTATAGAGCACCGCGCCCGGCCAGCGGTCCGATGTCTTCGGCCCCGCCGCCCACGCGAACCCGTACGGCGGCGCCGTGCCGTCGACGACCGGAATGTCGAGCAGGACAGATTCCGTTTGCGCGAGGCGCTTGATAGCCGTCCCGCCGCCGCCGGCACCCCCAACAGGAGCGCCGCCGCCTGCGGATCCAACCGTGATCGAGTACGCGGCAGCGATCGTCGGGGTACAGGTGAACTCGACCGGCTCGCCGAGCCCCCAGGCGGTGTCGATGATGCGGACCGTCTCGTCGCCGATCGTCACGACGTCGAGCGGCGCGATCTTCAACCACTTCCGCGAGGTCGTGAACTTTCCCTGCCGCCGCTCGAGCTCCACGCGCGCGAGGTGCGCGTCCGCGATCTGCTTAGCCTCCCAATAGGTGAGCACCAGCGGCAGGTCGAGCGTCGTCTCCACGCGGCTTGCGCCCGTGTCGCGATCCGCGATCGCCGTGTTCTGCTGGAAGTCGGCATTGGCGTCGAAGAACTTGACGATGATGCGCCAGGGCACCTCGTCGTCCGGCGTGTCCGTCCATCGGATCTTCGCGGGCGGCTCGCTGCCCTCCTGAAAGGCCGCGACGTCTTCTTCGGGGATGGTCGCATCGGATGCGTGGTAGGTGTGACGGAACAACGCCTCGCCGTCGACCTCAGCGTAGCCGAAGAAGTATCCATTGCGCAGGACGTCGATCAGGTTCGCCTTCGTCATCGGCGAGCCGATGCGGATGCCTCGCAGGTACTCCGGAAGATCCGAGACGTCGTAGAGCGCGTTGGAATCGTGCCCGTACTCGCTGATCGCGGCGCACGCCGCGCCCACGGTGTCGAGTGACGCGATGCGCAGGATCCCGTTCGTCGTCAGGATGTAGCCGCCGCCCAGCGACAGGAACGAGTTGAACGAGTCATTCGGCTGGAACTCCTCAGAGTCGAGCAGCGTGAACGTGTCGTCGTCGTTCATCCGGTAGAGTTTTGCGAGCTCCGTCGATGTCGAGTTGTCGCCGATCAGCAGGTAATTGCGGAACACAGTGAAAGTCGCGTTCACCGTCGAGCGTTCCAGGAAGTCGCCCACGCCACCGACGCCGCCCGCGATGCTGTCCCACTTGCGGACGAGCGACATATCGGACGGGTCGATCTTCCACATTTCGCATTCGTTTGTATCGACGATATTCACGACGTAAAGGAAGCCGTCGTCGCTCATCGTCATCGCCGGGAATGCTGGATTGACCTCCGAGAGGACGGTCGTCGAGTTGAGGTCGTAACTCTCGCTCTCGGCGGTCAGGGCCGGTGTGTCTCCGGTCAGCAACCACTTCGTCACGAGCGCGACGTCGGGCACGCCCATGCCGAATGACACTTGGCCGGAAATCGCGTAGACGGCATCGTCAGCAACCCAGGGGCGCCCACGGACAGAATTCGCGGACGGCTGCACATCAGGAGGCGCAACGATCGGGCCGACGAGAGAGCCGGCGACGATCCAGTAATTATTCGACCCGGTGTAGATATGCGCGATCGGGCCGCTCATTGACGGATAGAGCGCGATCGTGTCGACCTCGACCGTCGTCACCGTCGGGACCGTCTCGACGACCTCGCCCGTTTTCAGGTTCCAGCGCTTTTCGTAGTACGTCAGGAAGTCGGATCCGTCGACGCCGAAAACGTACTGCACGACGTCATTGCCAGACAGCCGCGCGGGCATCAGTCCGATCGACCCGACGCCGGTGAACGTGCCGCCCGTCGCGGTGAACGTGCTTACGCGCTCGAGCGTTGCGCCGCCCGTGACCTCGACCTCGAACTCAATATTCGGGATGCGGTTGAAGAAGTCCTTGAGATCCCAGTCGGTGACCTCGAGGAGCGCATAGCCGCGATGGTCCGGCACATTGCCCGCGCCTAGGTCCGGGTCCGCCTCCATGGTCGGGCTGGGGTCCTGCGTCGCGTCTCCCAGGTACAACTTGAAAGGAAGGTCGCCGAAGTCGGCGCCACCCTGCCAGATCACCTTGTTGTCGGCCCAGATGCGCCGGATGCCTTGGATCGGCCCCTCGCAGATCAGCACGACGAAACTCGCACTGTAGGAGTACGACTTCTGCCCGCCGCCACCGCCCTTGCCACCGCCGCCGCTCTCGTGCTCCTGCAGGTCCGTTTGCCAGATGACGGTCCCTGCCGTGCGGAAGGTGCCGCGACCCCACACGATCCCGCCGCCGTACTCCGCGGACTGCGTCTTCAAGTCGGTAAGGCGCGGCCCGGTCACCTTCGGCGGATTGAGGATGCCGTAAACGGCGCCCCCGAGCACCGCGCCGATTTGCGCACCGAGTACCGTGCCAAGCCCCGGCACGACCGAGCCAATCACTCCGCCGATGACCGCGCCGCCGAGTGTCGCGCCTAGCTGGCCCATTACTCGACCCCTCGCCAGGCATAGACCCGCTTCACGCGTGAGCGCCATTCCGCGTCGATTCCGTGCTCCGTGACCTGCCGCGGGTAGGCGTTGGTGCAGTGGATGATCCGCGTGGGCACGCCGTCGAACGCGGAGACGATCGCGAAGTGCTGCGCGTAGATGCCTTTGGCGGGCGTCATCTGTAGCACATCACCTACGCCGACAGCGGCAGGGATGCGGTCCAGGTACGTCTTACACGCATCGTCGAGCATCGCCGGGTCGGCCATGCGTCCATACGCGCGGAAGCGCTCGTCGCGCGCGGCGCGGCGCGCATCGGCGTAGCCGAGCTCGAGCGCAACGCCGGCGATGAAGCCCAGACAGTCAGCCCCCGCTCCCTTGGTCATTTGACCGTGCGCCCATTTCGTGCCCAGCCAAGAGCGCGCGACGCGAGTGATGTCTTCGCGAGTGATCTCGTCGCGCGTCACTTCTGCCCCGTCTGGAAGAGCTTGTCGTTGCCCTTGAGGTGCGGGAAGCCGCGGAACCGCGCACCGTTGCTGTAGGTGTCGGTGCAGGTCGCGAACTCCTTCGAGCATCCCCTCGTGACGGTGATCGCCATCCCGGGCGTCACGTCGAACGGCGGCTTCTGCTTGATCTTGAGAATGCCGTCCGCCTGGATCGAGTACGCGATCCCGAATGTGATCCAGTCCTGGTCGTCGAAGGTCAGGCGGCCGCCGTTGAAGAAGTTGTCCGCGAAGCCGTCGAAGTCCGTCGAGTCGACGACGATGCCGTCCGGATCCCAGCCCGTCACCGCGCCTGTGTAGGTGAAGTCCGCGATGTCGAGGCCACACCCCCGCCCTCGCGAGTCGACGGCGCCGCAGAATTCGTTCTGGCACGTCGCCGTCACGACCTCGCCGATGGTCGACAGGTAGCGCTGCATCAGGCCGAGGAACTCGGCGGTCGCCTGCGCGCGCTCGAGCGTCGTCTGGCCGATCGTGCCGGCGTGGAACTTGAGCCGCCCCATCGTCCAGTCCTCGGGGTTCACGAGGAATAGGCTGATCGTCGCACCGCGCCAGCGGCCTTGATTAATCTCGTCCGCCGTCACCTCGGAACGCCCGAGCAGGAGCTTCACCTCGAGCGAGTCGACCTTGCCGTCACTGTTGCCCTGCACCTTGCTCACCGACAGGCCGAGGCCTGCGACGTAGACCGGCGCTCCGATGGGATCGTCCGCGCCTTCCTCCGGAATGATGTGGTCGCGATCCCAGGACGTGAAATGCAGCGCCGCGCCGTCGTTCCATCGCACATCCGCGCAAAGCGCGAGCGGCACCGCCCCGCGCGTGGCTAGGTGCGTCGCGAGATCGGTAGGGACGCTCCTCACGATGCCTCGACCGCAGGCTCGTCTACCTCGACGAGATCGAACTCATGGGAGACGATCAGTTCGCCATGGCTTCCATTGCGCGTAACAATGCGCGGCATGAATTGGTCAGAGTCGAATCGCAACTGGACGTAGAACAGGTCCGTCTGCCAGCTCGCCGGCATGGTCGCGTTGGTCACGATGCCGGTATCGAAGTCGATCGCCCCCGCGGAAGCGGTCGCATTCGGCCCCAGTTTGGTGATCTTCCTGTCATAGATGGCGCCGCCGACGGTCGTGTAGCGCTTCATCATCTGCCACTCGGTCGCAACCGTCGTCGCCGCGAACACGCCTTCGGCGGACGACACCGTGTAATCCAACGGGTCGCGCGCACGGAACGAATAGCCGCGACCGCGCGCCGCGCGATGGAATGCCGCGAGCTCCCTCCGCTTAGATCCTTTGGTGGCGTCGTAACTCACAACCCACGACCCGAGCTCGCCAGCGCGCAGGATGTCCCGATACTCGTAGCCGTTCGGAGTCCTGACGACGCTCGTCAAGAAGTCAGCCCCGATCTGGCCTCCCAGCGAGATGTCGAAGGGAAGAATGCCGATAGTCGAGTCGTAGCTCATCCGCGGCCCCTTGCTGCAGCAACGGCACCGGCGGCCTCGCGCGCCATGTTTCGCGCCGTGCGGCTGTCGACCTGGCCCTGCACGTGGAAGTGCTGTTGCACAGTGACCGACGAGCCGCCAAGCATCCGCTGCGTATCGCCGGCGTTGTAGACCCGCGCGCCGGCTTCGAGGTCGACGATCTCGGGACCGCGCTCGCCTACCACCGTGAGCCCGCCCGACGAAACCCCGCCGCCCGCCATGAACCCCACGCCCTGTCCCAGCAGCGTGAGGAATTGACCGACATCGAATCCGCCGCCACCACTCTTCCCAAAGATCATACTAAACAGGTCGCCGCCGCCAGGCGCGCCAGTGGCGAAGTTCTTGATGCCCAGGAAGGCTTGATTCGTGATGAACGCGACCAGGTTGCGCTCGAGTTGCTTGAGCACATCCGAGGCCTTGCCGCCGTTGATGATCAGATCCTCGATCGGGCGCGACACCGCGTCGAACGCCTGCCCTTTGAGGTACATCACGGCCTCGGCTTGCTTGCGAATGTCATCCGCGATGCGCAGCCCCGCACTTGCTCCGTTCAGTTCGCGCAACGCGGCAGCAGCATCGCGGTAACGCTGGGCGAGGTCGACCTCGCCGACAGCCTCCAACGTCGCCGCCATGTCCTCCTTCTCGACGGCCACCTTTTCGCGCTTTGCGGCAATGTAGGCGGCGAGCGCGTCTCGACCCTGCGTGATTTCGATGATCTGCTCGCGCGTCGCCTCGACCGAGTCGCGGATCGCATCGACCTCGCGCTGCGCTGTCTCGGATGAGCGGCGGGAGACATCGAGGTAGCGCTCTCGCTCGCGGGCGGCGGCTTCGGTGTTTTTCTTGTTCTCATCGTCGACGCGCTTTTTTTCTTTCGCGTAGTCAAGCTGCTGCGCGATGTCGAGAATCTCCGCGCGCCGCGCCTCCGAGAGACCGGAAAGCGCGTTCCGCTCAAGCCCGTAGATGATCGCCTGCGCCTTCTCGACCTCGGATAGCTCGAGCGTGGCCTGCAGTTGCCCCAGCAGCGATTGAATATAGCGATCAGTCTCGGAGGTTTGCTCCTTGATCGCGGCGGCCTTCTTGTTGTCCCCCGGCGGGTTAGGCGCCTCGGGCTTCCGCAGCATGAGTTGGTCGCGGACGTTCGTGTCCTCTGGCCGAATCGACAGCACCGCGGCTTGGCGTTGCAGCAGCGACCTCAAGTATTGAAGTTGCTTCTCGAAATTGGCGATTGCATCCTGGCCGAAAGCACCGCCAAACCGCGCCGACTTCACGCGGGCATCTTCCAAGGCAGCAGAGACTCGCGCGATCTCACCCGGCAGGTCGCCTACCCGGATTTGCCCGAACAGGTTGAGCGCTTGCAGGAAGCCGCCCGCGATCCTCTGCCCTTCCGTAAACTGGAAGATCATGGATTGCAGCGCGGGTACGAGGTCCGACAGCACGGCATTCTTAAACGCCGTAGCCTCGACACTTAGCCTCGCGAATTGCTTCTGCAGGTTCTCCGCTTCCGCGGCCTGCTTGGCGCTCACGGTCGCACCGACGTCCTGCAATTCGGCGATGTCCTTGAGCGTCGCGGTAAACGCCGCGCCTTGCTTGCCGAACAACGCCACCGATAGACCGACCTTGTTCACCCCATCGGCGTAGCCGTTGAGCTTCACCGCGGCCTGCTGCAATGCCTCGACAGGATCCTTGGTCGTGATCCCGAGGATGCGGAGCGCATCTTTCGTCTTCGTCGATTCCTCGTCCGCGCCTGCCATGCCCTGTGACAGTTTGAGCAGCGCGCCTTGGAGTGTGCCGAGGTCGGTCCCAGCAATGCGGGCCTGGTTGTTCAGCCGCGACAGCGATTCCACGGAGGAACCCGTCGCGTCCGCGAGATCGTTGAGCGACGCGGCCTCGTTGATGATCGCCTTCGTGTTCTCGTACAGTTGCCGCCCGATCTCAAGGCCACCGATGATCTTGACAACGTCCTTGACCGAACTGCCAATTTCCTCGCGCATCGCGCGTGCGAACTTCTGTGCCTGGTAATCGGCTTTCGTGAGCCCAGCCGTGAACTCGGCCGCATCGAGCCCGAGGAGAACGCGGAGAGATCCGACGACGTTACCGGCCACGTTTCTTCCTCTTGATCACGATACCCGCGCCACCGAAAGCGCCCTCGAGCGCGCGCGTCGCCTGCTCCGTCTTCGAACGCGGCTTCGCTCCCGGTAGGTAGTCGGACAAGTGACCTTCGGTGCCCGGCTTCTTCATGTAGGCAAGGTCCAGGATCATGAGAATCCGCGCGAGCAGAAACTCGATGCGCTGGTTCGGCATTCCCTTTTGCTCGATGTAGCGCCGCCAGTCATACAGTTCCCGCTCCGTCATCCGTCCAATGTCGCGCTTCGTGCATCCCATTGCGAGCGCCAAGTCCATCTGCAGGACTTGGCGCCCGGTCAGTTTCCCGTTTCGGCGCCCGCGCTGACAAGCGCCTCGAGGTCACGCTTGCGACGCTTCCCAAGCAATGCGAGATCCTCCGGGTTCATCGGGTCGAACACCCGATTCCCGTTCTCGTCGCACAGCACGAGCGCCGCCGCGAAGGCGTATTGATGCGTCTCCGCAAGATCGCCGAGCGCCTCCTTCGCCTCCCGCGTGTAGCGGTCGAATTCGTCGCCGTTGATGTCGCGCACGTAGACGTCGCCCCAGCGAGCAACGGTCACCTTGCGAGCCTCTCCCGCGCCGTCATTCAGGATGGCGGCGCGGATGTCAGCGGCCGGCATTACTCGACCACCGTCACGGGCCGACCCGTGCCGCGGAACGTGCACGAGCCCGTCCACAGTGCGCCGTTCTGGCCCTGCTCTCCGGTTTGTTGGATGAAGCCCAGGACGGTCCGCTGCCAGGCACCATTCGCCGCCTCGTACTGGATCGCGGTGCGCTCGCCCGAGATCTGGAAAGCCTCGAGCGCGGTCTGCACCGCGGTTTCCGGCGCGAAGTTGAAGTCGACTTGTGCCGTGCCGAAATCGGGGAGCCCGATCTCGAACTCGGCGAAGTCAGAGCACACCGTCGACGCGGGAATTTCGGGCGACGCTCCACCCTGACGGTTGAGGCCGGTCACCTCGCACCACGACGACCATACGGCCGGGTACGCAAGCGCGGTGCCGGAAAACGCCGTGTAATCGGACGAGTCGACGCCGACGAGGCTGAACGTCGTGCCGCTCAACACCTCGACGATGTAGTAGCCGCCGAGCTCCGTCATGCCTTCGACGCTTGCGAGCTTGACTGCGCTCACGTCTCCGGTCGCGCCGAGGACGGTCGTGGAGTCAACCGTCACAACAGCAGGATTCGCCGCAGTAATGGCGGAAATCGACATCGGGCCAGGCGACGCTTCGTCGTAGGAGGTGAGGAACCGGATCGGGGATCCTTGAAACTTGTGGCGCTTTCCTGCGGGCATGATGTGCTCCTTGGGTGAGGACTACGAAGTAACAGCCGATGACGGGTAAAACACGAAGTCGATGGATGCGCGATGCACGCGCGTTTCCTCGTCAAACGTGGTGAAGTAGCCTTCTCGCGTGCACGGCGGATCGGTGGACTGCATCGCGGTGATGACCTCATCGATCTTGGTCGACAGCGAGTCCCAGTCACCCGCAACGACATCCACTTGCACGCGGGTGTCGTCGGTCGATCGATCGTCCGTGCCGCACACAGTGGGCGAGCTCTCCGCGCTCACGATCTGGAATCGGGCCGCGGGGATACGGCTCAAGCCAACGCCGTCCGCGGTCTGCGGGAATGCGCTGGCATATACGGCACCGTTGAAGATGTCCTTGAGCGCTTCGCGCACGACGTCGCCTATCACAGTTTCTCCGCGATGCCGGTGCGCAGCGTGTCGACCATGACGTCTAACGCGCGTTGCTTGTTGTTGTCGAACGCCGGACGCATGAAGGGCTCGGCTTGCATCTTCACAGTCCCGAACTCGACCAGCGGCGCATAGGGCGCGGTCGCCTGCTTGCGCGCCTTACCTTTCGACTTGCGACGGCTTCCGCGAATCCGCACCGCGACGATGTGCGCGGACGTGTCCCGCGACTCCGATTTCCCGAGCTTCTTCGCGATGATCGCGTCGCGAAGCGAACCGGTTTCGATGGACGGATTCGTCACCACCTTCTGAATCGCCGCCTTCTTGATCACGTTGGCGGCCTTCCCGGTCGCGCGGCGCGCGAGCTGCTTCGCGACCTTGTCGCCAAGGCCGCGCATCTTTTGCCCGAGCTCACGCAGCCCGGACACTTGGATGGTCGTTCTAGCTGCCATCGTTCATGCCCGTCCGCGCGCGCAGGGTTACGAACTTGTTGTCGTTCGAAAACTCTGGAAGGCCTGCGATGTTGTAGAACGTGGCGCCATCCACGGATACCGCGCGATCCGCGGCGCGCATGGATTCCACCGTGGTATTCCGACGCCCGATCAGGCGAATATCCGCGTCGGCCCGCACCCCGCCATCCGCGAGCACCTCGCGCGTCGACGCCGGGCGGATCTCACAATGCCACGACCCGATGTCGGTCCACGTGCGGATAGCCGCCCCGCTCGTGTCGTTGATCGTATCGACGGCGCGCTGCAGCAGGACGCGATGACGGCGGGCTCCGATGGTCATGCGAATCCCATCCTTTCGCGACCAGGGAGCCGCGAGAGCAACGCCTCCACCAGCGCAGGAGGCGTCATAGACTCGTCGCCGCGGTGCTCGTAGAGGTAGGCCAGCATGACCAGCATTGCCGCGCGCGCGAGGCGCGGAAGCGCGTACACCTGCGGCGACTCGCCCGGGATGCTGTAGCCGGTCACGTAAGACACGCGAACGGAGTCGGGCCGCGTCGGGCTCGAGGATGGCCACGAGGAGCCGTCCGTCAGAATGAGCCGCGCGGGGACACTGACCGCGTCGAGCTCGTAGGCCGTCGAGGCAAGCGTCTGCTCGAGCGCCGCCGCCGCCGCAATATCACCGGCAGCGATCCCCGCCGCATCCGCCGCGGCCTCGTCGCCGGAATTACCGAATTCGGTGTCGTAGGCGTCCTGGTAGGCCTCGTCGTAGGCGGCATCCGCTGCGGCCTGGTCGAGGTACTTGACGGAGGTGATCGACTGCACCGGCCCGAAGGGAAGCGAAAGCGCCGCCCCCGCGGAGGAATCGACCGTCACCGACGGGAACGCACTGGTGACGAGCAGCACGTCGCGCGGGGCAAGCGCACGGCCGAGCTCGACCTCGCAGTATTCGCGCGCGGCCGGGATCCCGATCTCGGTGAGCCACGTGTCGTCGTCCGACACTGTCTCGGGCGGGCTTCCCGTCTCGTAGACGTCGACGCGGCAATGCTTCTGTGCATCGGCAAGCGTGATCGGTTCCTCGGTCGGCTCTTCCGCCGTGATGCCGTATTTTTGAAGCGCGGCCGCCTGACGATTGGCGATGTCGCAAAGGAAGTCGGTCACAATGACCCCCGCGGGAAACAATCGAGCGCCGAGTCGGGCGTGCAGTTGATGACGTCGCAGCCCTTGATGCCGGCGGCAAGCGAGCGCATCGAATTCACCGCGAGCAGCATGTCGTCGCGCGTCATGCTCTTGAGCGGCGCCGGATGCGCTCCGTGCCAGTGACAGCCGCGCATGTCGAAACCGAACAGGAGGACGCGCGCCGCCTTCGCGTGGACCGCAACCTGGATCGCCTGCGCGCCCGAATTGAGGTGCGTTCGAATACCTCCTTTGGGGTCGAACCCACTCCGCCCCGTGTTGCGAACGATCAGCACTGGCACGCCAGGAGCGCGCCCGGGGCGCCGCTCGATCGACACCTTGAGGCCGGGGAAGTCAAGCGCCTCCGGATTGGCCATCCACCACGGCGCATCGGCCGCGTAGAGCATGTCCGCGTCGCGCGCGAGGCGGTACGTCGAATTCACCACGATGCGCGGAAGGTGCCGCACAGAGTCGGCCACGGACTGCGACATGCTGGGGCCAGAGGCCAGCACGGCGACCGTCATCCCCTGCCACATCGGCGGGATGTCCCAAGTCACAGGGGCTCCCGGGGGAAGCACTCGAGCGCCGTGACCCGCGAGGCGTTGACCACGCGCGCGCCGCGCCGCGCCGCCCAATCGGCCAGCCGCGCAAACTGTTGCGGCCAGCGGGCGATCGTGTCGCAGTTCCGCAACGGCGACGGATGATCCGCGTGGTGATGCGCCCTGCCGTCCGTGAGCGCGCAGTCGTAGCCCAACATCACGACCTTGGACGCCCCGGCCGCAATCGCGAACGACACTGCGTTCGCGCCCGCGTTGCCGAAACTCTTGAACCGCAAGTCGCGGCGCACACAGTTCACGCCTTTGAGCGGAACGAGCGATTGCGTGAACACCCGACCCGCGAACGTCTCGCGCACTTCCTTCGCATTCACCCGCCACCATGGCGGATCGAAGAAGAAAAGCGCGTCCGCCCAGGGCACGAGCCGGAACGTCGAATTCGTGACGACGATCGGCCCCGCCACCATCCGGCAATCCTCGAGCGTGAGACTCGGCCCGCTCGCGATGCAGGTGACCGTGCGGCCGCGCCAATCGGGTAAGTGCTCACGCATCCTTGCCCTTTTTGACGGACAGTTGCCAAGCGTCCGAGCTGCTCGGCTTCTCTTCCGGCCCCGCGTCCTTGAGCGCAGTCCACGAGGATCCGGCATACGTCACAACGTCGCCCTTCGAATAGGTGTCCGCCTTCCACACGCCGCGGTAGATCTGCCACGGAGCGACGACTTCGAACTCCTTGGAAGAGTCGGCCCCCACGAATCGGAAAACGAGCGTGCGCCCGTCTTCTCGAATCTCCATGTCCATGTCCGTCAAGCCCGCGCCAGGGTCGCCCTTCTCCCCCTTGATGAGCGGACGGATGGCGTCGAACTGCCGCTGCACTTCGTCGGATACCGCTTTGATCATTTCGGCCGGATCGGCATCCTTGCCGGCCGGCGGCGGCGGGAGCCCGGCAACCGCTTCCTGGACCATCACGCGAACGGTGTCCGGATGCACCGATTCGCCATCCTTCGCGCGCGGAAGCGCCGCGACAGCGTCGCTCACCATGCGCAGGACCGTGTCCTCCGAAACGCCCGCCGGGGTCGGCGCCGATTCCACCGCGGCGAGCCTGGCAAGCACCGGCTCGAGGGCGCGCGCGACCGCGCGTTCGACATTCAATCGCACCGCCGCGACGATGACATCGGCAAGATCCGAGGTTTTCTCACTCATCGCGCGTTTCTCATTGAATGGTCACGAATGCCGCGGCGACAAACAGCACGAGATCGTCGTCCCGCAGAGGTGAAGGCACGCGGAGACGCTCGTCCGCGACTCGAAAGCGAACCCCGCCACCCCCGCCCACCGCGAGCGTGGCGCTTGTCCACGATCGAAACCGCAACGGGCCGAACGGGATGGACGACACCGCATCCGACGCCGGCGCCGCAGATGTCCAAGCGCGGAACCGTAGCGGACCGAACGGAACGCCCGAATCGACCGTCGATTCCGCGCTCGTCCATTGCCAATATCGGATCAGCATTCATCACGTCGGGTCGATCGCCGAGATGGGATCGCCGGCGGCGGTCGTAACCGCGGCGGTCCACGCTGGCGTTGTGTCGTCTTCCTCGCATACCGTGAGGGTTCCGGCGGAGATCGAAGACTTGTTTCGCAGCACGCGCAGCGCGTCCTGCACCGTACGGCCGCCGTCCTCGCCACCCGCGAGACTGCGTCCCAGGATCTTGTCGGCCACCTGCGCCGCGGTGGGCGGCGCGCTGGTCGTGTAGACCATCTGGCCGACGAGCACGATATTGGACGTGGAGCTCTTGCCGCTGAATAGCAGCGCATCAGCATCCGTCTCGCCCTGCGCTACGTCGAACAGATACCACCCCGGCGCATTGGTCGAGCTCATCTCCGTGGCGGAGGTGTCAGCAAGGACCGTCACGGTCCCGTAGTCCTTGGAGACGTATGCCGTGAGGTTCGCCGCATCGCCAGTCTTCGGCGCACCCGTCGAGTAATCGAAGGCGAAGAGGGCAACCTTCGTGGCAACGTTTCGGAACATCAGCGAGCCCCCCCGGCGTAGTAGTAGCCCGCAGGCTTCGCGCCGCCGCTGCCAAAGTCACCGGCCGTAAGCTGGTCGAGCCCCGACGTATCCGCGAAGGAATACAAACCAAAGCGACCAGAGGCATAGGTCGAGTCCGTCGTCGTCAGGACAGTTGACCCGTTCACCTTCGCAGTTAGCGTCGTGCCGACCATCTCGAAGTAGAGGACATCATCTAGATCGAACGCGCCGCTGTCCGACACCAAGGACGTGTAGCTCCCCGCGTCCCATCTCGCAATTTGCGGGGCGCCTCCGAATATCTGGAACACATATCCATTTGCCGCGCCCGTAGCGCAGCGCAGCATCAGGCCCACAGAGGCGGGCGTCGATGACGCAATGCGCGCCTGAATCCACGAATCCGCTTGATCCGAAATGCTGTTGACGTAAGCGCCGTTATTCGCGCCGCTCGACGTTCCGCGCAAGGTGTTGCTCAACCGCCGCAAGGCGTTGAACCCCGTCAGAGTCGTGTACGGATCGCCGATCGGATTCGCGTCGGATCCGGCGCCAGAATCGGTCAAGAGCGTCGTCATAGCGGAGTCGCTACAATTTCCACAATGAGGTTGTTCTCGTCGCGGATCGGCACGAACCTCCACCCCTTCGGCGCAATCGATTCCTTGACGACAACCTGCTCGCGCACGACCTCGAGGCGCGGCGGATCCGCGGCCACATCGGGTCGACGTTTCATCGCGGGCGCGAGATCGCTCATGCGGCAAGCCTTGCCGCCAACACGCGCGCGAACTGCTCGACCGCATCGTCCGCCATGGAGGCCGCGCGAGATTCGTTCGCCGCCGCGCGCGCATCGTCAGTTGCCGAAACGGCGGACTTGACGATTCGTTCGCTTTCCTCGCGCACCATCGTGCGAACCGCTTCGGCGTCCACCGACACGCCGGCCGGGCCTTGTGGTCCGATTGCGCCATCCTTCGGAACGGGCATCGCGTCGATCGCGTGCTTGACCATCGCCTCGAGAACCGGGCGAACCTCGTCGACCGTGACCGACTTTCCGTCCTGCGCGCGCGGGAGAATGCCAACCGCCTTTGCGACCTCCTCGACGATCATCAGGCGGATCGTGTCGGGATGGATGGATTGCCCATCCGTACCCTTCTCGCCGGGTGCGCCGGGGGCGCCATCCTTCCCATCGACGCCGTCGCGGCCGTCCTTGCCGGCAGGGCCTGGCGCGCCATCAACGCCGCGATCTCCTGTCTCACCCTTGGCGCCCGCGGGAATTGCAGCGATGCGCGCGTCGAACTCCGCCAGCCTTCGGTCGATGTACGATTTCGCGATCTCGGCGGCCTTGCGACCAAAGGAAACTGTCGGCGTCATTCTGCGAACACCTCTTCGAATTCCATCGTCTCGGCATCCTCGTCGAACGCCTTGGGTGCAGGCGGCGCAGGCGGCGCGACAGGCTTCGCCGTGCCGAACGGATCGTCGCCCGCGTCACGTTTCGCGAGAGCCTCGAGCGAGAAGTTCTGCTGCTGCAGGTAGACGGAATCGCCGCCATCCACCGGGCCGAGGCCGAACTTCGCGCGGCCTTCGTTCGGCTTGAAGAGACCACCCTTCACGCCTTCGGCCATGCGGGTGATCTTCGTGCCCGAATCCATGCGCAAGAGGCCCTCGACATCGAACTGCGCGCGCAACTCGCGGCCGTCGACGTTGTCCAGGCCGAGCCCATCATTGAGCAGCGCCTCGATCGCCTCGATGAGCTTCTGCAGGCAGTCGTCGTAGTAAATCTGGTTCGCCAGTTCCGAACTCTGATTCGCGGGAAGTGGTGCAACGCCAACCTTGAAGGCTGGAACGTGATGAACCGTGCACACCATCTCGGCGGAAAGCTTGAGTTGCGCGGTGAGCTCGGAATCGACGGCGTTGTCGCGCGACAGCGGCGTATAGGCGAGGCCGCTGCCGAGGACCGCCGTGCGGCCCGCGTTCGCGCCGTTGTAGTTCGTCTCCCAGCGCGTCTTGTACTGCAGCGCCAAGGCATCGGGGATCGGCTGCGGCGCCGTCAAAATCCCGCTGGGGCGCGCGCCGTTGCGGAAGAATCGGAGCGACTCCTCCTGCATCACCATGCCGCTGGCGGCGGCGAGCGTGCCCGCGAACAGGGGCGGCAGGCCTACGAGCCAATGGAAGAAGCAATTGAAGCGGTCGTGGATGATCTCGGATGCAGGAACGACGACCTGTTCGCGGATGCCCGCGAGGTCGTCCGCGTCGAGGCGGTAGTACACATTTCCACTCTCCGCGATCAGCGGAGTCACCTTGTCGGGATTGAGCACGTACATCGCGCGCACGCGCGTCGCGAGGTCGCGGTCCTTGAGGACGTACGTGTTGCCGCGACGTTGCTTCGACAGCCCCCAACACTCGATGAACTGCTGCCAGATCTGGAACGAATTCGGTTTGCGGAGAAGTCGATCGTAGGGCGGGCTTTCTGCTTCCTGCCACACGCCGTCGACCTCTTCCATGAGGCTGATGCCCAGCTTGGCGATGTCGCCAGCGATGAGCGTCTGACACGCGAATACGGTCCAGTTCGACTGCAGCCGATACGGGCTCGTGTCGATGTCGAGTTGGAATCCCTGCGTGAGTTGCCACGGCGTATAGCCGCCGCCGGACCATACCGTCATCCAGCCCCGATCGTCGGGAGCGTTGACGGCAACCGGCGCCTTCTGGACTCGGTTTTTATTCCGCTTCGCCATCTTTCTTCACGATGGGAAAAACGACGGGGCCATATCCAGGCGTGACGGCGGTCATGTCGCGGCGCGCGTAGGTCGGCGCAACGACCGGGGTCGTGTCGATGTACTCCACCACGCGGAGCGCGGTTAGTGCGCGGGCCTCGCCTATCGACATCTTCATCATTCGGCCGGATCGAATCACGCGAACGGTGACGCGCATCGCGCCCTTCGGCGGAGATGAAACAACCCGAGCCGCGGAAGCGGCCCGGGTTTGCTGCTTGCGTTGCTTCGCCACGAGTGGCTTAGCTTTGCTCGGCGCCGTAGGCGGCATCCGTGACGTACTGCGCACAACCCGCACGGCGCTTGCCCCAGGAGATCGGGCGCACGACCTTGATTGCCGTGCTGTCCTCTTGGAACATCGACACCATGTAATTCGTCGCGGCCACCGGCGTATCCGTCGCGCCGGTCGGGTCGTCGGCCTGCTCGATCATGGCCTCGGTCGAGATCGACAGCGTCACGCCCAGGTCGCCGATCTTCCACACGTCCGACGGCTTGATCAGGATGATGTCCGTCGTGCCGAGGTTGTCGCCGGTGACGACCGGGTAGCCCTGGAACGTCCCGCCCATCGGGGTGATGGTCGGGTATTCCGGTTGCCCCAGCGCGTTGCGCATCAGCGAGAGCGCCAGGGCGGTCGTCGGGGTCATGACCCACACGAAGCCGCCGGCCGTGTTCTTCGCCGTGATGAACGGGGCGAAGAGCGCCTTGACGTCCGTCGCGATCGACTGCGCATCGCCGCCGTTCGAAGCGGTCGCCGAGGTGCCGTTCAGGATGCCCGCGGGCGCGACGCCGTTCGAAATGCCGGTCGCCGACAGGAACAGCGTGTCGACGGCAACCGCGACGGCCTTGCGCAAGCCCTCACCGCAGAGCGACAGCCCGTCCGGCGTCGCATCGCGAAGCCATTCGTTGCTGACGACGGTCAGGCCGGCGGCCTTGTACGGCGTCGTGTTCGTGGTCGAAAAGTCGCCCTTCGAAACCTTGATCGGCTTCGACTGACCCACGAAGTAGCCGGTGAAGGCGCCGTCCTGGCCCTTGATCGTGACGTTGTGCGGGACCGCGCGCAGCGGCAGCTTGTCGAACACCGTCTCGCCGTACAGGTATTCGATGAAGTCGCCGGTATACATGCCGTCGATCGACGCGAGCTCCGCGCCCCACTCGCCCGAGTCCGTGCCGCCGCCAGCAACCGCGGCCTTCATGACTCGAAGCATCGTCGGGTTCGTGCGGCCGAACTGCTTCTCGAAGACTTGAGCCGGCGTGACGATGTTGCCGTCCTTGAGCTCCTTCATCGAGATGATGTGCGCCATCGCGCGCTTGAGGCCTTCTTCGCCCTTGAACTTGGGCTCAACGTCCTTGTACTTCTTCACGTGCGGCGCGCCGCGCTGGCCGAAGGCGGCGCCGTCGACCGGGCTCGCCTTGGCGATGTTGCCGACGTGCACCTGCGTCACGGCGATCTCGTCGTCGAGGTTGGCGATCTCCTTGCGGATGCCGGCGAACTCGGTGCGCTCTTCGTCGTTGAAGTCACGGTCTTCCGTGCTCTTCAGTTCGAGGAGCTCCGCCATACGGGCGGCCTTGATTTGGCGGTTGCTTTCCAGCGCCGCCAGGGATTCTTGCGTGTATACCTTCATGGTCTTTCCTTGGGTTGAGGTGCCCTGGCGCGGGCGGTTAAATTGGCCTGACGCGGCCTTGATGGAGGTGATCGACGCCTCTTGATTCGCGGCAATCGTCACCATCGAGAGCTCGAGCCACTCCCACTTGGTGAAGTGGATGCCCCCGGTTTCCTTGATGAAGCTGTATTCCTTCGGGTTGAACCCGATGGACAGCCCGCGCACGAGCCCCGACTTGAGCTCGGCCCACGCAACGTCGAGCCGCTCCTTGAGCGACGGCGGCGCATCGGGGATGTCCTTAATGTGCCCTTCGACTTCGATCCCGTTCGCCGTAACGCGCGCCTTGGTGATCTCACCGACCGGCGACTGCGACTTGTGCTGGTGGAGAAACGGGATCGGCAGTTTGAAGAGCGCGCCCTTCGGCTCGACGATGTCCTGCGATCGATCCGGGGAGACGGTCGACGCGACACCCTTGAACGTTCGCGATTTCTCGTCGAACGACTTGAGCGTGATCAGCCCGTATGCGGTTTTTTGTTCCATGCGGACCCGGAAAAGAAAAAGGCCCGCGGGGTGCGGGCCTTGGAGGCAACGAAGAGGGCTAGCGGCTACTCACGCCAGCGTGCCGAAACGGTAAAGCAAAATCCGAGTGTCATTCTGTACATATGATTTTCACCAAATCGCGAGCGACGATTCCGTCATCCCCGATGCAATCGGGTTCAATCCCATCAGCGTCACGGCGTTGAATCCCGCCATGAGCGGGTCGATCTTCGCCGAGCCTGACGCCTGCTTGGTAATCGAGAGCGCGTTCCCCTTCGGCTCGATGCGCGCATTGCCCACGCACCACGGCATCAGGCGCGACTTCGCGACCAGTAGCTCGCCGCCCGCGAGCTTGCGCTCCGTGTCCTTGATGGCGCCATTGAGCCGCCACCCCTGCGATATGGCGATGATCTGCTCCGCGGTGATTCCACGTGAAACGTCGGTGAGCTCGTCCACGATCGCATTGATGCCCGCCGCGTCAACGCCGATGGCCTTCTCCGCGGGGAACAAGCCACGATCGCGGATCCGGCAAATCACGTCCGCCACGTCGCGGACGTCCTGCCCCGGCACGTCCACAATCGTCAAGTCACCATCGGCCGCGTAGTCCTGCAGCGCCGGCGCGACTTCCTTGCGCCGCTTGAGCACGATCCGGTGCGCCCATGCGTGGAACCACGCGAGCCACTTGCCGGCGCCGCGCTCCCTGCCGACGGCCGCCAGGCCGAGCAGGTCGTCCAGCCCGCCGCCGTCGATGCCCGCCGTCACCACTTCGGAGCGGTTGAGCAGATCCTCGAAGGACAGCACGACCTCGCATTCCTCCCAAAAGTCGGCGCCCGCCCAGCGGTCCGACTGCAGCGCGAGGCCGATCTCCACGTTCAAGTGCTTCGCTAGGAATCCGCGCACGGACTCGTCGCCCGCCTCTTCCGCCTTGCGCAGCTCTCGCTCGAGATACAGGCGGTCGACCGATCGATCAATATTCGGGTTGACCATCGCGAACACCTTCGGATCGCGGTAGGCCTTCGCCTCGACAATCTCCGGGGGGAATTCGTAGATGATGGGCACGAACTGCGGGTCGACAATTCGCCCGTCCCGCACCGCGCGCGCATATTGCAACTTCTGCGCGAATACTCCCGCCGGCGGCTCGTCCGATTGCGTGGTCAGGTAGAGGATAAAGCCCTCCGGCCGCGACGCGAGGCCACCTGTCGCCTCACGGAACATATTCTCGGCGTCCGGACGCTTCCCAAACAGCCACAGCTCGTCGATCGCAATACCAACCGACTTCTTCCCGCCCACCGTCTCACTGTCGGCGGCCACGACCTTAAGCGTCGCCTGATTCTCGCGGTGCGTGATCGTCTTGATGTGGGTCTGCACCTGCATCAAGGCGTGCATTTCCTCGTCGTGCCGCTCCGAGCACATGTCCCGCGCCGGGGTGAAACTGTTGTTTGCTACCTCGATCGTCGGGGCCAGGATGGAAAATTCCGCCGACTCCCGCCAATTGCGCACGAGCGCCGTCATCATGATCCCGGCCGCCGCGGTCGACTTGATGTTCTTCTTGGGGATCAGCACGAACCACTCGGTGATCAGCCGCCGCCCCGAGTCCGGATCCTCCGCCCCAAAAATCGACGCGACCAGATCGAGCGTCCATTGCGCCGCACAATCCCCGAACGTCGGACTCCCCGGCGCGTCCACGACCTTGAGCGACCGGAATACCTCGAGGCCGCGCTCGGCCTGCTCGGGGAAGATGGGCGGCGGGATGATCGACCGCCCGTCGCGAAGTCGCTCCGCCCAATCAGGGCAGGCGGTTGTCCAGGTCGGAGTCACCCGGCCTTCACGATCGCCAGCTTAGGCGGCACCTTCTGCGCGCGCAGCCGCCCGCCCGCCGCCCGCGAGGCCGCTTCCTTCGCCGCGTCCTTCTTGCCCGACTCCCCGACCTTGGCATGGCAATACGGCGCCGCCGCGACCGCCAGGCGATCCCGCCTGGACGGGTCCGCGGTGTGGTCCCGAACCACCCGGAGCATGTACTCGAGCGGCAGCTCACCATCCGGCGACGGGGGCGTCGGGTCCGCCGGCGTCAACTCGACATCGCGCGGCGCCGTCTTCTTCTTCCGGCCCGCCCCCACTCTCGCACCACCTCTCGGCACGGCTAACCTCCTATTTCATAAGGGGGAAATTATCCGCGAATGTGAGATCGGAAGAGCG
>ERZ869925.574-NODE-574-length-25236-cov-32.187641_pt1 | contig 25236 bp, 10 predicted proteins | sample MGYA00579311_ERZ869925 | MGnify/ENA primary metagenome ERZ869925 (study PRJEB32216, sample SAMN09231817) | wastewater metagenome | place: USA: Maryland | collected 2016-07-30 | study: EMG produced TPA metagenomics assembly of the PRJNA472060 data set (Reclaimed...
TTTTGGTATTCTTACATAAAATTATTTATCAAAATCTAAATACCAATAGGAGATTAAGAAACCTCCCTAAAAGTTTCTCTTAAGTCCAATTAGGAGAACAAAAATGACCGACCGCAATAAAAAATATATGATGGAAATGTGGGGAACAAACCAACTCATCACTGATTATAAACCAGAAAAGAAATCTCTATTAAGAGAAGTGACCACTGAAAAATTTATGAAGTCAGAAGTCCAGGAAGAAACCGAACTATTCACTGAATGGGATTATGGGTTGGACGGTTTTACGCTAAATACATAAAATACTATTACTCGTAAATGGTAATAAAGTCCCAGGAATTTAAGGATATAAGTGCCACATTCAAAATAAACCCCTTAAATCGGGACGCAATTGCCATAAAGAATGAAACGGCAATAGCACGTTCTGTAAGAAATTTATTATTTACTGCGGTTGATGAGGTTCCCTATTCTGATATAGGAAGTTCAATCAACCGCATTTTATTTGAGAATATGAATTCGATGACTTCATCGGCATTAGAAAGTGAAATAAGAAATACCCTTACTTATGAACCAAGAATTAGTCTAATAGACGTTGTTATAAATCCAAATTATGAAAATAATGAGTATAATGTAACTCTTACTTATAGAATTATAGGAATTGACGTTCCTCCTCAGCAGTTAAATGTAGTCCTGGTTTCAACAAGATGACTCTCACCCAGTTTACTAATCTCGATTTCGACCAAATAAAAACCTCAATACGAGATTATTTGAGGACAAATTCTAATTTTACAGATTATGACTTTGAGGGGTCTAATTTTTCTGTTTTAATCAATACTCTTGCTTATAATACCTATATCAATTCTTATAATGCAAATGCCATTGTAAGTGAGGTATTTCTCGATTCTGCAACCCTAAGAGAGAACGTTGTATCAAGAGCAAAAGAGATTGGATACTTACCACGTTCAAGAACATCGGCAAGAGCAAACATCTCATTTTTCGTTGACACCTCTAATCTAACAACCAATCCATTAACGATTACTTTAAAGAAAGGAAGTGTTTGCGTCAGTTCCACTTCCTTTAATTCTACCAACTATTCTTTCTGTATCTTAGATGATATTACGGTTCCGGTTATTGATGGAATCGCCTCATTTGATAATATTACTGTTTATGAAGGAAATTTTGTAACCGAAAATTACACCTATAATGATTCTCAGAAATTCATCTTAAGTAATATTGGCATTGATACGTCACTCCTTTCTGTTACCGTAAGAGATAGTGTATCATCCTCATTTTCACAAAAGTATAATTTATCTAAAAACATCTTTGGGGTTGATGAAATATCAAAGGTTTTCTTTATTCAAGAAATAAATGACGAACTTTATGAAATCTTCTTTGGAGATGGGGTTTTTGGCAAAAAATTAGAAAACGGTAATTACGTAGAAGCAACATACATTACCTGCTCTGGTGAAAATGCAAATGGTGCTTCTGGATTTTCTTTTACTGGGAGATTATTTGATAATAATGGAAGAATTGTAGTTAACGATATTTCAAGAATAACTGTTGATACTGCCGCATTTGGTGGAAAATCAATCGAGACTATTGATTCTATAAAAAAATATGCCCCAAGAGTCTATGCTTCTCAAAATAGGGCGGTTACTTCTTCTGATTATGAGACCATTGTTTCTCAGATTTATCCAGAAGTAGAATCAATTTCTGCATTTGGAGGAGAGAATCTTACTCCACCACAATACGGAAAGGTATTCATCAGCATAAAACCCATAAATGGCCCATATGTTTCTAATTTAGTTAAAGACAACATAAAAAGTGCCTTAAGAAAATATGCGGTTGCTGGGATTGTCCCAGAAATTATTGACCTTAAGTATCTCTATATTGAATTTGATTCTTATGTTTATTATAATCCAAACTTTACCGTTTCTCCTGAAGCATTAAGAACCTCTATTTCAGATAATGTTACGACTTATTCCAAGTCCAAAGAACTCAACAAGTATGGAGCAAGATTTAAATATAGTAAATTCATCAATTTAATTGATGAGACATCAGAAGCGATAACTTCTAATATAACAACAATAAAAATAAGAAGAGACCTTAAAGTAGAACAAAATAAAATAACCAACTACGAAATTTGTTTTGGAAATCAGTTTCACATAGAAAATTGTGATGGTTTTAATATAAGGTCATCTGGATTTTATGTTTCTGGAATTTCGGGAGTTGTTTATCTTGCAGACCAACCCCTATCTGATTCAATCGGAAATATTTTCTTATTTACAACATCCGATGGTGAGTCTTATACAATCATAAAAAATAATGCTGGTAAAATTGATTATACAAAAGGTGAAATCATTTTATACTCAATAAATATTACGGATACAGTAAAATCTTATGGATTTGATAAGATAGTTGAGATTTCTGCTGTTCCTTTTTCTAATGATGTTATTGGACTACAAGACCTGTATTTACAGTTAGATGTTAGTAAGAGTTCTATCAATATGGTGATAGATAATATATCATCAGGAGCAGATATTTCTGGGTCAAATTATATTAAATCCTCAAGTTATTCAAATAATAAAATTATACGGCGATGAAAATTCAGGTTTCACAGATAGTTGAACATCAATTACCTTCTTTCATTAGAGAAGAGTACCCACTCTTTGTTGAATTCTTAAAGCAATATTATTTGTCAACTACTGATGAAACTCTTCTACAAAATTTAGAAAAAAATGTAGATTTTGATGTTGTATTCAATACAAGACCTTCTGCTACTCTTTTTTCTGATATTAGCTATAATGATACTACTATTAGTGTAGATTCGACTTCTGGATTTCCTGATAATTATGGTTTGATTCAAATAGATGACGAAATAATTTTATATGAATCAAAAACCGAAACCCAGTTTTTGAATTGTAATAGAGGTTTTAGTGGAATCAATAAATTAACAAATAAGACACTTGAATTTTCGGAAAGCGAAAGAGAAGAACATACACGAAATTCAATTGTATATAATTTAAACATTTTATTTTTACAGCAATTTGCTCTTAATATAAAAAAACAAGTATCTCCTGGATTTGAAGATAGAGACTTTTTCTCTGAATTAAATCAATCTAATTTCATTAAAAAAATCAATAACTTTTATCGTAGTAAAGGTGCTGATGAGGCATTTAGACTCTTATTCGCTGCGCTTTATGGGGAAAAAGTTCAGGTAATAAGACCACAAGATTTTTTAATTAGACCATCAGATGCCCAGTGGAGAGTAACGAAGGATGTTGTTGTAGAACTAATAGAAGGAGACCCATATAAATTACAAAATTTAACCCTATATCAAGACCAGACTTCTTTTATTGAGGCAGCACAGGGAACCATAGTTCAGGTTCAGAAATTAAATGATTTTTATGTTTTAAGTCTTGATTATGATTACAATAAAGATACTGATGTTTCTGGAACAACCAAAAGCGAATTTACAATCCACCCAAGAACCAAAATAAAATCCGATGTATCAGCAGGACAATCTTACATTGATGTAGATTCTACTATTGGGTTTCCTGAAAGTGGAACATTAAAATTAAAAATCTCTGATTTGGAGTCGATGTTGGTTCCTTATGAATCAAAAACTCTTACTCAATTTTTAGGTTGTTCTGAAGTATTTCAAAATATATTATCTTCGGTTGAAGTTATAACAGAAGATTTTGTTTATGGTTTCGATGAAAATGAAAATCAAGTAAAAATGAGGGTTGTTGGGGTTCTCTCTGACCCTGAAATTTTAAATGAAACTTATTATTATTCTGCGGATGAAAAAACAAAAATAGAAACTCTTGGTAAAAATGTTGAAGACCTAAAATTTAATAATTGGTTTTTTAATATTCCAGTTACTTATAATGTAAAGAACATAACAGTAGAATCTTTAATTGATTTTACTTATAGCGTAGAACTTTATGACAATCATTCTTTTGTTTTGGGTGATACCTTTACATTAACCTCATCTTCAAGTGATGTTTATTACGGAAATATTTCTTTTGTTAGAAATGAGAAAGTAATTGTTATATCAGGGCAAGGACAACTCAATACTAACCTAAACTATACTATAAAGAAAAACATATCTAAAGTAAAAATAAAAACAGAGAAATACAAATATCTTGAAGTTTATAACTCAAACGTAGAAAACATTTACACAGACTATTCTAATAATCTATATCTGTATTCTAATTCGCTACCAAAATATTCTGAGGATGGTCTTGAATTAGAAGATTTTTCTGTAACTATTCCCGCTGGAAACTATTCAAATCTACAAGAAATAACTTTTACTAATAATCACCCATATTTTACTGGTGATGCGGTTGTTTATTTTGCCGCGAATGAACAGAACTCAATTCTACCAAAGGGTGTTTATTATGTTTATGTTGTAAATCAAAAAACCATAAAACTATCTAAGAATTATTCAGATATACCAAATAACCTATTTCAGACATTATCTGGAACTATCTCATCTGGATTTGAAAGTATCTTGGTTCCATTTTCTTTTGTTGATGAGAATTTAAACATATTAGAAATATTACCTCAAAATCAATTAAGGCAATTTTCTGCTGTTAACTTATTAGAACCAGGAGAAGAAACCGAAGTAGGTAGTGTTGGGGTCTTTATAAACGGTGTAGATATTGTAAATTATAAATCAAAAGACCAGGTTTTTTATGGTGGAATTGAAACTATAGAGGTTACTAATAAAGGAAAAGATTATGATGTTTTAAATCCTCCTGAAATTACAATTTCCGATGATAATGGAACCGGAGCACAAGTAAACGTTGGTGTAATAGGGTCACTTGAAAAAATAAACATTTTAGACCCTGGATTTGATTATGTGGAAACACCTGTTATTACTATATCTGGAGGAGGTGGTTCTGGGGCAGATGCGAAAGTAAAACTATCTCCTTATATCTACAAATTGGATTTTAGCGCACAAAAAGTTGATATTATAAATGATTACATTGTATTTGACGAGACTCATAAGTTTCAAACATACGAAGAAGTAATTTATAATTCTAATGGAGGAAATCCGGTTCCTGGTTTAATATCAGGGTCTACTTATTATGTTCGGGTTGTTGATAATTCAAAAATAAAATTACATTACACATATCAAGATTCGGTTAATAATGTAAACACTGTAAATCTAACTGCTATTGAAACTGGAACTCATTCAATAAGTTCTAAAAAAATAAAAAACAAAATAGGATTTATTGATATAATAAATCAAGGAAGCGGATATAAAAATAAAAAAGTAAAAGTTTCTGGTATAAACACTATTTCTGATGAATTAGAAATTATCAATCACGGATATAATAATGGAGAAATAGTTTCTTATTATCCTGATACTACTCCCATTTCTGGATTAACTTCATCGACTTCTTATTATGTAACCGTAACCGGAAATGATACTATAAAACTTTCTGGAATTTCTACGGTAGGATTACCCGAAACATTTTACAATCAAAAAGAATATATTGATTTAACTAATACTGGAAGTGGTAATCATTACTTCAATTACCCCGAAATTAAAGTAATCCTTTCTGGTAAAATTGGAATAAACACTAATTCCCCTGAAACTTATTCTGCCGAGATTCAACCAATTTTTTCTGGAGAGATTTATTCGGTTTTTATAGAAAATCAAGGAACTAATTACGGAAATCAAACAATACTTAATTATGAAAAAGTTCCGACTTTATCCATAGAAGATGGAAAAAATGCTTTATTAACTCCAATAATTTCTAATGGAAAAATAGAAAAAGTTATTGTAAATTCCCCAGGAGATGGATATCAAAGAATTCCAGATTTAGAAATTATAGGTGAGGGGAGTGGGGCAATTTTAACTCCTATTATTACAAATAAAAAATTAACCGAAGTTAAGGTAATAAATGGTGGAACAAATTACACCTCTTCAACAAAAATAAATGTTGTCTCTAAAGGAAGTGGGGCAAAATTTTCAACAAAAATTAAATCAAGAAGAATAAATTTATATGAAAAATTAAAATACTTTAATAAAATAACCCCAGATGATGGCGTTATTTCTTCTAATAATGGTAAACTACAATACTCTCATCTTTATTCCGCAAGAGAGTTTAGAAAAACTGTTTATAGAAAATCCGGGGAACTCAATGTACCAGATTTAGTTTTTAATCAAACAGAAATCTTTAATGAAAATGCTACTCCACATTCTCCCTTAATTGGATGGGCATTTGATGGAAATCCAATTTATGGTTCTTATGGATATTCAAATGCATCGTCTGGAAAAGTAAAACCATTAAAATCTGGATATACTTTAAAAGAAGATTCTACACTTTTATCAGAAAATAGACCTTCATTTGATTTATATCCAAAAGGAATATTCATTGAAGATTATGAATTTACTGGATTGGGTGATTTAGATGAAAATAATGGACGGTATTGTGTAACCCCAGAATTTCCAGAAGGAACTTATGCTTACTTCTGCACCATAAGTGATGTTATTTCAGATGTTGGTTCGTTTAGGAATTATTTTGAACCACAATTTCCTTATGTAATTGGCAATTCATTTAAAAATAAAACTATAAGTGGTTTTTATGATTTTGATAATATATTAAATAACCTATTGAGAAATACTCATCCATATAATTTAACTTCTTCTAATAGCAATTACGAGTATATTTTTGGTAAAGAAACAATAGGTAAAAATTATTTTAAAATAAAAACCGTAAATCCCTCCACGATTGATTCAATAAGGGTTGAAAAATCTGGAAATAATTACAAAGTAGGAGATTTTATTACATTAAATAATGGAACATTTGCCGAGGTTTCTTCTGTATCAGGAGTTGCGGTTAGTTCATTATCTGCTACTGTTTCAAAAATTAATTACTTGGAAGTTGTTCCTTATGGAAATAGATTTATAGGTATTTGTACTGTTCCCCATAATTTATTAGATGGAGATATTTTAACTTTTAATTCTTCAACAGAAACCGCAAGAGAAATAAGTGTAGAACCCATAGATAACTCATTAACTTTATTAAGTTATGTTGACGAAACGTCAGCAACTGGATTAACCACATATTTTTCAGTTTTTGGAAATTTAAATTTCCCAGTAACAGAAAATGATGTTTATAAAATAAACAATAATGAAGAAATAAAAATATTAAAGACTTATCCAGAAGCATCTAAAATTAAAGTACTCAGAAACATAAACTCTGCTGTAGGAATTCAATCTTATCAAGCGGGAACTGTCTTAATTTCAAAGTCACGAAAATTTATTTTTGATTCCACATTTAAAAATCAATATAATTCATCAGTCAATACTCAATATTATTTTGACCCAGTTTCAACAATTGGTATAGGAACAGTTGGAATAAGCACTCTTTCTTTAGAACCCATTGGAATAGGGAAAACTACATTAGAAATTCCTGTAAGGTCTCTTTACATAAAAAATCACTCCCTTAATAATGGAGATTCTCTATTTTATTCCACTAATGGAGGTAGTTCAATAGGAGTATCCACTGATGGAGTTGGGTCTTTTACATTAGATGAAAATCAAGAACTTATTGTTACTAAAATTAGTAATGACCTAATAGGAATTTCTACTCAGGTTACTTCAGATTCTCTGTATTTTATTTCAATAGGGTCAAGTAATAATCATAGTTTTACTACAAATTATGACAATGTTCTTTCGGGGGATTTATTTAAAGTAACATCTAATGTAATTTTAGGAAATTCTCATAATATCAATTCAGGAGATTTTATAACTGTTGACGTATCCTCTGGAATTTCTACTACTAATAAGGTTTATTATAATGATAACAATAGAAAACTGTGCGTAAACAAATTAGAAATTTCTTCTGTTGATATTATAAAAAATAACATAATAATTCCAAATCATAACTTAAAATCTGGAAATAAGGTAATTTATGTTTCAGATTCTTCTGTGATAGGTGGATTAACTTCTCAAAAAGAATATTATGTCATAGTAATTTCCTCTGATATAATAAAATTATCCAACTTATACTATGATTCAATTTTATCTGATTACGAAGAAATAAACCTGACTTCTATTGGAGACGGTAATCTTTATCCAGTAAATCCAACAATTTCTCTTATTAAAGGACAAGATTTAGAATTTGACGTTTCAGATTCTTCACTTTCTTTTACTTTAGGTGGGATTTCTTATCCAGCATTTGACCTTAAATTTTACTTAGATTCTAATTTTGATACTGAATATTTTTCTCCTAAAATAATAAAATCTGGAATTGTTGGAATTGATACATCGGCATTATACACAATAAAAAATGAAGACCTTGTTCAACCTCTTTATTACAAATTAGTTCCCAAAAACATATTAGGATTGCCTATTATAAAGAGTTCTATTATAGATGAAAACACTTCAAATATAATAATAAAATCAAGTGAATTTTCTGGAACTTATTCTATAACCACTACTTCATCAACTTCTTTTACTTATAATTTAAATAAACTTCCAGAAGTTCTCAATTATAATACTGAATCCATTATTACTTATACGACTGATTCTGACAATTCATCTGGGTCTATAAATTCAATAACCCTATTAAATTCAAGAGAAGAAGTATCTCTACCTTACATTACAAATATAATCTCAGAAAATGGTTCCGGGGCAGTATTAGTTCCCGAATCTCAATCAATTGGTAGTATAAATCAATTTAAAAAAGTAAATATTGGGTATAATTATAACTCTGATTTTACCGTAAGACCAAAACTTCTTGCTCCACAAATAATAAAAGTTGTTCCTTCTTATGAATTAGAAAGTATTCAAATTTTATCTAACGGTGTAAATTATACTGATTTTCCTGACCTTATTTTAATTGATGGCGAATCTGGTGAAAAATATCAAGACGTAGAAATAATTTACAGCAATCAAACAAAACAAATTCAGATAACAAAAAATTCAAACGAAATAGACCCAGTAAATCCAAAGGTTATTACTCTAAACAATGATAATGGATTTGAAATTCAAAACATTGTTTATGATGACCTTACTAATACTGTTACTGTAACTTTAAAAACTGGATTCACCACAACTTCTGATTATCCATTTACTGTAGGAGAAAAGGTCTTTATAGAAAATGTATCTGTAATACAAACCAATACATCTAATGGATATAATTCTAGTAATTATGATTACTCATTATTTGAGATTATAGATTCTACTCCAAATATTAACTCTATTGGGGCGTCGTTTTCTTATACTTTACCTTCTGGTATTACTCCTGGATTATATGATAATAGTCTTTATTCTGGGTCTGTTGTCCCAGAGTCATATTTACCAGAATTTAAAATAAATCTAAAAACTAGTCAATTCTTAAATGGAGAAACAATTAAAACATCTTCAGGTAAATCTGGAGAAGTCACAAAATGGGATAATAATAATGGCATTTTAAATGTCTTATCTTCAGAAAAAATAAATCCAGGGGAGTTTATATTCGGACAAAATAATGGGACAACTTGTTTGTGTGTATCTTCATATTCCCCGGAAATTTATTGTAATGTTGAATCAAATGCTATTGTCGAAAAAGGATGGAATAGAAACACTGGATTTTTAAACGATTTTGAACAAAGAATTCACGACAACGATTATTATCAATATTTTTCTTATGATTTGAGGTCTTCGGTAGATTATTCTAAATGGTCTGATGCTGTAGATGCCTTGACCCATCCTACTGGATTTAAAAAATTCAGTAATATGTTGGTTGATAGTAATCAAATCAATGTTGGATTATCAACCGACCAAGATTTTGGAGAATTTGAACCTATAAATGACATTGTTTCTGAAGTAAGTCTTAATTGTTTTAATGATTTTGATTATGTGACTGAAAATTATTTTAATATTGATAATTCTACTCGCTCTAATGAGATTTATTTTAATACTAAAATTTTACAAGATTTTATACAATCTAAAAACAATAAGGTTATTTTAATTGATGATATTTCTGACAACTTCGTTAATGAACTTACTCCCGACAACATAACAATAGATTCATTCAATAAATTAGACATTAGATTTAAAAAGTATTTAATACATTTATATGATAGATTATTACCAGAATTTTCACAATCACTTATTATAAATCTCGTTCATAATGAACTAGACGTTGCTTTGAATCAATATGCCATAAGTGAATCTATTTCTGAGTTGGGATATTTTGATTCCGAAATTATAAATTCTGATTTAAATTTAACCTTTACTCCTTTTGATACTATAAACAAAATTTATAGCATAAATTCATTCTCTTTTGCTTTAGGAGACTCTGTTGGGATATCTACAACGACTCTTGGAGATATTGTTACTATAAACACAAATTCCACTTCCGGAATTGGAACAACCTCAATAATTGGAATTTCTACATCTAACTCTGGAGGTAAAATTATACTAGTATGTTCTGATTTTGATGATAATAATTTTTACTCTAAAGAGTTTAACTATATTCAAGATGAAAATTCAATCGTTTATAATTCTTATGGAGATTTATCAACATCTGGAGATTCTGGAATAGGAACCTTTGGTCTGGTTAAATCTGGAGGAACTGTTAATTTAATTTCATATCCTACAAATATAACCAAAGAGTATGATTATTCGGTTCTAACTATTGTTACATCAGATACAAATTTTACTACAGATGGAGATATTTCAATCGGAGGCAATCTTTTATCTTCTACTTATAAGCAGGTTTCTTCTACTGGTTCTCCCGTTAAAACTTTAATTTATTCTCATAATACAGAATACAGTGCTGGGTATCATCAAATAGTAGTAACAGACACCACAAATAACATACTAAATTATACAGAGGCATTAACAATGCTCAATGTTAAAAATTTAGAAGTTTATTATACTGAATTTGGAAATCTAAATCTCACTACCCCCATAGGTGTTTTTGAGGCAGAAGTTTCTACAATCAATGGAGATATGGAATTATTCTTTACTCCAACTAATGATATAGATTATGAAGTGAGAATGTTTACAAATCTCTTATCAAAAACCCGTAGATCAGCAAATATAGAAATTTAAATGAGTAATCTTTTCCTCTCTTCTAATTATAGTGAATATAACAGTGGAGATTATAATTCTAACGCAAGTTTTGAATTAACATCAAATGAATTTCCTATTTTTAATAAAAAAATACAATCTGATGATGAAACTCAGGTAAATTTATCAGAAGATTACTTCCTATTAGTCAATCATAACTTTGTTACTGGAGAGGAATTAAAATATACGTGGAATCAAGAAATAACAAATACCCCAATAGGAATAGCAACAACCACAATATCAGGAATTTCCACAGATATTTTACCTGAAACTGTTTATGTTGTAAAGTTAGATGATTTTAAAATACAAGTTTCGGCGTCTAAAACCGAATCTTTATTAGAGTCTCCAAAAATATTAGATTTAACTAACTATGGAGAGGGTGAGCACGTATTAGCAGCAACAAATCAAAATAAAAATTCTATAATTTCTATCAATAATTTAATACAATCTCCATTAGTTTCCACATATTCTACGACTCATACTTTAGCATCAATAACTTCTGGAGATTTGTCTGTAACTGTTTATTCTCCAAATATATTTTCAGGTGGAGATTTAATAAAAATAGATGACGAAATACTCAGAATTACTTCGGTTGGAATTGGTTCAACAAATTCCATAGAATTTATTAGAGAAATTTTAGGAACAACAGCAGAAACTCATAATACAAATTCTGTAGTCACAAAAGTAAAAGGAAACTATAATATAGTAGATAACGCCATTTATTTTTCTTCTCCTCCATATGGAGAGGTTTATGAAGAAAATAATGGATTGTCAGTGAAATCTACTTTTTCTGGTAGGGTATTTCTACGTTCTGGTATAAAAAACACTGATACTGGTCCTTATGATAAAAATTACATTTTTGATGATATTTCACCCCAATTTACAGGAATTCAAACCTCTTTTGTTCTAACATCAAATAATCAAAACATTGAAGGAATTTATGAAGATAATGCTGTAATCTTATTGAATGAAGTTTTTCAAATTCCATCAAGACTAACTGGAAGTACTATAGAAAATTCTTATGTTATTGAAGAAAATTCTGGAATAAGTTCTGTAAGGTTTACTGGAAATCAAGATTTCCAAAAGTATGACGTTAATTTATCTGAACTCCCAAGAGGCGGAATACTTTTTTCTATAGGTTCCAATGAAGGACTTGGATATCAACCTCTTATTTCTGCTGGTGGAACTGCTGTGGTTTCTTCTGCAGGAACAATTCAATCAATTTCAATTGGATATAGCGGTTCTGGTTATAGAGAAGGATTACAAAATGTTAGGGTTGGGGTTGCCTTAAGTGACGTGGTTGATACTAATATTGAATATGTTGGTGTAGCATCAGTTTCTAATGGTAGAGTTGTCGGAGTAAGTGTAACAAATCCTGGAATTGGATATACCACAACAAATCCACCTATTGTAGTAATTGATTCTCCTTTACCATATTCTAATATTCCTTTAATTTATTCTTCTTCATCTTCTGGAATTGGAACAGAAGCAACTGTTGATATTGTTGTTGGGCAAGGTTCAAGTATTATTGATTTTAAAATCAATAACTTAGGTTATGCATATTCTATTGGAGATTTATTGACTGTTTCTATCGGAGGAACTATCGGAATACCCACAACCGGAAATTCCAATTTTGAAGAATTTACAATTTTAGTTGATAAAATTTACAACGATAGTTTTTCTGGATGGTCTATCGGACAATTAGTTTTAATTGACCCATTGGATGATTTATTTGATGGACAAAGAACTGTTTTCCCAATAAAAATAAATGGAGAACAAACTGCTATATTATCGAGAGTGGGGTCAAATTTAGATGTTCAAAATAATTTACTCGTTTTTATAGATAATATTTTACAAGTTCCAGGTGAAGCATATTATTTTGATGGAGGAAGTATTATAGAATTTAGTGAACCTCCATATGCTGGAGCAAAAGGAACAATCCTTTTTTATGGGGGAACTGCTAATGTCGATACAGAATTTACTGATATCTTACAAACAATAAAAATCGGAGATACAGTTAAAATTTATGATAATACCGACCGTTTTTATGACCAAGATAAAAGAACGGTTTCAGATATCATTTCTGCCGATGTAATAAGAACTAACTTATATTCTAAACAAGGAATATCTATAGAAAATGAAGAGCGTCCTATTTCCTGGTGCATTCAAACAGAAGACAAATTTATTACAGGGTCCGGTTCTACAACATTTTCTGCAACAGCAAAAGATAGAGAGATATATGAATCTCTTATTTACCCTAGTTCCTATGTAATAAAAACTGTTCAACCAACAGATAAAGAAATATTCGTAGATAATGTCAAAACATTTTTTGATAATCAAAAAGAACCAGTAACAACTTATGATGCTTTTATCATATCAGACACAGAATCTGAAATTATTACAGATGTTTCTTATGAGGGAGATTTTGGACACATCACGGGAATAGCAACAACGTCAGTTGGGGTGGTTTTTGATTTTTATATCCCACAAGATTCTTTCATAAAAGATTCTGAAATAAATGCCTCGTCTTCTTCTAATGGCATTAGTGGAATTCAGACTGGATACTATTTTTATATTTCTAATTCAAATATAACAAATGGAATAACTTCTTTAGATGAATCTGATAATGCAATTGGAATAGGCACTACATTTTTTGATAATGTATATCAGGTTTATTCTGTATCAACAAAACAAAAATTAGTTCCTGGGATAGGGTCTACTGACGTAAGAGAAGTGGTTACGAAAGTATCCAATAATTCTTCTTTTGTTGGATATGGAAATAGTGGTTATTATGGAAACTTTAGTTGGGGTAGAGTTTATAAAGAAGAAAGAGTTGGTATAAACACTTTTTATTCTTATGCTCCAGGTATAAGTACTTCCACAGTTTTAATTAGAAATAATCCATTAAAATATTTTAATTATAACTAAATAATCAATAAAGCCCATACAGATGTCTGCTATTATAACCGACCAATTAAGAATTTCAAGAGCCTCGCAATTTGTGTCTGCGGCGAGTTCTACCACTTACTATTCTTTTATAGGTCTCTCAAACCCAACAGATTATCAAGACAATTGGGACGAATCTCCTCCTGCACCAAGAGACAGTTTTGAACAGGAAAATGATTATTGGGATACTATGGTATCTCTTAAAAAAATATACCCAAGTGATGTTAAACAAGTCATAAGAAAAATCACCTGGGAAAGTGGAACTACTTATGATATGTATAGACACGATATAAGTAGAACCAATTTAGCGAGACCTTCTGGGGCTACTTCATTATATTCTTCTAATTATTATGTTGTAAATAGCAATTATCAGGTTTATATTTGTATTCATAATGGAACCACCCCAAATAATCCAAATGGAGTTCCTTCTCAAATAGAACCAACATTTGTAGATTTAGAACCAAGAATATTAGATGACGGTTATTCTTGGAAATATCTTTTTTCCTTATCTGCAGAAGAAATAATTAAATTCAATAGTACGAATTTTGTTCCGGTTCCATCAAATTGGGGGGAGGCCGAACCAACATTCTCTATAAAAAATAATACCACAACAAGTGGACAAATAAAAAATATAGTTATTACAAATAGGGGCAACTATTCTAATATCCCAAATATTAGAAATACTGTATTCAATAATGTTCCAATAAAAGGAGATGGAACTGGGGCGATTGTTTCTATAACAATTAACAATAACTCTCAAGTAGAAAGTGTTTTTGTTGTTAATGGTGGTTCTGGGTATACTTATGGTAGATTAGATTTAGTTGCCGGAGGATTGCCAACTGGAACAATTACTCCTACTTTTGATGTAATTATTCCACCAAAAGGTGGTCACGGATATGATATCTACAGAGAATTAGGTGCTTTTTATGTTGCACTTTATTCAAGAATAGAAAATGATGAAGAAAACCCAGATTTTATTACAGGAAATCAAATAGCAAGAATTGGAGTTGTAGAAAATCCAGAAAAATATACTTCACCATCTGTTTTAACTGACGATAAAGTAAGTGCTGTTTCTGCTCTTAAACTAGTCGGAATTACAAATCCCGATGACTATCAAAATGCTACATTTACAGCAGATAGTATAATAACCCAAATAGTAGGAACAGGTGTGACTGCAGTAGCAAGAGTTGTTTCTTATGACCAAAGAACTGGGGTATTAAAATACTGGCAAGATAAGACTTTATATGGGTTTACTGTTGATGGATTACAGCAAAATTCTACTTATGGGTTTGATTTAACCGAATTTACTTCAACTCCAACTACTGGTGGTTCTCTTTCTATTTTTGGTGGAAGTATTACTTTAAATATTGATAATAACTTTGGAACTATATCAAATCCAGGTATTTCTACAGTTATAAATAATAGAACTTACAAGTTAGGTCAATCATTTATTGAAGGAATTTCAAACCCAGAAGTAAAAAAACATTCTGGAAACATTATTTACGTTGATAACCGACCCGCGATAACTCGGTCTCAAAATCAAAAAGAAGACATTAAAATCATAATCCAATTCTAATTATGCCCCAACAAATAAACTTAAATGTTTCCCCTTATTATGATGATTATGACCCAACTAAAGATTATTATCAGGTTCTTTTTAAACCAGGAACTCCAGTACAAGCAAGAGAATTAACAACTCTTCAATCAATTTTACAGAATCAAATTGAAAAGTTTGGTAATCATATTTTTAAAGATGGGGCGCGAGTTACAGGTGGGGAATTAAGTTATAATGGAAGTCAACCTGTTGTAATTCTTGATGAAATTTTTCAGGGGTATGGTGTAGAAACAATTCTACCATTTATGAATGATTTTATCATAAGAGGTAGAACAAGTGGAGTAAGAGCAAGAATTAAATTTTATATTTCATCAAGAACTTCGGAAATAGGAAAACCAAGTGTTTATATTGATTATTTAAATTCTTCTCCAACAGACCCAAATATAAAAACATTTCTTCCAGGAGAAATTCTTGAGACGGAAAATGAATATACAGGAGGAGGAAATAGTGATTTCCCCCTAATAAACATAAATGCTGGAGATGCATTTGCCACTACATTTGCAGAGTATCCAACTTCAGTATCAAATTTTGTTTATTTAAATCCAGGGGTTTATTATATCCGTGGTAGGTTTTTAAGTGTTTATGGTACTCGTTTAATATTAGACCAATACACAAACACCGGAAGTTATAAAGTAGGTTTTTATATTTACGAAGAAATTTATGATAGTGGAAGAGATGAATCTTTATTAGATAATTCTAAGGGATTTAATAATTATGCCGCCCCTGGTGCTGATAGACTAAGAATAAATGTAGACCTTATTAAAATTCCAATAGACCAAGATATTGAGAATTTCATTCTATTAAAAGAAATACGAGATGGTTTAGACGTATCTCAACCTTTTACAACCGAATATAGTGAATTAGCAAAAGAATTCGCAAGAAGAACCTTTGATGAGTCTGGGGATTATTATGTAAAACCAGCAAATATCTCAATAAGAGAAACCCTTAATGACTTAAAAGGTAATAACGGATTATTTAAAGAAGGAACTCTTACTTATTCCAATAATACTGCAAATGAAAATCTTGCAACTTATGTAATCTCTCCACTCAAAGCATATGTTAGAGGTTATGAAATTGGAACAAATAATCCAACCTATATTGATTTTCAAAAACCAAGAACTACAAAAACTCTCGAAAATCAACAGGTAATTTATAATACAGGTTCTACTTTTACACTTAATAGAGTATATGGTTCTCCCATAGTTGGAATAGGAAATACTTATTATGTAAGTCTAAGAGATAGTAGAGTTGGAGATAATCAAACAATTATTCCAGGTAAAGAAATTGGTCTTGCGCGGGTTTATGATTTTGCCTTAGAATCTGGGTCTTATGATTTTACAAATCAAAATATAAACGAATGGGACATTTCTTTATATGACACTCAAACATATACAGAAATAACTCTAAATGAACCTATAACACTATCAACACCAACTCACATTAAAGGACGTTCAAGTGGGGCAACCGCATTTTTACGTCATAATGTATCATCTTCTGGAATTATAACAGCATATAATGTAACAGGTCAGTTTTCTTTAGGTGAAAGTTTCATATTTGATGGAGTATCAAATAATAGAATTTCTGTGGCAGTTACTTCTTATGGTTTGAAAGATGTTAAATCGGTTTATGGTTCTGTTGGAGCCGCTTATACCTTTTCCGCTGATATAAAACAATCTAATCTTTATGATGTTGGTTCCGCTACTATAACAGCAAAAAGTTCTGGAATAAGTACAGTTTCTACTCCAAATTTTATTTTTGATGCTAACGTAAGACCTGGAGATATAATTTCTTATACTATTTCAGGAAAACCTGATTTAAACTTCTCTAAAGTTCAAAGTGTTTCGGTCAATAGTGCGGTTATTTCTGGTATAACAACCGTTTCTGGAATATGTGAAGGAGAACTCCCTTCCTCAACAATTACCGTCTCCGATTTAAAGGTACTAACTTCTAATCTACAGGTTTCATCGGATAATACCTTATATACAAAATTACCCAAAGATAATGTCGAATCTGTCGATTTAACGAATTCAAATATAATAATAAGAAAACAATTTGATGTTACTATAACCTCAAATTCAACAAATACTATTTCTGCTGGAACTAATGAAGTATTTTTACCATTTGATGAAGAAAGATATTGTTTAATTAGAGAAGACGGTTCTACAGAAAATTTAAGTTCTGATAAATTTAATTTCACATCAGGCGGAAATCAGTTAAGTATAAGGGGACTTGGAACTAATTCCAATGCTAAGTTAATTGCTACTTTACGGAAAACCAATTTATCTTCAAAAACTAAGACAAAAAATAAAGTAAAATCTATTATAGTTAATAAATCAACAAATGTTGGTTCTGGCGTAGGAGGAACAACTTTAAATAATGGTCTAACTTATGGAAATTACCCATATGGAACAAGAGTAGAAGACGACGAAATTTGTTTATTAGAACCAGATGTAACTAAAATTTATGCTATAATTGAATCAAATGATATTAATGACCCAGATAGTCCGTCACTAACATTTTCTTCTTTAAGTGGAACGTCATCAACCACTGATGATTTGTTAATAGGCGAGGAACTTATTGGGCAATCTAGTGAAGCAGTTGCGATTTATACTAAACAAGTAAATAGTTTAAAAGTAGAATTTATAGGATTAAATTCCAATAACTTTATTCCTGGAGAATTAGTTAAGTTTAAAAATTCTTCAGTTGAAGGTAGGATTTCTGTTGTTGATGTTGGAGATAAAAATATCACAGAAAACTTTGTTTTTAATAATAATCAAATAAACACCATTTATGATTATTCAAAATTAACAAGAAAGAAAAATACCCTACCCCCATCTAAAAAAATAAAAATTATTTTTGAGTCCGCAAGTTTTAATTCTTCAGATACTGGAGATTTAATAACAGTAAATTCATATAAAGATTTTTCTTATTGTTCTATCCCAAGAATAAATGGAATTAAATGTTCTGATATTATTGATATAAGACCTAGAGTCTCTAGTTATTCAGTTCAAGAAAATGTTAGGTCTCCATTTGAGTTTTTAGGAAGAACATTTAACCAACAAGGAAATTCAGTAAGTAGCATTCTTGCTTCAGATGAAGACGTTTCTTTAGGATATTCTTTTTATCTCCCAAGAATAGACCGAATTTTTATAACAAAAAATGGTATTTTTCAGGTTAATTATGGGGAACCCGATGAAGTCCCCAAATTACCAAAATCTATTGAAGATGGATTAGAATTAGCGTCGGTTTATCTTCCCCCATATCTCTGTGATTTAAAAGAAGCAACCATTAACCTATTAGAACATAAAAGATATCGAATGGTCGATATCAGAAAATTAGAGCAAAGGATAGAAAATTTAGAGTATTATACATCACTATCTCTTCTTGAATCAAATACATCGGCTCTTCAAATAAAAGATGCAAATGGATTAGATAGATTTAAATCCGGTTTTTATGTTGATGATTTTTCCTCTACTATAAATCAAAAGAAAGTCACTGTAGTAAAAAATTCAATTGATATAAAACAATCTGAATTAAGACCCACCCATTATACTACTTCTGTGGATTTAATGTTAGGTGACGGGTCTATTTTAGGTATATCTACTGCGTCTAATCAAGATTTAAGAACAAATACTGATATAATAGGAACAAACATAAAAAGAACAGGGAGGGTTATTACTCTTGATTATGACGAGGTTGCTGAAATAACCCAACCATATTCAAGTAAGATTGTTAATGTGGTTCCGTATGCTTCTGCTTTTTATGGTGGAACTATAGAACTTGTTCCTTCTTCTGATGTATGGGCAGACCAAGTTAGATTGGAAGCAAAAACTATTGAAGCAGAAGGAAATTATCTAAAGACAGTAGCACAAGAAGACTTTGACCCACAAACAGGATATTCTCCCGTTATTTGGAATTCTTGGGAAACCACTTGGACAGGTTCTTCAACTAAAACTTCAACAAGTCAAAGAACTCAAAGAAGTGGAAATACTACTCGATACTTCCAAGACACTGTAACAACAACAACAAAAACTGGAACATCCACAAGAACTGGGCAACAACAGGTTCTTAAAGAACAAATAGATAATGTTTCTTTCGGAGATACTGTTCTCAACAAACAAGTTATTCCATATTCTAGGTCAAGAAATGTAGAATTTACTGCAAAGAGATTAAAACCATTTACTAGATTTTATCCATTTTTTGATGGGGTAGATTTTGTTTCTTATGTTTTCCCCAAACTTATTGAAATTGAAATGATAAGTGGAACTTTCCAGGTTGGAGAAACAGTAAAAGGATTCTTGGAATCTATTCCAGTTCAATCATCAAATGATGCAGAAAAGGTGATTTTCTTTAGAGTATCCAAGCAAAATCATAAGTATGGTGCTTATAATAATCCAACTGATTTTTATACAACAAACCCCTATGATTCCCAAAATACAGTACCTGAAGAATATTCTGCAACCTCTACCTTATTAAACGTAGATACATTTAGTCTTTCAAACCAACCACAAGGAAATTATTATGGATATGTAATAAAAAATATGAAACTGATTGGTCTAACGAGTGGAGCAGAAGCTATTGTTAAGGACGTTAGACTAATAACCGATAATGTTGGTACTCTTATTGGAGCTTTCTTTATTCCAAGTCCTAATATTGATATAAATCCAAAATTTGAATCAGGGGAGAATGTTTTTAGAATTACTACGAGTTCAACTAATTCTCAATTACTTGGTAGTGTAGATTCTTCCGCCGAAGAAACTTATTATTCAGATGGTTCGATTAGCACAGTACAAGAAAATGTTATTTTAATGCGAAATGCTCGGATTGAAACTGTTCCACTATCTGAAAGTAAGAGTGCAAGTCAATCTTCGTCTACTACCTCAAGTACTTTAACTAGAACAGTTGTTGACCCACCACCATCTCCACCACCAGTAACAATAACCCCCACACCATCGGCTCCTGCTCCAAGTGGAAAAGTTTATAGAGGATTTGCTTATGGTTATGGAACAGGATTTAATCCAGCAGCAACAGGTGCAACTGGACTCATTAACCAAAATGCAGGGGGGTCGCAATCCTGTAATGTTAGTGGGTCTAATTGTAGTAAAGCAGTAATGTATGAACCAGCATTTATAAGAGCAATGGCAGATAATTATAGTCCACAATCAATCGTTGCTTGGGTTAATTCTACAGGTGCAATTGTGGGATGTGATGTTGCAGATGATTTAAGAAGATATGGTTGGTCTGGCACTTGTAGACCATAAATAATAAAATAAAGAAAGAAAAATGAGATTAATAGACCCATTAGCACAATCATTTTACGTCCAAGACGAAAATGGTATATTTGTAACTTCCATAGACATTTATTTTTTCTCAAAAGACGAAGTTCTTCCAGTAACTCTTCAATTAAGGTCTATGGAGTTGGGACTACCGACTTCTGTAGTTTATCCCTTTTCTGAGGTTGTACTTGACCCATCTCAGGTTAATGTGTCATCAAGTGCATCTATACCTACAAGATTTACATTTCCTTCGCCAGTATATTTAACTGGCGACACTTTTCATTCTATTGTATTACTTTCTAATTCTGAAAAATATAATGTATGGGTCTCTGAACTCGGTCAAGTTGATATAACATCAACCGTTTCTGGATTAGAAGCAAATCAAATTGTAGTTAATAAGCAACCACTTCTAGGTGGATTATTTAAATCACAGAATGCCTCTACCTGGAATGAACAACCACTTGATGACTTAAAGTTTACTTTATATCGTGCTAATTTTAAATCGTCAAGTGGTTCGGTTAGTTTTTATAATCCAGAGTTATCTAAAGGTAATTCTCAGATAGCAACTTTACTTAAAGATTCCCTTGAAATGAGTTCAAGGAAAATAAAAGTTGGTATAGGAACAACTCTTCAAGAACCAAATTTAACTTATGGTAATACTATTATTCAAAATAGTACTGGGGCATATGCTAATTATATCTCAGAGTCTGGAATTGCTAATGGCACCTTACAAATAATAAATTCGGGAATAGGGTATACACCATCAAGCGGAAGTCTCACTTATAATGATGTGTTATTAACAAGTGTCACTGGAGATGGTATAAATGCAACAGCAAACATAACAATATCCAATGGAGTAGCAGTTGCTGCAACTGTATCCTCTGGAGGCATTGGATATGTAGTTGGAGATGTTTTGACTGCTTCTTCTATAGGAAGTCAAGGATTAGGTAGAAATTTACGTCTATCAGTATCTAATTTAAGTGGTGTTAATGAGTTAATTCTTGATAATGTTCAAGGTAATTTTGCTACAGGAGTTGGTAATACTCTTTATTATCAAAATAATTCTGGAGTAACAACAGCAATAAATTCTTCTGTTGGGGGTAATGTTGTTATTCCATCAGATGGGATAACGGTTTTATCAGATGGTCTCCATATAAGAGTTAACCATAAAAACCACGGTATGTATGATACCGAAAATAGAGTTATTATCTCTAATGTCGCCTCGGATATTAAACCAACGAAATTAACTCAAGCATACGAAGCAAATTCAACTTCTGACATTTTAATTGAATCTTCTTCCAACTTTACTACTTTTGAAAATGTAGCAGTTAGTATTTCAAATCCTGGATACGTTTTAATTAACAGTGAAATAATTGCTTATACCGGAACTACTGCGACTTCACTTACAGGAATAACAAGAGGAATAGACCAGACTCAACTTACTTCACATTCAAATGGAACAGAAGTCATAAAATACGAATTAAATGGAATTTCTCTAAGAAGAATCAATACAGAACATTCTCTTGAAGATTCGGAAGTTGACGAATCTATTGGATTAGATTATTATACAATAAAGATTGATACTTCACAAGCAGGTAAAACTTCCGCTTTACCTCAAGGTCAGGTTGATAGAACTTCTTCGGGTTCATTTATACCTCTTTATTCTAACACAACAAAGTCTACAGGTGGGCAAGTAGTTAACGCTACTCAAAATATACAGTTTGAGATTGTAAGACCTGTTGTTCAAACAATGACAGTCAATCAAACAAATATTACATCGCAAATAAGAACTATATCTGGGAGGAGTGTAAGTGGTAATGAATCTTCTTTTGAGGATAAAGGAGTGGAATCAATATCTTTGGTTGAAAATAATTATTTTAATTCTCCAAGATTGATTGCGTCAAAAGTAAATGAAAATACATTATTAGGCAATCTTGAGGGAAATAAATCACTTAGATTAACTTTTGGTTTAGAAACCTCAAATCCAAAAGTATCTCCAGTAATAGATTTAGATAGGGTTGGGTTAATTTTATCTTCTAATAGAGTAAATCAACCCATTGAAGATTATATTACAGATTTTAGAACTTCAACTCTTCAAGATGACCCAAATGCATTTGTGTATTCTACAAAACCTATAGAACTTGAAATTCCAGCAAATTCTATTAAAATTATCGTTGCCGCCTACATCAATCAATTTAGTGATATAAGAGCATTTTATTCTATCACAAATGACCCATTAATTGAAGAAGTATTCTATCCTTTCCCTGGATATAAAAACCTAAACAACTTAAGGCAAGTTATTGACATATCTCAAAGTGATGGGTCTTCTGATTTAAGAGTTTCTAAAACTGATGTATTATCGGTTTCAGGTGAACCACAGGTCTTTAGAGACTATGAATTTAGTATTGATAATCTTGAAACGTTTAGATACTTTAGTATAAAACTTGTGGGAACATCTACTAATCAAGCATATCCACCTAGATTTAGAGATTTACGAGTTATTGCTCTTGCTCCTTCATAATAATGAAATATTCAAAAGTAAAAGACCATAATGGATTGGTTAGAAATACTGAAACAAATGCTATTATAAGCACCAATATGTCTGAATATAATTCTTATAAAAACGCGATGTCCGTTAAAAAGCAAGAAAAAGAGAGAATAGAAAATATAGAAAATAAAGTAGAAATCCTACAAAATGACATTAGTGAAATAAAAAATCTTCTTCTAAAAATTATAAATAACTAAAAAGTTCCAATGGCAAAACCGTCATCTCGTCAAGACCTTATTGATTATTGCTTAAGGAAACTTGGTGCTCCTGTTTTAGAAATAAACGTTGCCCAAGAACAAATAGAAGACTTAGTGGATGATGCTATTCAGTTTTTCCAAGAGAGACATTTTGATGGGGTTATTCAAACCATTCTTAAGTATGAAATAACCCAAGAAGATATCGACAGAGCAAGAGGTAGACAAGGCGAAGGTAGTTATAGTGAACCGGGAATCGCCAAAACATATTCATTTAAAGAAAATTCTAACTATATCCAAATTCCAGACCATATTATAGGCATCAATAGAATATTTAAACTCTTTGGTGGTAATAGTCTTGGTTATGGTATGTTTAACTTTAAATATCAGTTGTTTCTCAATGACATTTATTATTGGGGTTCAACTGATATTCTAACTTATTTTATGACTAAACGGTATCTTGAAGACTTAGATTGGATACTAAGTCCAGATACAATGGTAAGATTTAATAAAAGAGAATCAAAACTTTATATTGACATTGACTGGGGAACGGTTTCTCCTGGAAATATTCTTCTTATTGATTGCTATAGAGCATTAGACCCAACGGATTCAACAAAAGTCTGGAATGATAGTTTCCTTAAGCAATATCTAACTGCTTTAATAAAAAGACAGTGGGGACAAAATCTTCTTAAATTTCGTGGAGTCAAACTTCCAGGTGGAGTAGAACTCAATGGAAGAGAAATTTATGAGGATGCTCAAAGAGAAATTGATATGCTTATGGAACGAATGAGTTCTACCTACGAGGAGCCAGTGTTCGATGTAATTGGTTGAACGATAATGTTAAATCCATTTTTTCTTCAAGGTTCAAAAACTGAGCAAGGTTTAATACAAGATATTATCAACGAAGCAATTCAAATACACGGAATCGACGTATATTACATCCCAAGACAATACATAACAAAAAACACTGTCATAAGGGAAGTAATAGAATCCCATTTTAAAAATGCTTATCCTATTGAAGCATATGTTGATACTTATGAAGGATATGAAGGTGCTGGGGTTCTCTTAAGTAAGTTTGGCATAAAACCGAGCACTGATATGTCATTAATTATATCTAAAGAAAGATATGAGACTTATATTGCCCCACTAATCCAAAGTATTCCAAATATAGAACTCTCAAGTAGACCTAAAGAAGGAGATTTAATCTGGTTTCCTTTAGGTGATAGATTGTTTGAAATAAAGTTTGTAGAGCACGAGGTTCCTTTTTATCAACTCCAAAAGAATTATGTTTATAACCTAAGATGTGAACTCTTTAGATATCAGGATGAAGTTATTGATACTGGAATTGACCAAATTGATGATAATATTGATGAGGTTGGTTATGTTCAGGTTTACAATATGGTTGGTGCTGGTGTAACTGCATCTGCATCCACTGTTATTGTTAATGGTGGAGTAAGATCCGTAACCATAACAAACAGAGGAGATGGATATAAAACTGCCCCCACCGTTGCATTTTCTACTGCTCCTTTTGGTGGAGTTACGGCAACAGGTATTGCCACAATGATTGGTGGTATTGT
>ERZ869925.580-NODE-580-length-25054-cov-14.209168_pt1 | contig 25054 bp, 26 predicted proteins | sample MGYA00579311_ERZ869925 | MGnify/ENA primary metagenome ERZ869925 (study PRJEB32216, sample SAMN09231817) | wastewater metagenome | place: USA: Maryland | collected 2016-07-30 | study: EMG produced TPA metagenomics assembly of the PRJNA472060 data set (Reclaimed...
TCGTGAACGTCGCCGTTGCCCCGGTCAGCGCCCCCGTCACCGTCAGGCGGGCCAGTGTCAGGCCGTTCTTGATCCGGCGCTCCAGGGCGGTGACGCGGCGCTCAAGCTCGGGGAGCATTATTCAGGGCCGATGGCAAGCCAGTTGACCGTGATACCACTGCCAATCGCGTGCGAAAGTGTGACTGTTGTAGAAGTTGCCGCAGCCCGGATGGGGGAGGCGGTGCTCGACGTAGGCGTGGCGTAAACCAGCGGAACGTTGCTAAAGGCCGTTGGGAACGTCACGACCACGCTGCCGCCCGCCGGAATGGTGACACTGCCGCCCTGCATCCGAACGGCGGTCGGCGTATAGTCGGTCGTCCCCGTCGAACTCCAATCGGACGAGCTGCCACCTTGCCGCCGATAGAACTGCGGCATCCGGTCGCCCGCCTTCGTGTCGTCCACACTGTTCGCACCCAGCGAGGCCGTCAGCACCCCCAGCGGCGCGACCGTGCCAATCGCCAACCACTTTGTCAGGTTGCTATCGTAGACCAACAGCGCCATGTCGTAGGCGTCATCGAGAATTTGATCTACGTCATTGGCGCAGTAGATATTCCCGGTGTTGTGCTTGATAACCACCGTGCGGGCGGTGTTCTCCGGGCGCAGGATCAAAACGTGCCCGTCAGCGACGCCGGTCCCGGCCGTGATGGTGTCCAGGTCGTCCGTACTGGCGTCGCTCTGGGTGTCCACCCGGTAGAAGTTAGCCGTGACCGTCACCGCGCCGCTAGCGATGGTCAGCTCCGTCGAGTCGGTTAGCTGCAAATAACCGTCGGCGGTGTGTGATTTTAGAATGTCTGCCGCAAGGGCTTGCTGGCCGCTGGCGATGGTCAAAACTGTACCCTCCCAACCGGAACCAGCGTGCCTGCTAGTTGACCGGAAGCTACGAATCGTATATACTGGACAACATGAAAACCACTAAGTATTGCCCCAGGTGCCAAACGACGAAGCCGATTGACGAATTCCAGAAAGCGAAATCGCGCGGTGACGGCCACGATGCTTACTGCCGCTTGTGCCGCAACGAGTGGAAGCGCGAGAAGCGCAAAACCGCTAAGTACAAGGAGGCGGCCCGCCTGTACAACTACACGCCACAACGGCAGGCGTGGTATGCCGAGTACTCTCAGCGCCCCGAAGTGAAGGAGGCCAAGAAGGAGCTTGCACGGAAATTGCGCCGGGAAAAGGCGGAGCTTCAACAGGCCACCGATCTCAGGTACAGGCGTAATCATCCGGAACGCTACTGCGCACGGTATGCGGTCAATAACGCCGTAGCCGATGGTAGATTGCCCAAAGCATCCAGCCTTCCTTGCGCACTGGCCGATGAGCACTGCAAGGGCGTCATGGAATACCACCACCACAAGGGGTATGCCATTGAAAACGCGCTGGATGTACTGCCTGTCTGCAACTTTCATCATCGCCAATTAGACCGGGTCGCCCACAACCCTAAGCAGGTATTGCTTGACGTTCGCTAAATCTTCTTCGTGCATGTGAATAGGTTCATACCCATTCGATCTGTAAGTAATGTCCGTCAAAATGTCCCGCGCCAGCCCATACGTTGTAAGGTGGTAGGGGCCGTCGTAGAGCAGCACCTTACGCTGGTCGAAAAACACGAAGTCGGCCCGCGCGCCGCCCAACTGGCTCCCACCGAAGTAGTTGGCCTGCGCGGCGAAGTTGTATTTCAACTCCGTGGCCGCCCAGTAGACTTCACTCTCCGGCCCGTTCAGCCCCGGCACCAGCCCCACAGCCGGGCGCGCCAGTGGGTTGTAACTGATGCGTACCTTGCGCGCCCGCGCCGAGAGCTTCGGGGCGCTGCCCAGGCGGTGCAGGCTCTTGAGCAGCCGCGCGGCCTTTGGCACGGCCTAGCTCCAGTTCGCCGCGTTCCAGTAAATCTCGTCCCAGCGCCCGCCTTGCAGCACGATAATCATGTCCACGCCCATCCAGATTTCTTCGGGCGGGTCAGTCTCCGAGCGCGGCTTCAAATGGCTGCGGCTGGTCTTGGTAATGTAAACGTCGTAACTGCGGCCGTGCCAGTCCGAGAACACCACCGGCGTCTTGCTGGCCTCGGCCCCCAGCAGGAAGGCCAGGCGCTCGTCGGTCGAGACGCTTTCGGACGTGTCATCCATCAGCGTCTGGTTGTGGAACAGCTTCAAGTCCACATGAAACACATAGATCGGCGTCGGCCGGGTCAGCACCCATAGCGCGAAGCGCCGCATCCGGGGCGTGCTGCTGCTGCTGTTGCGCGTGAACGTGAAGCGCAGGCGCAGCTGCTGGCTGGACACCGCCGTGCCGCCCGGAAACTGCATGTAGGTCTTGCCGCTGGTTGTGATCGTGCCGAGCGTGACGAAGTTCGCGCCCTTGTCCAGCGAGTAGGCCACGGCGATAGACCCGGCCCCGGTCGTGATGTTCTCCGCTTCAATCGCAATCTCGCGGTAAGCCTTGTACATGAAGGGCAGGCCTGCGTCGAAGTCGGACGTGGTGAAAACGCCCGTACTCGGATAGTCCGGGTAGGGCAGGTCGCGGATATTGGCGTGCCGCCGCAGCCGGGTCGCGCCGTCGTTGATAAACGTCATCGAGCCGAGCCGCGAGTAGCCGGCCGCGTACATCGTGTCGCCCGACGCGCCCTTGTATGCCTGGTGCCAGCCCAGACCGTTGTGCATCAGCACTTCCGGGTAGACGCTGGCTCCGTCGTCAAAGGCGACGTACAGGTTGAACGGCCCCGACCAAATCCAGACCGGGATACCGTGGCCGTACAGCTCCTCGTTCTCATCACCGTACTTGACCGGCGTGACGTTGGCGGTGTTGGAAATGCCGCCCGCGCTGAACGAAATCTTGATGATTTCGCCCAGGATATGCGTCCACAGGAAGCCCTGGTGATAGACCAGCGCCCGGCAGTTGCCGCTGTAGCGCTTCTCGGGGAATTTCATCTCCGTGGTGACGGTGGTGCCATCGTAGGTACAAATAGCATCTTCCTTGCCGATCACCAGCAGCCCAAAGGCCACGCCCAGCCCAGTAATGTTCACGTTGGCGTCGTCGCAGGTGATGGCGCTGCCCCAGGTGGCCCCGTTGTCGCTGGACAACTTGATCGTGGCGTCCACGGCCAGCACCAGATAGGTCGTGGTGCCGCTCTGCCAGGTGCAAATGCAGTTGGCCGTCTGCGCGGCCGGCTCCGTCCAGGTGTCCAGGTCGGCCGAGCGCTGGATGCTGTCGCCCGAGCCGCAGGCGGCGAACATATAGCCGCCGTGGCGGTGCAGCCACACCACGTCGCTGGCGAACGTTGTGGTGGCCGTGCTCCACGTTCCCGCGCCCAGGTTGTAGCGCCGGATGCGGGCGGCGGTGCCGCTGGCGTCGAACCCCACGCAGACGTAGTTCGTGCCGCCGGGGAAGTCCACAATCATCGGCGCGGTGCTGACCTTGCTGGCGTCCGACGAGTTCCAGGCGCTGTCAAGCGTGATACTCTCGCCGCGCCCACCGAAGATATTGCCGTCCGACGAAAGGATTTTGTTCAGGTTGCGAACGGTCGGCTGGTCAATGCCTTCGGGGAAGCCGCTCTGCGCCCAGGCGTCCCAGATGCCCTCACGGAGCGACGGGTCGGTGCCCACGCTGATCCTCGGCGCGAAGTCGTCGGCCCGCTGCACCTGGTATGCACCGGGGTCTCTAAGCATGAAACCATAGAGCGCGTCGTTCTGCTCCAGGGTGATGTGGTGCGACGTGCCGGCCGCGACGGTCATGCTAGGCGTGTTCCCCGCTGGTCAGGCTGCGCTCGCGCGCGCCGTCGTGGGCGTCCGTGGCGCGGGGGATCAGGTGCGCGATCAGGCCGCGCTGGTTCTGGATGAGCGCCCCGGCCAGGTCGCGCTCGGCCTTGACGGTCAACTTGTCGTAGGCGTCCACGTCGGCCTTCGCCTGGTCGAGCATCTTGTTCTCGTACAGGAACACCCGCGCCGCCTTCGCCAGATAGTCCAGCGGCAGCTCAATCGTGTCAGTCGTGGCCGTCACGCGCGGCACGCGGGCGGTGTAGATCAGCTTGAGCGTGTAGCCGGAGTAAGCGCCTGCTTCCAGGTCGGACAGGTGGATGGTGAAGGTCGTGCCTGACTGGCGCTGGCTCACCTGCCGCAGCAGGCTATCGGGGTACCCGGAGCGCGCAGCGTAGGCTTGCGCAAAGCCGTACTCCACTTCCGGCGTGGCGCTGGGGCTGTACTCGTAGGTGCCGGCCGCGATGGTGCAGCTCGTGTCAACCGCGATGGCGCGGATATGCGGCCAGGCGCTGTCAATGGCGAAGTTGACCGCTTCCAGTTTCTCGGCCTCGTCCCACTTGCCGTTGCTGGCGTCGGAGGTCAGGCTGTTGATCCGAGAGATAACTTGCGCGGCCGTGACGGACATGGCCTAGTCTGCCAGGATGCCAAAGATACCCGTCAGCCCGCCGGTCGTCTGCGTGGGCGTGCCGCCGGTCGTGAGCGCCACCCACAGGCTCGTGCCGGTCGAGACGCGCACCGGGATACCCAGGTTGGCCTTGTAGGCGATCTTGGCCCCGCCCACGTCCACGAAGTCAGCCGCCACTAGGTCAATGCGGCCGATAATCTCATCCGCGTTCGTGTCGGTAATGGACGGCGCGGCGTCTTTCGTTCCCAGGCTGACGTTGCTCTTGAGAATCCACACGGTCATGTTCGCGGCTGTCTGGTCGTCCTTGTCCACGATCTTGACCGATTGCAGCACGCCGCCGCCGCCTGACACCGCCAGGGCGTTCGCTAGCTCGCCAGTGTCAGCTAGCACATCGCCGGCGTCATAAGCGTCGGCGTTATTGACGGTGAAGGTAATCGTCGGCAGCAAGGTCGGCCCGCCGCGATTAGGCGCGTTGCGAAAACCAGAGATGCCCATGTTTACTGTTCCTTCGCCGCCTCGGCGGCCTTCTTCGCGGCCTTCGCGGCGCGCGCCTTCTCCAGTGCGGCCACGCGCTTGTCGGGCTGGGCCGCTTGTTCCTGCGCGTACTGCGCCAGGGCTTCCCCGGCCGCGCTGGCCTCGGCCGGCTGCACGCCGTCGGCGCGGTCAATCGTCACCGGGGGCCGCGCTTCGCCCTCTTCGTACTTCAAGATTTGCTCGTAACTGAACGGCCCCAGGTCGCGCTGAATTTGCTCAAACACCGGGGGCAACAGATCGCGCGTCTCACCCTTCGGCCAGAAGGCGCTCATGCCCTTCGGCCAGGCGATGCTGCCGTTGCGGTAGTCAGCCAGCGCCGTCATGCGATAGTGCAGCTTCATTTACCACTCGCCTTTCGCTTTCTTGTCCCAGGGGCTGTGAAACTTGCCGCCCCACTGCGTCGCCATCGGCACGCTAAACTGCCGCCGCATCAGATGCCCTTTCGGACACTTGTGCGGTTCGTCGCGCTTGCTCGCGGGGGTTGTCACCTCGTACACCTTTCTGCAAGTAGGGCAGTGAAAGTCGTACCTCATTGGTAGAACACTCCGGCGTGGGCGCAGGCCACCGACCAGTCAATGTGGATGGGGAAGCCCAGGTCAGTCACGCGCTTGCACAGCACCAAATCTTCGCCACCCTGGTTCATGTCGTATGGCTTTGGCCCCAGCGCCTCGGCCACGTCGCGCCGCATCAGCCAGCAGCCCGCGCCGGCCCCATCCACCCGTTCCAACCCTTCACCGGGGGCCGAGCGCGGTTTCCAGTAATACACGCCGTCGGCTTCCTGCTTCTCGTAGTTGTAGACGCAGGGAGTGCCAAACTCGTCCTTCTTGCGATACCACCCGCCCACCAGCGGAAGGTTGTGCGCCAGCAGCCGGTCGAGAAAGTCGGGCGGCGGCAGCACGTCGCTATCCAGCATCACCAGATGCTCGCACTGGCTCTCCTCCACGAAGAACTTGTGAAGGGTGTTGCGGGCTTCCGGCAGGTACGTTGAGCCGATGCTGTACAGATCGTCCCACGGCATTACGCGCAGCCGCAGATAGTTGGTAAAGAACCGGGTAAAGATGATTTCGTCCAACGGGAAGGCCCAGGCTACCGGCTTGACGCGCAGCCTCACCGCGCCACGCTCCCTCACCTCACTCCCGTTGGCCGTGTGCTGAATCGTCACGGCCGTCTCAGGCACCTTCGCTTGCACCGCCGCCACGATGTTCTCGGCGGTGCGATACGAGCGTTGTTCGCGTAACTTGGCGAGTTGAGCGGGTCCGGGCATACTGGCGGGGGCGGGTGGTTTAGGCCCGCCCCCGTTTGTTCCTTTCTGCTAGATCAGGTCGGGCACGATCACGACGCCGCTGACCAGATAGCCCTGGCCGGCGGTGCCTTGCGTCCCGGCCACGAGCGTGCACCAGAGCACATCGCCTTCGTCCATCAGCAGGTCGGCCGCCGTGGTCGTCAGCGTGAGCTGCAAGCCTTCGGTGGCGGTGATGGTGTCCGGGTCAATGTTGGTGGTCGAGAGCGCGTTCACCCCGGCGTTGGCTGAAGCGTCGTACTTCTCGAACGCGATGGTGTTGGTGCCGGAAGCGATCTTGATCGCCCCGGTCAGCCAGAGTTCTTTGATGCGGCAGCCGTCGCACGGCGCGACAAACAGCGCGTGCTTGTAGGTGGCGCTGTCCACCAGCAGCGGCGGGCCAACCGGCACGTTGAAATGCACCGGCCAGCCGTACTGCGGCTTGCCAGTCGCGCCGCTCTTTTCCAGCAGCCCAGGGAACAGGCGTCCCAGGCTGGTGATGACGTTACCGAAAGTCGAAGGCATATCAGCCTCCCCTTACGCCGTGGTCGAGAAGGTGTGAATAATCGCGTGCGCCTTCTCGTAGCCCACGACGAAGCCGTACTCGCCCACCACCTGCCCCTTCGCGGCGGTGTCGCCGGTCTTGCCGAGTTCTTCGTAGAAAAACTCGTCCAGAGTGATGAACCCGACATAGTTCTTGTCGAGCAGGTAGAGCTTGTTGGCCGGGCAGAAGCGGTCCACGGCCACGCTCAGGCGCAGGCCCAGCGGGGTCAGGATTTCATCAATCGTGATGCCGCCCATCGTCTCGCTGCGCTCGGTGCGCACGTAGCCGCTGTAGAAGTCGGCAATCTTGCGCTTGGCCCACGAATTGCACAGGATCAGGCTGGGCTTGCCGCCGTAACCCCAGGCCGCCGCCACGGCGTCCTCAATCATCTTCTGGGTCAGCGCGCCGCTCGAAGCGTCGGTGACGTTCGTGGTGATATAGGTGCCGAAGCCGCCCATAATGCGGGCCACGCCGTTCGAGCCAGCCACGCGCCCGTTGTAGTAGGGCGACATCGCCAAGAGCTGCGTCAGCTCGTCCATGCGCATGTCGATCTCGCGGTCAACGATGCTGGGGATGCCGTAGCGCTTGAGGCGCTGGTCGGTGCGGGAAACTTCCACCGAGCGCTGCAAAATCTGGCTCACGTTGGTCGTGCTGGTCGCCAGGGTGTAGGCGCTGGTGTTGGCGTCCGCGCCTTCGACGCGGGCGTTGCCGACGATGGTGATGGTCAGGGTCGAGGTGTGGTGCGTCGCCTGCGTACCGGCGATATTGCGCACGATGGTCAGGGTGTTGGTTGACTTGCTGGCGACGTGCACGGTTTCGCTGTCGATCAGGAGCAGGTCGCCCACGTTCACCAGCGTGCCGTCCGCGACGCTCATGGTGGTGGTCGTGCTGTCCGAGTGCAGACCGGAGGCCGTGGCCGTCAGGGTGCGGGTGTTGTACTTCTGTTCCAGCCACTCGTAGACGCGGCCGGGGTCATTGACGAACGCAAACTTGCTGGCGTTGTCCAGGCCCAGGGCGTTGATCGTCACGATCTCGTTCGGGTCGGTGAGCAGGATGCGGTCGGAAACGACGCGCTTCTGCGGGACGGTGTTGGTATAGCTGTCTTGCTGTCCGGAAGCCATGATGTTCTATGCGGCGGCGCTGCGGACTAGACCCGGAGGCCTTTGGCGCGGTACTTGTCGCGGATCGCGCTACCGGCGGCCATGCCCTTACCACGCGCTGCCTGCATCTCCTTGTTGTATTGGTCCATGAGGCCGGGCGCGGGCGCATTCGGCGCGCCGCCCAGCACATCTAAATCGCCGTTGTCTACCTTCGCCTGCGCGGCGGCCGTGGCCGCTTTGCGGGCGTCTGCCATCGCGCGGTCGCGCTCTTTGGCAGCTTCTTCGAGCATCGCGGCCCGCGCCCGGTTGACAATCTCTGCCGCCGCCTTGTTCGGGTCAACGTCAGAAATGTCCAGCCGGGGGTCATTGGGGTCCAGCCCGAACGCCGCTGCGGTGCTGGTCACATGCTGCTGCCACGCCGCCGCTTGCTGGGCCTCGCGCTCCAATGAATCGAGCCGCGCTGCCTTCTGCCGGACATCGAAATCGTCCAGCACCGCGTCAGGTTCATAGCCCGCCTTTTGCAAGGGGGTGCGCACGGTTTCGCGCAACTGACGCAACTCCTCTTGATGCTGACGGTGCAGCCGCGCGATCTCCTGATCTTTCTTGGATTGAGCCTCTCGCAAGGTTTCGAGCCTTACGGATTTCTTAATCGCTTCGACGTCGGGAGCGGGCGGGGTCGCGGGTACGGGAGTAGAAGGCTGGGCCTCCGTCGCCGTAGTTTCAACCGGGTTGTCAGACATGAGTGAGAAGTCCTTTCTCCGGAAAACAAAAAAGCGGAGCAAGCCACTTATGGTCGTGGTTTGCTCCGCCTTGACGGGAACATATGAAATTATGGCTGGGGCGGGCTTGCTCCTGGGAGCATCCCCGCCGCGCCGCCTATCGGGCGGCCTGGCCTAGCGCGTCTAGTCGCCCAACCTTGTGCTGCTCATTCCGCTTTACCGGCCGGGTGCGCTACCGCAAAACACAGTGCCCCGCCGTTCCATTCGACAATCAGTTTAGCGCCTTTTGGCGCTGAACGCAATAGGCCAGCCTGATAGAGCAGGCGGCGCGTCTGATCGGGCGTCAGGGCGGCCCCAGGTCGCTCCTGGGATACCGTCTGTGATACTACTTGGGATACCGGCGCGTCTGTCACTGTAGCCCCGTCGTGCTTGGCCGCGTCTGGTAGTACCGGATGATCTGCGGCCCCTTCGTCTTGCGCCCGTTCACCGTGGGCGCTTGCGCCGCCGCCTGGTCCTCGCGCCACAGGTAGTACCCCTCCGAGAGCGCCGCCAGTTTCTCAGCCCCCAGGCTTTTTAGCAGGGCCATCAACTGCGGGTAGCGCTGAATCAGGGCGTTCCGGGTATATTCGTCCGGCGCGTCAAAGAAGTCCATGAGCCAGGTCAGCATCTGCGGCTGCTCGTCCTTGAGCTTGAGCGCGAAGTTCATCCAGTTTGCCAGCCCTTCCGTCTCGGGGTCGGGCGCATCTATCGCGGTGCCGCCACCACCCCCGCCACCACCCCGGCCCCCACCGCCAAAGCGGGCATAGGTGCGCGGGCTGGTCGAGCCGCCCGAGAAGCCGCTGACCGTGGCCCCGCCGTCGCCCTGCGTGGTCAAGTCGTAGCCGCCGGTTTTCTTGTTCTTCTTGACGCTCTGCTTGTTCAGGCTGTAGCTGCCGTCCTCGCTGAACGTCACCGAAAAGCCCAGGATGTCGTGCAGGCTTTGCAGACTGGGCTGCTCGTAGGCCCGCGCCTGCTCGGCCACGATCCGGGCGTCGGCCATCTGCGGGTAGCGCTTCACCAGCGCGTCCAACTGCTCGTCGGTCATGTTGCGCAGCAGGCCCACATACCAGGCCCAGGTCGCGCTCTTGGTCGTGGTCGCGTTCGCCAGCAGGGCGGCCCGGATGCTGTCTTGGTCGCCCACCAGCTTGACCAGCGCCGCCACGCCGCCGGTCGTGGCCGGCCAGGCTTGCGCCAGCGGCTGCTCCAGGTAGGCGGCGGCCCCTTCCGGCCCGTAGGCGTCCACCAGCGGGGCCAGCAGGGCGTCGCCGTAGTCCAGCTTGCTTTGGCTGGTCAAATAGGTCTGCCGTCCTTCCTGCGCCGCCAGTTTGGCGGCCTGCTCGGCTTCGTAGCGCTGGCGGTAGGCGTCGGCCGTGCTGGACACCGCCCCGCTCTGCGCCTGCCCATCCTGGCCGTAGGGGCTGTCATAGATGCCCGCCCGCGCGTCAGTCTGCGTCTGATAGTATTGGTCCAGGTTGTCCTGGTTCAGCCCCTGCGGGTCGAAGTCGGCCCGCTCCTGCCCCTGCGTGCTGGGCGGCAGCGTCGCCAGCCACTTCACCACCTGCGCCCGCACGCCGTTCTTGAACGCGGCCGTTTCGTCCCAATACTCCTTGAGTTCGGGATGCTCCTTGAGCAGCATGGCCGCCGCGCCGTAATCGCCGCTGTCGCGCAAGTCCCAGTAGTCGCTTGACAACTGCTGGATGCCGGGGCGGGTCGCTTCGGCCTGCTTGTAGTACTGGCCCACCAGCATCGCCTCGTAGCGCTCCGGGTCCAGGTAGTAGCGCTGCACGTCTGGCCCGGCTTGCAGCTTGGCCTCGGTGCGCGCGTCCCACATGCCGCGCAGGAGCGCCTGCCGGGTCGGCTCCAGGTTCTCCAGCCAGGCGTTCGCAGCCTCCGCGCCTTGCGCGTCTCGGATGCGGAAAAACTCATCTTCCAGCGTGAACGCTTCGGCCGGGAATTGCGCTTCCAGCCGCTTGTTGAGCTGGTCATACGCGATCTTGGCGTCCAACTGGCGCTGCTGCTCTTCGATGCTCACCGGGCGGTTGCGGGCGTTGATCGTGTTCGCCCCGGCCAGCAGTTCGTTCAACAGGTCGGGGTTCATGCCTTCCGTGGTCTTGGTCTTGAAAAAGGCGTCCAGCGCCGTCTCGGAGACGCCCGCCGCCTGCCACGCTTCCCGGTCGCCAATGCCCACGCGGCCCATCGCTTCCCACACCCAGGCATCGTCACGCTGCGGCCCCTGCGCCCGCGAGAGCATCAGCAGCTCGTAGATCGGGTTGCGGCGCTGCAAGTCAATGTACGCCTGCTGGATTTCCTCGGGCGTCATGTTGGCATAGTTGGCCCGCAGACGCGCCACTTCGGCGTACACCTGGCCCACCTCGGCCTCCGTCTCGCTGCGGCCTTTGAAGCCCAGCCCGGCGAAGTAGGAAGTCAGTACGGCCGGCGCGGTGCCGACGAACATCTCCTGCATGGCCTTGTCCCACAGCGGGCCACTTTGGGTATAGGCCGCTTCTTCCACCTGCGCCTTCCAGTCCTCCGGGTCCACACCCTGCGGCGGGTTGTCTCCATAGCCCGCGATGATCGTGGCGACGCGCTGGCGCTCCCACTGCGTCATGCCCTGTACGCTCGGCCCGTTGCCGCTCATCAGGTTCGCCACAAACATCTGCGGGTCCAGGTTCACGCCGCCCGCCGGGCCGATGCCGGCCTGCGCCGTCAGCGCCCGTACCGCGCGCGGCAGGGTGCCCAGGTAGTTGTTCATCCAGGCGTTGCCCGCGTCCTTGTCGCCGCCCATATAGCTTGAGAGCGCCGTGGCCCAGGCAATCGGTGCCCACGGCGTCGGGCCAAGCGCCCCAGCGTCCTCGACATACGCGCCGAAGCCCTGCATCCCAAAGAGCTGCGCCCGCCGCCGGGCCGGGTCGGTGAAATCCGAGCCGAGCAGCCCGTACAGCGGCGACATGGTTTGTTCCAGGTTGAACATGAGGGGCGTTTCCAGGTCCAGCCCCAGATCGTCGGTCGAAAGCTGCTGGCGGTAGTATTCAGGCAAGGCGGCGTGCATCGTGTCCAGCGCCTGCCGGTAACGCCCGTAGGCCGCCATCATGCCGGGATTGAGCACCGCCCGCTTCATCCAGTTCGCGTAGGTGCGGCCGTACCAGTAATGGTACGGGTAGATCACGCCCAGCCCGGCGTCAAAGTTGCGCTTGTCGCCATAGTTCAGCAGGGCAAAGTTGCGGGCCTCGCTGCCCACCTGCCCGGCGATGACGCGCGCTTGCTGCGTCTGCGCGCGCGTGGCCTGAAACCAGTCTTGCAGCAGTTGCCACTGCTCGTCACTGAAATTGACCGGCCGGGTCTGCCCCAGGCGGTTGAGCGTGTTCGCTTCCAGGTCGTTGAGCGTACTCAGGATTGAGCGCGGGTCAGCGGGCGTCCACTTGCGCGGGATTTGCATGGGCGTGCCGCGCAGGGCGTTCACGTCGCCAATCCCGCCGCCGCCCATCACAATCTGCGGCCCCTGGCCCAATGAGCCTTGCATCTTGAGCGTTAGCGCATCACCCGCGCCGCCCTGCGGCACTGCCGTAGGCCCAGGAATGTCAAAGTTCGGGATGCCCTGCGTGTTTACGGCCACTTCTGGCCCGCCCGTCACCGGCGTCACGTTCGACACGCCTTTGCCCATCAGCGCCGCGTCCGCGCTGGTCTGCACGCCGCGCCGCACCGGGGGCGTCCCGCCCAGTTCCTCCACGCGCCGCATAATGGCGTCCACGTCCAGTTGCCGCGCCCCGTAGCCTTCCGGGTTGCGCGTGCGGCTCGGCCGGAAATAGGTTGGCAGCTTCTCGCCCGCCATCACCCGCCGCGCGTAGTAGTCAATCATCGCCTCGCGGGCCTGGTCGCCGCCGCCATTGGCGATGTGGTTCACCAGGTCGGCCTCGATCACCTGCCAGTTGAAATCGGGGCTGCCCACGTCGTACCCGGCCGCTTCCCCGAAGCGCTCCACCCAGCCGTCTACTTCGTTGGCTGGAAGCAGTTTCCACGTCTCGCCGTTCTTGGCCGTGACGACGTTCGCGCCAAACTTGCCCTTGCCGGCCGGGCGCTCCCACTGGTACGCGCCGGTTTCGTTGACCCAAATCTTGGGCGGCTCGACCGTGCCAGTGTCCACGTTCACGTACCAGCGGTTCTTATTGTTGCCCTGGTAGCCCCAGCGCGGGTCATGCCAGTCAAAGGCCACGATGTCGTTTTGCTTGGTCAGCGAGCCGTTGGGCTTGATCGTGCGTACCTGCTCGAAATTGCCAGCGCCGGAAGCGCCCAGCAGCTCGGCCTGCACCTCGCGCTCGGCCTGCGCGTAATACTCGGCCATCTGCGTAGCGCTGTCGCCCACCGCTTCGGTCGCGGCAGCCGTGCCTACCGGGGCCAGTTCCATACCCGCCGCCACGGTCAGGCCGTCCCACTTCTCAATCGCCCGCCGCCGAAAGTCCGACCAGAGCTTGTCGCGCCGCGCGAAGTAGTCGCGCCACACTTCGTCGGTCATGTGGCCGCGCGCATCCGGCGTCAGCCCGGACATGCTGCGGAACGATTTGGTTTTGTCCCAGGCCGCTTGCCGCAGTTCTTTCAGCCGTGCGGAGGTCTTTTGCCCGCCTTCGGTGATCTCCTGCTGCACCTGCGCGAACGCTTCAAAGCCCGCCTTGTCCGGGTTGGCTTTCAGCGCTTCAAAGGCACGGCCCTGCGCCACGGCCTGCGCGTTCTGCTCGGCGGCCAGCCGCGCCTCGAAGTCCTCCGGCTTGACGCCAGTGACGCGCACCGGGTCTACGCCCGCCTCCACCGCCAGCCGCGTGTCCTCGGCAAACTCCGCGCCCACCTGTCCGGTCATGGCCGTCAGGCTCGGAATACTCTGCTCGGCCACCTTCAACTGCTCGGCCGTCTCGCGCCGCAGCCGCGCAAAGCCCGCCCGGATGCCGTCGGCGGTTTTCATTTCGTCGCCGGTCAGGAGCGTGTCCAGCTTCTGCGCCAGGTCGCCGCCAAACTCGCGCACCGCCGCCAGATGCTCGTCGGCCGGGATGCGCCACAACTCCGACACGCCGCCGCGCAGTTTCTCGGCCAGCGCCAGCGCCCCGTCAATGTCGCCGTAGGTGCCCGCGATGTGCTGCACCACCTGCCGGGCCACGTCGTCGCCCAGCGCGGACAGCAGCGCGGCAGGCATTTCGGGAATGGCCTTGCCCAGCATCATCTGCCGGTCGAGAAAGCGCTTGGCCGCCGTGTAGACGATACGCTTGCTGAACGCTTCTTCCACCGCCTGCGCGCCCAGCGGAATGTCCACGCCCAGGCGCTTCAAGCCCTTGCCGATCACAGGGATGTCGGTCGAGCGCATGAAACCGGAGAAGCCGCCCTTGAGCGGGTTGGCCGCGCGGGTCGCTACTTCGCCCGAGCCGATGCCCTTGAACGCCGCCGTGGGGTCGCCCAGGATGTGCAGGAACTCATCTACCTTGCCCGCGCTCTCAAACGTCAGGTTGCCGTCGGCTACGGCCGTGACCATGTTGTTGAGCGCGTTGCGGGCCGAGTAGGCCGGGGAGGCTGTGGCAAAGATGTTCCACAGCCCTGAGTTGATCCGGTTGCGCACGCTGTCAAAGCCCGCCAGGAAGTGCGCGAGCGGGCTGGCCTTGTAGTCCAGTAGCGGCGCGATGGTCGCGTTGGCCGGGTTGAGCTTGGCCGCCTGCGCTGCCTTCTCGGCGCGCACCGCCTCGCCCGCGCCCGCGATACCGCGCTCGAACAGCGGGAAGGCTTGCGCCGGCTTGCCGGTGTTGGCGACAAACTCAGCCACGGTGTTCGCCCCGGCCCGTTCGGGCAGGAGCAGGGCGGTGGCCGCGTCGTCCAGCTTGCTCATCAGCTCGGCCATCACCTGATAGGGTGGCTTGCCGCTTTCGGCCAGGTCTTTGAGCAGCCGCGCGTTCAGCGCGCCGTCCTGCCCTTGCAGCAGCTTGCGCACCAGCGCGCCGCCCAGCTTGCCCGCGTCCGAGAGCATGACCGGCGCTTTCTCTTGCAGGATGCTTTCGGCCAGCTTGTGCGTGCTGCGCCAGGCCTCCGTCGCCAGCCGGAACGCTTCGTCGCTCTGGCCTTCCAGCCGCGTCGGGGCCGCTTCCGCGAAGTCATACAGCGCCTTGAGTACGTTGAAGCGGCTGCCCTTCACGCCCTCGTCAGCAAAGCGCAGGCCCGCCGAGAGCGCGTCGCCGCCCGCCGTGACGATCTGGTTGCGCACCGCCGTCGGCGTGCGGCCAAAGAAGAAGTTCAGCCCCTTGTCAATCAATTCCACGCCGGTCGGCGTCATGCCGCGCGCCAGCCCAGCCGCGATCTCCTCGGCCGTGCGGTTCGTGCGCGTGGTGAAAATCTTGGTCGCGGCGGCCACGCGGTCGGCTTCGAGTAGTGGGTGCGCCAACTCGCTTACTACGTTCAGCGGGTCAAGCACGATCTGGCCCACCAACTCGCTCGGCATGTGCTGCTCACCGGGCAGGCCGGAAGTTTCCAGCGTCTCGATAAACTGCTCGTCGGTGTAGCCGTTGGCCTTCCAGCTTTCGTAGACGTAGTTCGCCAGCGGGTCAGCCTTGATGGCCTTGAGCTTGTCGTCCAGGTAGCCCAACTGCACCAGATGCTCATTGATGTACGCGCCGTCACCATACAGCGCCTGGTCGGGGTGCTGGCCGTACTCAACAATCCGGCCAATAGCGCGTAGCTGCGCCTCGGGGCCGGAATAGGCGATGCGGGTTGTCTCGCTAATCGCGTCGCGCACCGGGCCGGTGTCGCCGTAGGATTGCAGCGCGGCGTCCACCAGCGTATTGCCAGAGTAGAAATACTTGGGACCGCTGGCGCTCACCGCCATGCCACTTGCCTGCGTCGGGTTGGTTGGCGGCGCGTAGGTCGTGCCATTCGGCAACAGCACCGGCTGGGTGAATTGCGCCGTGCGCTGCGTGGCGCTGCCCAGCACGCGCTCAACACCCTTCGCGGGCAGGCTCAACGCTTCCAGGCCCATGCCTACCACTTGCCCCAGCGCCCGGAAGCCCTTCTGCGCCAGGTTCGCCTGTGTCGTGCGCGTCTTGGGCGTGTAGACATTCTGCCCGTTGGGGCCGGTCGTTACCCAGTCCTCGCTGCCATCTTCGTTCTGGCGCACGCCTGCGCCGGGCGGCGGCGCTTGCCCATAACGCGCGGCGGTCACTTGCTCCACGGCGTTCGGGGCCGGGAAGTTCTGCCACGTCGGCGCGTTGATCGCTGCGCCCGCTTCGGCCAGCCGCCCTTGCGGCCCGAACAGCCCGCGCGGGTCAGCCTGTGGCACGCCCGACGGCGCGAAGTTGTTCTGCGTGTTGGGGGTGATGTCCGTGACGTTCAGGCCGGGGAAGGCTTGCGGCGTCTGCCCAATTGCCACCGGCGCGGGCCGGGTCTGCATCTGCGGCGCGGGGCGCTGCTGGGCGGCGGGCGCGGGCGCGGCCAGGCCGGGCGGGCGCACCACCGGCTGCGCGGCCATCTGCTGCAACTTGCGCTGCATCATCTGCTGGGCCAGCGGCGAAAGGCGCTGCGCGGGCGGCGTCGGCGTCGTGTTGGGACGCGCGGGGGCGCTGCGGCGGCCAGTCGTCGGTTTCTTGACCGAGCCACCCGGCGGCCGAATGGGGGCCGAGCCGGGGGCGGGCGTCTGCGGAGCGCGGGGCTTGCTGATGCCGGGCATTAGGGAATGTACGGGTCAGGCACCGGAGCCGGAGTACCGGGCGGCACAGGCGGTAACGGATACTGCGGCGCGGTCGGCAGGCCAGTGCCAGGCTGGTAGCCAGCCGGGAGTTGGTAGGACAGGCCGTAGCCCATGTTGCCCAGGAACCAGCGCAGCCACTCGCGCACGTTGCCGTTGAGGGCCAGCGAGTTCAAATCGTTTTGGTCAAACTGCGTCGGCCGGAGCCAGTCGCTCGGGCCGTAGGTGCTGTACGCGCCGGTCGCCTGGAAGCCAGCGCCGCGAAGCGTGTCGGCCAACTGCGACCGTTCAGCGTCGCTCATGTATGACAAGAAATTGCCAGGCAGTTGCAGGTACGGGCTGCCGGTCGGCGGGGAATACCACGTCGTCGGTGTAGAGCCGGGGGGCGTGGGCAGGGCGGGCGTGGTCGGCGCAACGGGAGCCGCCGTGCCGCCACCGCCGCCGCCCGAGCCGCCATTGGGGTCGCCGCCCGCTGGGCCGAAATACAGGTGCGGGATTTTGTTGCCCCACGGATCGTAAGCCGTCGGCACGCCGTTCTCCAGCACGAGAATGTTGCCGCCCGGCGAGCGGTCCACAATCGGCCAGCCGTTGTAGGTGTTGCCGCCACCGCCGCCACCGCCGCCAGTCGCAGCCGGGGGCGTCGGGTAGCCGCCGCCATACGCAGGCGCGGGCAGGTTGCCCATCAGCCCGCCGTTGACGCCTGATTGGTGCGAGCCCGGCGCTTGATAGTTCTGCGCGGGAGTTGGCGTCGGCGCGGGCGGGGTGTAGCCGCCGCCGAACGGGCCGGGGGTCGGCGTGCCGTAGGGCGAGGGCGTCGGCGTCCAGACGGGCGGGGTCGTCGGCGGCGTCAGCACCGGGGGCTTGGGCGGCTTGTAAGGCACAGGCTTGACAGGGCTGGTGGTCCCACCGTAATCGTTGGGCATCTCTCTTTCTCCTAGAACGGCTGCTGCGGACGGCCGCGTTGGGCCTGTGAGGCCGCGAGCACAGCCGGGTCTTGGCGGGTCTGCGCGGCGGGGTCAGCGCCAATCTGCATCTGCGACGGCAGGGCGGCGGGGTCCATGCCCACCGGCCCTTGACCGGGCGCGCCCATCGGCGTCCCGCCGCCGGCCATTGTGTCGGCCTGGGCGAGTAGTTGCGGAGCGCCCTGCGCGCCGAGCGCCTGCTTGACGGCGATCTGGATAATGGCTTGCAGTTCAGCCGGGCGCAGGCTCAGGGCTTCGCCCAGCCGCTTGTCGGCCAATTCCATGATCTCCGGGTTGGCTTCCATCCAGCGCTGCTCGCGGGCCGCGATAATCATCTTCTTGATGTCGGGGCTGTCGTTCAGCAGCAGCTGGGCGTCAATCTGGCGCTCACTGGTTTCGGGGTTCTCGCCGCCCCACAGCGAACGTAGCTCCCGGTCGGACAGGAACGGCCGCCCGTCAACGCCGGGTCCACGGAACGCCTGGATGAGCTGCGCCTTCTGCATCTCCTCCTGGGGAAGTTCCGGCTTGATCTTGACGATGACGGTAAAGCGGTCGCCTACATCAGCCGACGTAAGGGTTTCGGATGTTGTCCGTTTTGGCATGTTCTCGCTCCACCGGCACGTTCAGGTTCGCCCCCGGCAAGTCACCGTACTTGGCGATAATTCGGAATATGTGCGACCAGTGCCAGCCGTAAGCCATTTCCAGGGCTTCCTTGTGTGGCGCAATCTTGTCCATCACCTGCCCCAGCACCTGCGACACGGCAAAGCCCGATTGCAGGCTGGACGGCTCGGTGCCCCAGGCGATGTCAGGGATACCGCCAAGCTGCACGTCACCTTGCAGCCAGCCCATGAGCTGCGCCAGCACGGCCTGGTTGACTTGGGGTGCTACCACGTCGTACTTGGAGCCGGGAGCGATGACGGTTTCCACGCCCACCGCGCCGCTGTCCAGCACGCTCAGATTGCCCGAAGGCGTTTGGTAGACGATGTGCGGCCAGTAGAACAAGTCCACGCCGGTCGCCATCTTGGCCGCCAGTTTGTACATGCCTTTCAGGCTGTCCATGATGAGGTACAACACCGGCTGGCTGGCCCACTCCATCTCGGGCAGGGGCGTCGCCATGCAGTGCGCCTCGGCAATCGGCACAAAGCCGTACTTGTGCTCCCTGACGGCCAGTAGTTTGTTCTCGCTATGGTTCTCGCCCACGCCCTTCAACACATAGGCGCAATAGTCCTCGTCCCAATATTCGACAATGGTTACTTCATCGTTGTCGTCCACGCCGGACAAATCGCCGCCCGCCCAGCGCGTATCGTCCCCCCCTTTGCTGCGCCGCTTGATCTCGGCCTTGAGCGAGCGGGCCGAGCGCTGGTAGCTTTTCGTGTACCACTCAATCCCGTCATGCCCGCGCACCGGGAAAATGTTGTAGGGGTCATCAGCCAGCGTGCGCACCACCAGTTTGTCGGTGCCCAGGTAGGAAGCGTCGAAGCGCGTTTCCAGGCACCCGCGTCCGCGCAGGAAGAACCAGTAGGCCGCGTCGCGCCAGGGGTTGCGCTTGGTTTCCAGCATGTAGCCGCGCTGGTAGCCGTGCGCCCAGCGCTCTTGCTTGCTGGTCTTTTCCAGGTCAGCATCTTCCAGCGTGGGCGAGACTACTTCAATCGTCTGCGTCGCCCGTAGGGACAGCATGGACAGGGATTTCTCGACAATCGCCCGTGCGCGCGCCGGCCGCAGAATGTCGGGCGAGCCCGCGTGGGTGTTGTTGTCAACGTCTTTGGGGATGGTCCACTCGGCCTTGAATAGCTCCTCGACCTCATCCACCATCGTCCGCCAGGAGCTGTACAGGCTCTCGGCGTACTTGTGTTGTCCAATCACATAATCCGCGTCAATGTCAGCCATGCGTTACCTGTAAGCCTGATTGATAAGCTGCGCCGGGGTGACGTAGCGGGCGGCGTTGCGCTCACGTTCGCGCTTGTCGGCGGTCGGTTCACTCGGCAGCAAATGGCTCGCCACGTACCAGCCGTTGTAGGCGCTGTCCAGGCTGTCGTCCTTGCCTTGCGGGTACAGCGCCCACTGCGCCCGGAAGTAGCGCAGGCCGGGCGTGTCAGCGTCGCTCACCCAAATCTGCCCGCTGGCATAGTAGGGCGCGACCGTGGCGATGCGCTCGCCCTTCGCCACGCTCTGATGAATGGGCACGATGACGTAATGCTTGCCCAGCAGCCGCATCCGGGCCAGCAGCGCCTGGTGATACATGCGGGCCGCCGCGCCGTTCACTTCCAGGCCGATGCGCTTGGGCTGGTACTGCTCGCACAGCGTAAAGAACAAGTCCTCGGCGTCCGACATGAAGTAGACGCCTTCGACCACATCCACTACCACCAGTTTTGTGCCGGTGTCGGCGTAAATGTGCAGCGAGAAGTGGTCGGGGTCATCGCCCTTTTTCAGGATGTCCTTGAGCCTTACCGCGAAGTCAATCCCGAAGTAGATGGGCCACTCTTTCTTGATCTCGCCCGCCGGGAAGTCATGCAGCCAGGCCGTCTTGAGAATGGAGCCTTCCACGGCCTTGTCGTTGCCCTGAAACTGCAACTCGAAGTCAATAGGCGAACGGGCGCGAATGGCTTGCAGCTTCTCGACACTGTGCAATTCCGGCCAGTACGACACTTCCGCGCCGTCTACTTCCTGAATGGCCGGGTGATGGAACAGGACGAAATCGGGCCGGTCCTTCGTCTCGGCCACCACGTCCTTGTTCGACCAGCGCGTTTGCAGGATGTGCAGGAAGCCGCCGCCGGTGACGCGGTACTCAGCCGTGTCCTTGAAAAATCCCACCACGTCGCGGCAAGTCTTTTCTTCGGTCTTGCTCTTGCGGTCGTGGCCGTCGTCCCAGGTCAGCCCGCCGGTGCCGCGCCAGCCGTTCCAGCGCGCGCTGCCCACGCCGCCCGAGATCAGGCTGGGGTTTTTGTTGCCGTAGCGCAGGCGCTCCCACTCGCCCTCGGGCAGGTCCGTGCGGCGCACATGGTAGCCGTCGGACGACCAACCGCGCTGCTTGTCGGGCGTGACATGGGGAAACACCAGCCGCCAGCGCGGGTTGTACTCAATCGTGTTCGCCACGGCCTTCGCCATGTCGTCGGCGGCCTGCTCGCCGGCCGAGACGATGCCATAGGCCAGGTCGGGGTGCTGGCCGATAAACCAGGCCGTCTTGATGATCGTCCCCCAGGTGGTCTTGGCACTCTCCGGCGGCGCGGTGATCGTCACGCGGCTGCCGCTGATGCCGGGGCGCGGCGCGGCCAGCATGTGCTCCAGCCAGAGCCGGTGATGCTTGGCGGGCTGCAAGCCGAACACCAGCTCCCCGAACGCCGCCACGGCCTCCACGTCGTCCTTCTGCGCGCGCGCCGCCAGGGCGTCCAGGTACAGCGCCTGGGCCTGGTCATCGGTCAGCGAGGCCAGCAGTTCGGCGTAAGTCTGCTCGGGCGGCGGCGCAGGGGCGATGGTCATGGTGTATAATGGGTGAAATGCAAGCAGCGCCCGGTGCTGGACACACCCGACGCTGCTCTAACCAAGACAACTAGGAGGTTGTAATGGCTACGAAGCAGTTTACCCCAGTTCCCAAAAACGTCATAAATCTTACCGGCAGGCAATTTGTTCGCCTGACCGTACTTGGCTTTGTAGGTACTCGCAATCATTATGCTGAGTGGCTGTGCACCTGCACCTGCGGAAACACAACCATAGTCAGGAGCCGATACCTTTTGGGCGGGGACACAAAGAGCTGCGGATGCCTGAAGGTCAGTATCCACGGCGCTTACAATTCCCCGGAGCACAAAAGCTGGAAAAGCATGTTGCGGCGCGTCACCGATCCACGAGTTCCGAGTTACGCCAAATATGCCGAGCGGGGCATTACCATCTGCGACCGCTGGCTCGATTTCAATAATTTCCTGTCCGACATGGGGCCGAGGCCATCCGCCAACCACTCGATTGACCGCATTGACAATGACGGCAATTATGAGCCGGGCAACTGCCGCTGGGCCACAAGCTACGAACAGCAGAACAACAAACGAAACAATCGCCGGGTAACTCACAACGGCGAAACGCTTACGGTTGCCGACTGGTCGAAACGGACGGGTCTTGCGCATCATGTGATCTGCCGACGATTAGATGCAGGCTGGACAGCGGAACGCGTCTTGACCACTCCGCACGTCGCCAACCAAGCAGAGATTTCAAGGTAGCGAGTTACCCCCCACCACAAACCGCCTACATCGCAGAGCCAGGTGAGCGCAAATGTGTCTCGCTTGGCTCTGTTGCATTTCAGGCACGAGCAAACCACATTCCCCGCCTCCAGTGTTCCCCCAAGTTTCAGGCTCAGGAAATGTTCGCGCTCCAGCTTTACGCCCTCCGCTCCGCAGTAGGCGCAGCGGTGGTCGAACGCCGCCAGCGCCCGCTTCCACTGCCAGGGCGTGATGGCCTTGCGCCGCTGGGCATTCCGCGTTGTGTTGCGGTTGCGCTTGCGGCCCAGCGCCGTCGCGTCGTCGTGGACCGGGCCGGTCGGCACCACCTCGCCTCGCAGCCGGGCCAGGGCGCGCTCACGGAAGGCGGCGGGGTTAGCGGAGATCGCCACTGCTTACCAGATAGTAGTAACGGTTCACGAGCGCCGTCGCCATGCGCCGGTCGGGGCTGGCCGCGTCCAGGTAGGCCGCCATCGCCTTGAGCCGTTGCGGGCGGTTCAGGCGGTTCCAGGCAACCTTGCGGCCCGGATGAAACTGGTTATAGCGGTGAGCAAACATCTTCCCGGCGCGCCACTCGCGCACCCACCAGACGCTCAACGGCTCCCAGATGAGAATGGCGCTTCCTTCAGGGACCATGCCCTAGCCTTTCTTGGTCACGACATACCGCCTGCTTACCACGCTCCCGCCCGCGTCCTGCGTCTCGACCCGCCGCGCCCCGCAGGCACAGCGATACCAGACGTAGCTGTAGCCGATCTGGCCCGCCAGCGACGTGCGCCGCAGCCAGCGGTGGCGGTGCTTCGGCTCGGGCTGGGCAGGGGCAGAACGCATCAGGTCAGCGAGTTCCATGTTGCACCTAGATTACCACTTTGTCTATACAAACACAATATGCGTCTACCAAGCTACTCATTGAATGAGTAATCATTCCAAGAGTGTTGCGCCGGGTGTGCCTGTTGTGGTAATCTGTGTGTGTGCAGACAAAGTTTGTGTCCACTGATCTAGTCTAGGTTTACCGACGGCTCCGGCGTATTTAGCGCCTGGGCCGTTTTGTTTTGGGCGGCGGTCGTCCGCAAGCGACCAGTCCGGCCCCAGCCAATCAGCGCCAACCGCCACGCTGACACATAGTCTGACCTTCGGGCGGCCACAAGCGGTAGGCCAATTCTTGCGGCAGGATGCGTCAGGCGGCGAAGCATTTCCGGTTTAGACCCGGCACAAAGTTGGGGAGAGCGCCATGCCCCACGCCACGCAGCTCCTTCCGGTTTCAGCCCGGTAAACCAGCAAACTATCACAAGATACCCTTCGGACGCGATGACTGAGCCTGGGTGAAGCCGAGACTGGCAGGCGCAGCAAGACGGTCATCAATGCGTGGATGTGTCGCTCGACACCCTGGCTCCAATACGCAGGCGTTGACCACATCGCTTAGTCCCAACCATCCCTGGCCGCGCCTTGCCTTCTCAGCGTTCAGGGATGGTTCTCTCTCCCCTTCACCAGCCGCAGTAGCGTGACCAACAGACGAGGCCCGTATGAATTACAGCCGCAAATTTCTCAAGAAGCTCGCCCGCCGTCTCGAAGCCCGGCAGGAGCGCCGCGAGCTGCAAGATGATCTCCGGCGCCTGATGCTGCGCTGTCGTGGGGTCAAGGCCGATGGCAGCCCCTGCCAGTCTGCGCCGGCCGCTGGCGGGTACTACTGCAAGGCCCACACGCCCAAGTAATTCTCAGCGACCGCGTTACCGGCAAATCCTGCAAAAATCAGCGAGGGGGTTGACGGTTCTGCTGATGTTAGGGTTGGCGTGGTGCTGGGGGTGTCGGTGTATGTGGTGCGTCCCCCTGTTGGCGTGGTCGCGCTGCGCCCCAGCCCCAGTTCAGCCCCAGCTTGACATAACCTGCCCCGCCTACCAGCGCAGCCGCGCTACCTGCCCTGCTCCTCGCTGGCTAGCCTCGCCCGCAGCGCAGACATGATGGCGTCGAGCGCAGCCGCGTCGAGGGCAGCCAGTGAGCCGCCGGGGCCAGGGACAGCGCCGGGTGACGCTGCAACTTCACGGTCCGGCTTGGGGTAGGCCAGCTCGACGACCTGCTTGAACGACGCTTGCGAGCCGCGCGCCGATGGGTCGGCCGCGTTCAGCGCGTGCTGGCTGACCAGGTACTCGACCACCGCCACCGGCGACGACGCGCGGATGTCGGGGAGCTGCTCGCCGGCCTTGACCAGCCCGCGCCGGGCAGCGGCTGACACGGCGTCCCAGCGGCGACGCGCCAGCTCACGCGCTCGGGCTGGGTCGCGGATCGGCACGATACGGCCATAGCCGCCACCGCCGGGTATGCTTGCCTCTACTTGCTTGTTAGGCACCGTATTACCCAGCACAGCCACCGCGCCGCCCTGCTCGACTTCGCTACTCATCGCCTCAGCTCCACATTCCGCCATCCCACGCGCCCCCGTCCCAGTCTAGCCGCAGCAGGCCCGCGCCCACCAGCGGCAGCCACACCTGAAACGGCGGCACGCCCGAGAGCAACAACGCCCCAGCCAGCTTGAGAAATCCGCGTCTATCCATTAGTTGATCCCCACCATCCTAGCCACATAGGCCCACCGCGCCAGGACGCTGCCTAGCACCGCCCCAGCCAGGCCCGCCAGGACGCAGCTTGCACAGATAGACACAGTACAAAGTCCCCTTGCGGGATAGACAAATATACCGAGTTTGTGTTTAGTGATTGACATTTGGTACAATCTGTTGTACCATACCAGTAGATCAGACAAGCGCACCACTAACCGAAAGGCACCGCACAATGACCGCCACCCTCGACACGCTCGTTTCGGCCCACATCGCTTTGCTCAACGAACTGCACACCGTCAGCCCTGTCAGCGTTGAAAGCCTGATCATCTGCGACAAGCTGGCCGACCTTGACGAGCAAGCCGGCCGCCTGTTTCAGGCTGACGAATGGGAGAACGCGCTGGTAACCGCGTATCTGGCCGCTGACAACCGCTAGCTTTATCCCACCCGCCGCCCCACTGGACACCGACGAAAGGCCCACGCCATGCCAGAACGCTACTCCAACAAGCGCATGATGTTTCGCAGTGGTGGCCGTTTCCGCGCCGCCCAAGCCTCGGACGTTGGCATCATGGGCATCTGCCCGGTCTGCAATCACTTCCTGATCCGCGTCTACGAAGGTCCGACCACTGGCACGCCCGACCCGCGCGCCTTCCGTAACCGCTGTTTCAACTGCGAACCCAAGACCGACGCCGAGAAGGAATAGGCCATGCACATCACCGCTAACATCTGGGACCGCAAAGACGCCCGCCATCCCGGCCTGATCCAGCGCATGTACACCGTCACCATTCACCGGCCCGGTGGCGCCACGGACTTCTACACCACGCCCGAGCAATACCGCCGCATTTATGCTTGGTTGCTGCGCCGCGGCGCCGTCAACAACCCGTACAACCTGCCCGATTACAACGTCCTGGTTTACAAGACTGGAGCCGCCTTTATGAACCCGCTCACCCCCGCCGACAACACCGAAACCCGCCAGCAGGCCGCCGACGAGCTGGAGCAGGCCGAGTATCCCGCCGAGATTGA